>Ga0163163_10000088_pt1 | contig 101126 bp, 96 predicted proteins | sample S65metaG_FD_119766 | JGI IMG/M metagenome (GOLD analysis project Ga0163163, IMG submission 119766) | Switchgrass rhizosphere microbial communities from Kellogg Biological Station, Michigan, USA - S6-5 metaG | ecosystem: Host-associated > Plants > Roots > Rhizosphere > Soil | place: USA...
GCAGAGACTGAATGGTTTGTTGGAAGTGATAGCCGGCCTCTTACTATTGTTCCGACGAACAACTACCTTGGGAGCTATTTTATCGACGGCAGTGTTCAGCTTTGTAGTGATGATGGATTTTTGTTTCAATGTTCCCATCAGGCTCTTGTCAAGTCATCTGCTTCTTATATCTGTGCTGTTGGTATTGACTGATGGCCGGCGATTAATGAATGTTTTTGTTTTAAATAGACCTGCGAGTGCAGCAGTTTACCGCCCATTGATCAATCATCCCGTTGGCCGGAAAGTGTTTAGCGCCTCACTGGTGGTCCTTGCCTTTTGTTTATTGTATTCGAATGTCACAAAAGGTCTTGATGCGGAAAGGGCTTTCGGACAAACAGCACCTCGCGATCCTTTGTATGGCGTTTATGACACAGATTATTTCTTGAGGAACAGGGATACGATCCCGGCATCGAAAACTGATAGCCTTCGATGGAAACAACTAGTCATTGACGGTCGCGCCTGGAATCAATCCAGCGTTATAAAATTTAATAATGATAAAAGGGCAAGCTACACGACAAATGCTGATACTGCGAAACGAATGCTTAGCATCCAATCCTTAACTGACACTACCAAAAAATATTTCTTTAGTTATATTGTCCCGGATTCAACGCATATCATTCTTAAAGGTCGATGGAACAGCGATACCCTTGAAGTGTTGATGACCAAACATGATCTCAACAATTATTTGCTTCACCGGGAGAAATTCAAATGGATAACCGACTGATATTCTAAGGCCTTGTTGCTCTTGGTCGCCTGAACCGACAGCATCATAATACGAGTGTTGAGCTGCAAGCTACATGCTTGGGTCTGCCGTAACCTTTCCTCAATAGTAGTTTGAAGTCGGCTCTCGCTTCTCGTGGTATCAGCCTAACGAAATTTCCAACGATCTGGTGAAACCCATCTAACAATGCTAATCCAGAAGGTCGTCGAAATTTCAGAAAGCCTAAGGTTATACCGGATTGTCTCTCCTGTAATCTCACTTACTTGTCATTCCGTCGAAGCTACATTTCTGAGCCGCGATACAAAATGTACTCGTCAGCAATTTACGAGTGTCAGCTGCTGCTCACATTCAATTTATTTGGCAAATTATCTTACAGAGACAGGCACTTTCAGATTCTCCCATAAGAGCGAGAAGCCGCTTTTTTCCACTTCAAATTTCATGCGTTCATTAAAGCTCGCTGATTTTTCAGGTTTGACGGTTACTCGTAATACGTCTTTTGCGGGATCTTCCGATGTTTCTTCATTTGCTTTCACTCCCGACTGACCAGTTTGTGAATTAAATATAAATACCCATTCCGTCTCACCCGGTACTGTGTATAGACTATATTTTCCCGCAGCCAAAGATTTGCCCTCTACGCTGATTTCCTTATCTGTATTAAATAAAGTAGCCTCGTTGGCTCCTGTTCTCCATACTTTATTATAAGGAACCAATCCGCCCCAGATTTTTCTTCCTTTAACTGAAGGACTACTGTAGTCAATAGTAATGGTCGCGCCATTCACTTTTCCTGTAGCGGTTGCAGGAGGACTCGGCCGTTTTGATTTATCGCTCTGGCACAAGATCATTGAAGAAATAGACAGTCCGACAAGTGTCAAACAGAGAACTTTTGTTATTGCTATTTTTTTTATTTCAGTCATTGTTTAGTATTTAGATGATTGACTGTTTGCAGGGTAAAAATAACAATTCACTGCAAATCGGGATAAACAGCGATTTTTTCTTAAAGAAACCTTATTAAAGTGGTAGAAAAGTAAATTTACTATACGGCTAATTTTTTGTTTGTATTGCTTCCGCCTTAAATGCTAAACCATGACAAGAATACTAATGCGATTTGGCTATTAGAGTCCACCAGATTTTTCGCGTGCACTACTCATAGCATCCGGAGGATTTGTGGGATTTAAAAGATTTTAATTGTATCAAAAAGCATCATTGCGTATCATACCGTATCACTTCGTATCAAAAATGTCTCTTTCACAATGGGAAGGTCATTACTTTTCAACGTAATGGCTACTTTCCTACCCAAAAATGGAGACTAAAGGAAAATAAAAATAAAGTAAAGCAACTATAACTTGCTAGGAATGTGCAGAAACCGCCGGAAAGCCGCATCAGATGCGATGCCGTTACTTTCCAATGCAAAACTTACTGAAAATGTAATCCAACTGATCTTCATTGGTGATCTCCCCTGTGATCTCGCCAAGATAATGAAGACTGCGACGTATATCAAGGGCTAACAGATCGCCCGGCAATTTTTCGTCTAATCCTTTTTTAACATCCACAAGGGATGAATGGAGTTGCTGTAAAGCGTGAAAATGTCGCACATTGGTAACAATGGTACTTTCAGTTTGGACTTGTCCCTGCAAGACTGTATCCACCATTCGCTCTTTTAACGTATCAAGATGCAAACCGTTTTTTGCTGATAAAAATATTACGCTGTCGATATCCCTGAATCTTTCTTTTATTTCAGCTTCGTTGCCCCCATCAATCTTATTTGCAACAAGAAGGAATTTTACATTATTCGTCACCAATTCGGATCTTGTCTGTCTTAAATCAGAAACCGCTTCTTTTACGTCAAACACATAAAGAACAAGATCGGCATGTTTCATTTTTTCAAGACTGCGTTTGACACCAAATGACTCGATTACATCAGCCGTGTGTTGCCTGATTCCCGCCGTGTCAATTAACCGGAAGAGGATGCCATCAATATTAATTACTTCTTCAATGGTATCTCTGGTTGTCCCCGGGATCTCGCTGACAATAGCCCGGTCCTCATTCAATAATGTATTCAGCAAAGTTGATTTTCCTGCATTCGGTTTTCCGACAATGGCGACACTGATCCCATTTCGTATTACGTTCCCCAATTGAAATGAGTTGATCAGCGATGTAGTTACTCTATCAACCTCCTCGACCAGGTCATGCAACTGTTTCCGGTCGGCAAACTCAACATCTTCCTGGGAAAAGTCTAATTCCAATTCTATCAATGCAGAAAAGCGAATAAGTTTTTCGCGCAATTCTTTTAACTGGTATGAAAAACCGCCACGTATATTATGAAGAGCCGCTTTTTGCGATGAAGCAGTATTGCTGGCGATCAGGTCTGCTACAGCCTCAGCCTGTGTAAGGTCCATTTTGCCATTTAAAAATGCACGTTGGGTAAACTCTCCCGGTTTTGCCAGTCGAGCTCCTTTTCCAATACAAGCATTGATGATCTGCTGCAAAACATATGGCGATCCATGACCACTGATCTCAACCAAATCTTCACCGGTATAAGACCGCGGGTTTTTAAAAATTGATACGACTACTTCGTCCAGAATTTTATCCTCATCATGGATGAAGCCCACATGCAATGAATGAGAAGGTTGCTCTCTTAAATTTTTAGAAGGAAACAATTCATCAATGATAGTAAAAGCATTTTTACCACTTAGCCTGACAACTCCGATGGCGCTCACCCCCGGCGGTGTTGCCAGGGCCACAATCGTATCATCCCATGTCACAGATTTCATATCACGAAATACACGAATTTTCACGAATTCGACGAATTAGGTCAATCACATTGTGCAATTCGAGATAAAAAAAAAGGATTTCACATTTCTGTAAAATCCCTTCAATCTATTATTAGCGCAATTCGTAAAAAATTCGTGATCCTATTGCTCTTCGATCTGGAAAGTTATTGGCTGCCTGCGGTAAGCTTTCACGTTACGGCCATTTTGTATCGCAGGTTTCCACTGTGGCCCTTTTTTGATAACTCTTACGGCTTCGTCTTCCATACCATAACCATGGCTCGTAAGCGCCTTTACGTCACTCACATTACCTTCTTTGTCTACCACAAACTGTACAACTACCGTGTAAGTCCCAGCCGGGGCACCGTTTTCTGAAGCTACATCACCACGAAGGTTTCTTTCGAGGAACTTACGCCAGGCAGCATCGCCGCCGGGAAATGAAGCTTCTACTTCCACCTTTTCGAAGATCTTGTTTTCATCGTCTTCTTTCTTTTCCTCAATGACCTGCTTACCTTCATCTATCTGGCTCGGCGCAGCAATCTGATCGTCTTTTATACCTTCCTGGTTAACTACATCAATCTTTTTGTCCTCCAGTTCTTTGTTTTCCTGGATCACCTCTTTCACTTCTTCATCCTTCACAATTTTGGGAGGAGTAAATTTTGCCATTTCCACTTTTGGAGGAGGAGGGGGTTTTGGAGGGGGCGGAGGAGGAGCCTCCGGTTTCTTTTCTTCTTCTTTAATTTCCTGCAAGGTTATTTCGTGCTGAACAACATTCTTGTTACCGCTTTTAAAAGCCTTTGCCAAAAGAGAGCCCAGCAATGCCAGCAAAGCAACGGAAGCAGTAATAATGAGTGCTTTGAGTATACGTTTATTATAGGTCTTTCGCAGATCGTAAGCACCATATTCCTTGTTACGATCCTCAAAGATCAGGTCAAGGATGTCAGCATTTAAAATTTTATTTGCGTCCATGGTTTAGTTTGTTTTAACTAAGATGCGAAAGGGAACCCGTTTTCACACCTTATTTATTAGATTCTTCAACTTTTTTAACCACTTCCAGTTCCTGTGGCGTTATGTCGATCATTGCGTAGCGCTTTACATTGTTGATCGTCATTTCGTCAAGTATATCAACCGTATTTCTATAAGTAGCATCCTCGTCAGGCTTAATAACCACCACAAAATCTCTGTCCAAACAAGAATTTTTATCTCCTTTATTTTCTGCCCAGATCTTAGGACAATTACTATCGTGAACGTGAGTTTTTATCACATCTTTTTTCTTATTGATAATTTCATCGCGTATCGTTGCGAAATTGGCCGTCTTAAAATTTGAACCATCGGGCGCTAACTGTCCTTCATAATAATATACCCCGTTATTCTTCCCGAGCATGATGGTTAAAGCGCCGGATTCTTTTGCTTTATTCAATTCTTCTTCATTTTTCGTATCCTTAGGCATGTTTAAATTCAATGCTTTGGGGCTACTCATCGTCGTCGTAAAAATAAAAAATGTAATGAGCAGAAATCCGAGGTCAACCATGGGTGTCATGTCCACGCGGGTTGAAAGCTTTTTTGCCTTTTTTACTCCTGGTCCTTTTTTATGACTACCACTGTCACCGCCACCTTCTATCTGTGCCATAAAGAAATTTTATTAAAGTTAAACAATATTATTTAGCCTTACGCCTTTCTTCAAATAGTTCCGTACCTGAAGGAGCATCTTCCGGGGCAGTGATCAGGTTATACTTATAAACATCATTCTTCTTTAACGCTTCGATCACATTTTTAAACACCGGGTATTTCGAATTATTATCTCCTTTGATCAGGAATTGCAAACGCTGACCCGCAAACGCAGATTTCGCTGCCTGTATCCAATAGGTCAAATCACCTCCTGTAGTATCCACCGGAATTCCCGGTTGCTTTAAGGTCTTTTGTTGCTCATCTGACATAGCAAGCAACTGTTTAAGCTGACCAAAGCTAACTCCAACAAGGTATGTCTTGCGGTAATTCGCCTTCTCAGCATCAGTAAGACCCAAATTCCTCGCAGAATTAATGCTATTAATCACTTCCGTATAAATAGACATGTCTTTTTCTGATAGAACAGTAAAGTATACTTTTCCTTCTTTGTCAATGGTGATGAGAGTAGCATTACTTTCAGGAAGCTCCTGCGTTGAAACCGACTTAGGTGTAGTTACCTCAACAGGTTCCGGTGGCTTGAACTTAGTTGCCATAATGAAGAAAGTAAGAATGAGAAATGCCACATCCACAAATGGGGTCATATCTACAAACGTACTCTTATGTGGTATTTTAACGCTTGGCATGTGAGTTAATGATTTAGTGATAAGATGCTTAGTAATTCATTTTCCATAATAAACTACACAGAATCCCGCCTGGGCAGGAAGGCTATTTATACAAAGAGGCAAAGCTCTGCGTCAAAGTAAATCCGGATTCATCGATGCCATATGTAATTGCATCAATTTTAGTGGTAAATACATTATACATGATAAGCGCCAACGCAGAAGTACCGATACCAAAGGCAGTATTGTATAACGCTTCAGAAATACCAACTGCCAGCTGGGTTGCAGCGCTTCCCCCGCCACCTTCAGCACCCAAGGCACTAAAGGAGCGAATCATTCCCATTACAGTTCCTAAAAGAGCGATCAGGGTTCCTACCGACGTAATGGTAGAGAGAAACACGAGATTTTTTTGCAACATCGGAAGTTCAAGTGCTGTGGCTTCCTCAACCTCTTTTTGTATTGCTAATACTTTCTGATCAGTATTCAATTCAGAATTGCCGATCATTTCTTTGTAACGGCGAAGACCGGCCTTCATTACATTGGCAACGGAACCTCTTTGTTTATCACATTCGGACAATGCAGAATCCACATTACGATTGGCAAGATGATATTGTACTCTGCGAATGAAGTCAGAAACGCTTCCATTACCCAAAGCTTTTCTTACTGTAAGAAATCTTTCAATTGAAAAAACGATAACCATCAATAACATTCCTAGTAGTATGGGAACAATAATACCCCCCATGTAAATAGCGTTCAAAGCGCCTTTCGGGTCCCTGTGTTTTGGCCAAAACGCTCCTTCACCAGGAGTCTTAAAACCGTCGGGATTCCCGAAAATAAAGCGCCAGATGCAATAACCGGCAATAATGCAAATAACGGGAGCGAGCCAGGAAATAGCATTGCTGCTTTTCTTTGCCTGAACAGACGTAGCCTTAACGGATGCAGTCGCAGTCGGTTGTGTTGCTGCCATGATCGTAATTTTTAGTTTTTTAAAATTTAGAAATAACCATCCAGATTTTACGGGTCACAATTCTAATGAAAAATTGTTTTATATAACCAAAATCAAGCGTCAATTTTTAGGGAAAGGATGTCAAGTTAAGGTTTTTTTTAAATGCAACAAGTCTTTCATTTGTAAATTTGAAATGAATTATTCGTATCGCAGGGCTTCAATTGGGTTTAGCCTCCCCGCTTTTAATGCCGGATATAAGCCAGCCAGCAGTCCAACTATCGTGCAAATCACAATTCCATAGATCACCCAATTCCATGGTACTACAAAACCTGTGTTCAAAACAATAGAAAAAAGATTGCCTATTGCAACTCCCAATAAAATGCCGAATAGTGCCCCCAATACGCTAATAATAATTGCCTCCAAAAGAAACTGACGGCGCACCATTTTGCTTTTGCCACCAATGGCTTTTATCAACCCTACTTCTTTTGTGCGTTCTGTTACAGAAACCAGCATTATATTCATGAGTCCGATTGCCGCGCCGATTAAAGTAATAAGACCAATCACCGTTGCCGAAACTGTAAGAAATCCCAGGCTCTTCATTGCTTTTTCCACAATCGCATCATTTCTGTCAAGAACAAAATTATTTTCTTCGGTCGTATTTAATTTGCGAATAGCTCTGAAATTTCCCTCTGCTTCGCCCATCGCCTCGTTAAGATTCCTGATATCATCCGTCATCACGGCGATCGTATAGCTGCTTACACTGTTTGAATAATTGCGATCAACATTTTTATAGCTCAGGATAACGACATTGTCGCGGCTAAAGCCGAATGACGAACCCCTGCTTGCCAACACTCCTAAAACCCTGTACGGAACGTCATTTACCCGGATGATGGCATTTACGGCTTTGTCAATATTGTCCTTAAAAAATCGCACAGCAACGTCGTGACCGATCAAACATACATTCCTTGCGCTTTGGACATCGTTCTGGTTGAAATTTCGACCCGCAGAAAGCTTAAAACCGTTTAGTATCAGATAATTTTCATCTGCACCCAGCAACAAGACATTTGGGGAAGTTTTTGTTGTATTGTGAGAGACAATGGTATTTCGATTCGCCAATACTGAGACACCTGTAGTTGCAGGAAACATAAAATATTTCCTAAATGCGTCCGCCTGTTCAACCGTGATCACTTTTCCAAGACTTGAAGTCTTTTCCTTTTTTTTTCCCTTCTTCGCGACCTTCAAATCTGATCGGCCACCTCCACCAAAATGAATTTGTCTTTCCTTGTAACGAATCGTAAATCCGTTCGCACCCATCGTGGAAAAACTTTCACTGAATTTCTGGTTCATGGCCTTGATAGCTGTAATGATCCCCACAAGTGCCATGATGCCAAAGGCAATGATCGCAACCGTTAAGCCTGTGCGAAGTTTGTTACTACGAACCGTACGATAAGCAAGAGAAAAAATATCACCCGTATTCATAATCTGCTACCGCAATTTAAATACAACTATCGAAATGCGGCTATAGTTTATTTTATTCAACAAATGGGCCAATCAGAAGTAAAGCCAATTAATGATCAAGTTAGGAAATATGCCCAGAAGAATAATTAGGCCAGCGAGTAAAACAAGTGTCAGTTTAAACGCCGAAGTCACTTCAACTACCTGTCCTTCTCCATCTTTAAAGTACATTGCCTGGATCACCCTGAAATAATAATATACACTAACTACCGCCATCAACACGGCAAATATAACGAGCCAGAGATATCGCCCGGTTGCTGCGGCAGCTTTGAGCATGTAAAACTTGGATATAAAACCTGCCGTCAATGGAATGCCCGCGAGTGACAATAAAAATATCGTTGTCACAGCCGCCAGGAGTGGTTGTTGTTTAGCGAATGCGTTGAAGCCATCAAAGCTATAATCCTTTAATTTGATGAGCACGGCAAAGATTCCGATCGTAGCAAGACAATATGCGGCAGTGTACAACAGCAATCCTTCTTTTGCATCCTGGTTCATTGCGTAAATGGATAACATGATAAATCCCGCCTGCGAAATGCTCGAATAGGCAAGCATTCGTTTTACGCTTTGCTGGAAAACGGCCGTAATATTTCCAATGAATAAAGTAATAGCTGTGATCAGCGCTATAAGCAATTGCCACTGCGATTGCAAGTTTCCGAATTCATCATTGAACAAACGAATGAACGCAATAAAGGCTCCCACTTTGACAACAGTAGCCATGAAGGATGTAAAGACGGTAGGCGCTCCATCGTACACATCGGGTGTCCAGAAATGAAAAGGTGCAGCGGATACTTTGAACGCCATCGAAAACATCAGCAGCAACATGCCGGAAAGAAATAAGGCAGAGGTTGGTGGCTCTTTCACCTCAACCACAGTACTAAACGTTCCAGTCGCGCCATAGATCAAAGCAATCCCCATAAGCATAAGCCCGGTTGAGAAAGCACCCAATAAAAAATATTTCAAAGAGGCTTCATTACTCTTCAAATTTCTTTTATCACTGCCCGTCAAGATATAAAGCGGAATGGAAATGATCTCGATTCCAAGAAAAAGCATCAATAATGAGCGAAAGGAAGAGGCCAGCGTAACTCCACAAAGAACAAAAAATATCAATGAAAAATATTCACTGTAGTTTATCCCAACCTTCTCCATATCCCGCGCCGACAAGAGGAAGTAAATGAGTGTACTGATAAAAACGATCGTATTGAACAATAAAGCAAACCGGTCAAAACCGAGCATCCCTTTCGTATCGATCTTAAAAAAAACCATTCCGGACATTTCAAGAATATTTGCTATCACCACAATTGTTAACCCTGTAATAGCCAGGCCACGAATAGCAGTTTTGCTTTGCAGGAGGAAACTGCTGAACATCATGATCACTCCGAAAACCGCCGTTAATAATAATGCATTCATATTCTTTTCTCCTGCCTTTTTCCGGTGGAGACGGGAGTAAAAATTTTTTATTTACCTAATATCGTTCTCACATCTGCTTTTTGTAAAATGAACTCCGATGTTTCTTTGCTTAGGTCCAAAAATAATTTCGGATACAACCCGATCACAAACACCAGCACCACAATGACTGCCAACGCTGCCGTTTCATTGAACCTTAACGAGTACCCCTCCGTCGTCAATGAATTGGTTTCACCATAAAAAACTTTACGGATCATATTCAATGTATAAACTGCCGCCAGTATGATGGTAATACCCGCCAATACAGTGAACACGATATAATATTTTGTCACAGTGGAAGCAAAGATGCCGTTGAACATAAGAAACTCTCCAATGAATCCATTGGTGAGAGGTAAACCGATGTTGGCCAATGCAACAACCACAAGCAATATGGCCATCGCCGGCGATCGCTGAGCCAACCCTCCCAATTGTGAGATCTTTCTTGTTCCAAATTGACGCTCTATCAATTCAATGACTATCCACAAACCAATTATATTGATCCCGTGATTGAACATCTGGATCATCACCCCTTGCATGCCACTTTGAGTTTCTGCAAAAAGGCTGGCACACATCAGACCAATATGAGCAATCGATGAATAGGCAACAAGCCGTTTCAAATCATCCTGCTGAATGGCGATCAATGAAGCGTAGAGCATCCCTGTTACCGCCAGGGTGGTAACTGTATCACCCCATTGATAAAATGAAATATGTAAAACAGGCATTAGCCAGCGGACCATTCCAAGAACCCCCATCTTCACCATCACACCACTCAATATCATCGTCACCGCGGTCGGAGATTGTTCATAGGTATCAGGCTGCCAGGTGTGCAGAGGCCATATAGGCATTTTAATAGCGAATGCGATAAACATCAGCCAGAACAACCAGGATTCGGCACGTCCATTCGCCGCAGAATTGTAAAAGGCTGTGATGTCAAAAGAATGTCCTGGTGTTTGGAGGTATATATAAATAATAGCCACGAGCATTAATATCGAACCGGTAAAAGTGTAAATAAAAAACTTAAAGGTTACCGGGATTCTTCTTTCACCGCCCCACTGGGAGCAAAGAAAATAAGCAGGTATCAATGCCAGTTCCCAAAAGAAATAAAATAACAGTGCATCCATGGCAACAAACACACCCATCAAACCAACCTGCATCAATAGCATCAAAGCAAAAAAATTGTTGGGCTTTTTATATATACTATTCCATGTTGAAATAAACACCAAGGGAAACGATACAGCGGTAAGCAGGCAAAGTATCTGTCCCATTCCATCAAGCCGTACTGAAAAACTTGTGTTGATACTGCTGATCCAGTCTGCATGAAATTGTAAATAAGAAGGATCTTTAATAACAGTCAAGCCAAGGAGAGAAGCGGTCAACGTGATCAATGAAGAAAATAATGCCCAGGCACGAACGGTCTTTCCATCCTTAAAAAAGAATGCAGCCAAACCGCTCACTAAGGGAATCACTAATAAGAATACAGGGATCATATTTTATTCCTCGTGAATCGTCAATCGTTAATCGTGAGTTTTGCACCACAAATAGATGACCCACTCACCATTTACTATTCACCACTCACCAATTTACTTCCTCAAAAAAAACTGCAACACAAAAAACAAAACTATACTCACTACCATCAGCAATACATAACTTCCAACCTGGCCACTTTGCAACCATCTTAATTGTCGCCCGCCATATTGCACAGCTCTTCCAATGCCATTTACCAGTGCGTCAATACCGGATTTTTCTAATCCCTCGTCTAATATTTCGCCCAATTTGTTCAGCGGTTTTACAATAATTGCATCGTAGAATTCATCGACATACCATTTATTTTCCAGGACTTTTCCAAGCCCTTTGGAAGGTTTGAATTCATATTTACGAAAACGAAGCCAGGCCGCAATAATGGCAACAACAACCAACCCCGTTGATAGTGCCATCAGCGAAAACTCTGTGGAAGACGAGACGGCTCCTTCCACGCGTACCGGGATAACAGGTGATAGGAATTCCGTTAGCTTGTCTCCCCCTTTCATGATCACACCAGGTATTCCAATAAATCCTCCGATAATGGAAAGAATAGCAAGAATCACCAGTACGATTGTCATTGCCGGTGGACTTTCATGTAAATGATGCTCTTGTTCTTCTGTTCCTCTAAACTTGCCCGTAAAGGTCAGGACAAACAGGCGGAACATATAGTAAGCAGTTAGCATAGCGCCAAACAAAGCGATTGCATATAAGGCCTTGTTATGCTCAAATGCAGCTAACAAGATCGCGTCTTTTGAAAAGAAACCTGAGAATGGCGGAACGCCGGCGATAGCAATACATCCGATTAAGAAAGTGATCGACGTGATCTTTAATTTACTCAATCCTCCCATTTTCCGAATGTCTTGTTCACCGCCTACTGCATGAATCACGCTGCCTGCTGCAAGAAACAGAAGAGCCTTAAAAAAAGCATGTGTCATTACATGAAACACTCCGGTAGAATAAGCACCAACGCCAAGCGCCAGGAACATATATCCAAGCTGGCTGACTGTCGAATAGGCCAGTACCTTTTTTATATCATTTTGCTTGAGCGCAATAGTGGCAGCAAGAATGGATGTTGCCAGGCCAACAATCGCCACAACATTCATCGACAATTCCGACAAAGAATATAAGGCGTTGCTTCTGGCAATCATATAGATACCTGCCGTTACCATGGTGGCTGCATGGATCAACGCGGATACTGGTGTCGGACCGGCCATCGCGTCGGGTAACCATGTATATAATGGAATCTGTGCACTCTTGCCCGTGGCGCCGACAAAAAGCAATAAAGTAATTATCGTTATCTCAGAAGAACTGAAGCTGTTCGTACTTGCAAATACGTCGGCAAAATTTGTATTGCCAACCCTTGAAATGATCCAAAAGATTGCGATCAGGAAACCAAGATCCCCGATACGGTTCATGATAAATGCCTTGTTGGCTGCCTTATTGTATTCAGTGTTCTTAAACCAGTATCCAATGAGTAGATAGGAACAAAGGCCAACTCCTTCCCACCCGATAAACATGATGACATAGTTAGCGCCCATCACTAACAACAACATGGAAAAAATAAAAAGATTGAGGTAGGAAAAATACCTTCCAAAATGGTCACTGGATTCCTCATGCATATAGGATGTAGAGTACACATGAATAAGAAACCCAACTCCAGTAATGATCAATAGAAATATAGCCGACAATTGATCGACCTGGAAGGCGAAAGGAACATGAAGAGATCGAACAGAAATAAAATCAAAATAGCTTACGACAAAAGTATTTCCATTTTTGACCTGCCAGAAAATCCAAATGCTCAATATGAAAGATGCAAGTACTACTCCACATCCGACTATGCTGATCAGCGATTTCGACAGCACTTTCCTTCCTAATCCATTAATTAAAAATCCAAGCAAAGGAAAAAACGGGATCAACCAGACTATGTCTGAAGCATTCTGCATATTAATGTTTCAACCTGTTCAAAAAGTTTACATCAACTGAATGTATATTTCTGTACATCATCACAATGATCGCCAGGCCTACACTCACTTCTGCCGCCGCCACCACCATAATAAAAAAAACAAAGAGTTGCCCATCTATGCCTGCCGTAGCATCTTTCGCTGCGTTGGCCAGGTGGTGCATTTTGGAGAAAGCCACCAGCATCAGGTTTACAGCGTTCAGCATTAATTCAATGCACATAAAAATAATAATGGCATTACGGCGCGTGAGCACTCCGATTATTCCGATCACAAATAAAGCGATCGACAGAAATATGTAATAATTTACAGGCATTCTCGTTTCTGGTTTTTAGTTTCTGGTGGCTGGTTGATTACTTAACAAGCAACCAGCAACAAGTAACCAGTAACTCTACTCTTTCTTTCCAATAACCACCGTCCCAACCATCGCGCTTAAAAATAAAATACTGCTTATTTCAAATGGAACTACATATTCATTGAATAACGCCCTTCCAAGATTTTCAATCAATCCAATATCCCCGGTATTTGTTTCAGCGACTTGTTTCCTTATGTCAACATTTTTTAACGCTGCAACAAAAACCAGCAGCAGGCATCCGCCAGCCACCACCCCTGCCATTCTCAGCCAGCGATTCTTTTTCGGTTCGGAGCTTTCATTCAAGTTCATCAACATGATAACAAATAAAAAAAGCACCATAATGGCGCCAGCGTAAACGATAATATTTACGATGAAAAGAAATTGCGCATTCAGTAAAATATAATGTCCCGAAATGCAAAAGAAAGTAAAGATGAGCCAAAGTACACTATGAACCGGATTCCTGCTTGCCACGACCATCAATGCGCTGAACACAGTCAATGCAGATAAAACCCAGAATAGTATTTGTGTAATTGTCATACCCTCATCCCCTGAAAGGAAGTTTTGAAACTCCCTATTGGGAAATCGATTTTAGTTTATTAATAGTCAATTTTAGTCATAAGCAAAAAAAGCCTTAGCCTGCACTCCCTTTTTGGGAACAGGGCTTAATTTTTTTTAGCTCTGTGCCCCAACGCTTTTTGATAACCCTCAGGGTCTTCTTTCGGATCAGGTATTAAAAGATCTTCTTTCTTATAAATGAATCCTGCCCTGGCATAATTTGATGGTGCAAAGGTTTCTGATAAATAGATCGCATCCTTCGGACAGGCCTCCTCACAAAATCCGCAAAAAATACAGCGCAACATGTTGATCTCGTATTTCGCCGCATATTTTTCTTCCCGGTATAAATGTTCTTCGCCCGGCTGTCTTTCCGCAGCCTCCATCGTTATTGCTTCGGCGGGACAAGCCACGGCGCATAAACCGCAAGCCGTGCAGCGTTCACGCCCTTCTTCGTCACGGTTCAATATTTGCACCCCACGAAATACCTTCGGAAAACTTCTTTTTTGCTCAGGATATTGAATAGTCACCTTCTTTTTGAATAGATGGCTTAGAGTGATAAACATCCCTTTCAACACAGCAGGCAAATACAATTTCTCCCACTGATTCATCGGCCGCCGATCCACCTGCTTCGCTCTTTGTGTTAGTTGCATACCGCAATCCCCTAAAGGGGCACTTGATTTTTAAAGTTTGCAAATATATTTTATGTACCTAACTAAACAATTCTATTTTGCTTTCCTTGCGTCGCACTCTTGTACGGCAACAATTCTATTCATCAAATTGAACTCCTCCGGAGTTCTTATATATTCTTCATTTCTTTTCAACACACTAAAGCCGGTTGCCATTGACATCTTGTTCCCCCGGAGCTTTCCTGATTATGCAATTCGAACCCGTCCGCATTCATCACTCATTACTCATCTCCTCAACAGCATTACCACCGCCGTCGCGATCATGTTGATCAATGCCAGTGGAATTAATTTTTTCCAACCAAGATTCATCAATTGATCGTATCGAAAACGTGGAATAGTCCATCGTATCCAAATAAACAAGAACAGGAAGAAAAACGATTTAGCAAGCAATACAGCAAATCCAATAAGGGCCAAAAGATTTGGCGATAATCCCCAACTGGCTTCATTGACAAAGGGAATATCATAACCGCCAAAAAACAACGTGGACATCACCGCTCCACTGATGAACATGTTAACATATTCCGCAAATAAATAAAGCCCAAGCTTCATCGATGAATACTCCTGGTGGTAACCAAAGTTCAATTCATTCTCAGCTTCTGCGAGATCAAATGGCGTGCGGTTGCATTCAGCCAGTGCACAGATAAAGAATATCAAAAATCCCAATGGTTGATAGATGACATGCCACCCATGTTGGAGCTGGTTGTTGACAATCACGCTCATTTGCAAGGAACCTGTCATCATCAGCAACGCGATCAGTGCTAAACCCATTGCTAGTTCATAAGAGATCATTTGAGAAGCGCCGCGTACGGCGGCCAATAATGAAAACTTATTGTTTGAGGCCCACCCGCCGATCATAATTCCATAGACTCCCAAACTAACTACACCGAAAATGTAAAGTATCCCGATATTCAGATCGGCAATTTGTAATGGCACATCACGTCCGTTTATTCGAAGAGGGGTTCCCCAGGGAATAACTGCACTGGTCAGCATGGCCGTCAGCATGGCCAACGAAGGACCCAGGATAAACAAAAATTTTGATGAGGCGAGAGGAATGATCTCTTCTTTAAAAAATAATTTACCACCGTCAGCCAGTGGCTGTAAAATACCAAATGGTCCGGCACGATTGGGTCCCCGGCGATCCTGCATAAATGCGGCGATCTTCCTTTCGGCATATGTCGTATACATGGCAACAACCAGTGCGAGTGTAACAACAAAACCTACCAATAAGAATTTTTCTAAAATGTACCACCCGTCTATTACCAGTAAATTCATAAAAATTCAAAACGCAAAATTTAAAAGTAAAAAAATGAACTTTTAAAATTTTGACTTTTAATTAAGGTGTATTTGGATTCGTTGAATCAGTTCCCTTCGAATTCGAGCCTTTTCCAAGTTTTACATCTGTCGCATTGTTTCCATAAGCATTTGGATGACCGTCAAAAGTCTCACTTGTTGCAGGACCAGGGAGAAGACTCAGATCAACTTCTGGTTCATTCACGTCGCTTACTGTATGAATATCAAAAACCAATTTAGGCTTTCTCCCTCCCATTACTTCTGGTAGCGCCTCATGTGGTTTTTTTACTCCAACGTAATGGCCGGCAGATATGACTGAATGTCGCGCTACTTTTGTCGGCCCCTCTATGATCCAGTCTGTAGCTTTCTTTTTTTCAAATCGGCACTCATTGCAAATAAAGTCTTCCACCTCTCCCCATTCATCTTTTCTTGCGGTTACTCTTAATACTTCATCACCACGCAACCATAGACGAACTTTTCCACTGCATTTTGGACAATTGCGATGTGCATCAACTGGTTTGGTAAACCATACACGATTTTTAAACCGAAATGTTCTGTCGGTTAGCGCACCAACAGGGCAAACATCAATCACATTTCCGATAAAATCGTTGTCCAATGATTTTTCGATATAAGTAGCAATTTCAGAATGGTCTCCACGATCTAAAATCCCGTGAACCCTTTTCTTGGTCAATTGGTCTGCAGCATATACGCAACGGAAACAAAGAATGCATCTCGTCATGTGCAATTGAATATATTGACCGAGGTTATGTCTCTCAAATGTTCTCCTTTTGAATTCATATCTCGTTCCTTCGCGTCCGTGGTCGTAACTCAGATCCTGCAGGTCGCATTCACCGGCCTGGTCACACACAGGACAATCGAGAGGATGATTGATCAGCAAAAATTCTACTACTGCCTTTCTTGCATCAAGCACGGTGTTATTGGTCATGCTTTCGACTATCATTCCATCCATCACATTCGTTCTGCAACTCGCAACCAGCTTAGGCATTGGTCGCGGATCCGCAGTTGAACCCGCTGCTACACGAACTAAGCACGTTCGGCATTTGCCACCACTCCCCTTTAATTTGCTGTAATAGCACATAGCAGGAGGCACCACATCGCCACCAATTTTTCGTGCAGCCTGCAGAATAGTTGTTCCCTGCTCCACTTCGATGGTGATGTTATCAATTGTTACTTTGAATAGTTTTTTTTCTTCACTCATTAATGCAAAATGAAAAAGTAAAAATGTAAAATCATTTGGCAGACAAAATAATTGCTGCAATGATTTTCGAAATCTCGTCTGCTTCTTTTAATAATTCCTCTAGCTTAAATCGATCAATTTTCATTGTATCCCTAATAAGACAAAGCCAATATTTTGTTTCGTTTGCTGATTTTAAGGCTATACAAAAAAAGTTTATAAAATCCTTTTTGGTGCTACCAGAGCCACCTTCTACAACATTTGCACCTATAGATGTCGCACTTCTTATCAGTTGGTCAAAGATTGAAAAATGAATTCTTTCAAATTTGCATTCTTCAACAAAACTCATAATTTCTTTCGCAAAATGGAAACAACGGTGCCGGATGTTGTAAGGCTTTTCCCGCTCCTCCAGCATTTCCATTTTTTCATTTTCCATTTTACATTTTTAATTTATGCAGTCGCAATCTCAAACGGTTTCGCATAATTCGCTAATCCATAATTTCTTCTTTGTGCGTCTTGGGGATCGTATACGTGCCATTCAAACTCGTCCCTGAAATGCCTGATGGCTGCTGCAACAGGCCAAGCTGCTGCATCACCAAGCGGACAAATCGTATTTCCTTCGATCTTACTTTGAATATCCCAGAGCAGATCGATATCACTCATCTTGCCTTTTCCATATTCAATATTGTGCAATATCTTTTCCATCCAACCTGTTCCTTCTCTGCAAGGTGAACATTGTCCGCAGCTCTCGTGCCTGTAAAATCTTGCCAAGGTCAATGTGTTTCTCACTACGCACTGGTCCTCATCAAGCACAATAAATCCCCCGCTTCCCATCATGGAACCTTTCTGAAAACCACCATCAGCCAAACTTTCATACGTCATCATTCTTGCCTCACCTTTTGCTGTCTTTAATAACAGATTAGCGGGAAGAATCGGAACAGATGATCCGCCGGGAATACAAGCTTTCAATCTTCGTCCTTTTGCAATGCCTCCGCAATATTCATCACTGAATATAAATTCCTCGACAGAAATATTCATTTCAATCTCGTACACGCCGGGCTTTTTTATATTACCGCAAGCCGAGATCAATTTTGTACCGGTAGATTTTCCGATCCCAATTTTTGCATATTCTTCGGCGCCGAAATTAATAATGGGCACAACCGCAGCAAGCGTTTCCACATTGTTTACTACAGTAGGACAATCCCATACACCTCTCACTGCAGGAAACGGTGGTTTAATTCTTGGATAACCTCTTTTGCCTTCCAGCGATTCGATCAGAGAGGTTTCTTCGCCGCAGATATAAGCACCGGCACCCCGATGCACATATATCTCACAGTCAAAACCGGTCCCCAAAATATTTTTTCCAAGCCATCCATTATTTTTTGCCTCAGCAATGGCCTGGTTCAAAATATCAACGATCCACGCAAATTCGCCACGTATGTATATATATGTCCGGTTGCTTCCAATCGCGTACGACGAAATAATCAATCCTTCGATCAGCAAATGAGGAATGAATTCCATCAAATAGCGGTCCTTGAAAGTTCCGGGCTCGGATTCATCTGCATTGCAAACAAGATAACGGGAAACGCCTTCTGGCTTCGCTAAAAAGCCCCATTTCATTCCCGTTGGAAAACCTGCACCGCCCCGGCCACGCAATCCACTTTTCTTCACTTCTTCGGTCACCTGGTCAGGGTTCATTTTAAACGCCTTCTCCACAGCTGCATATCCACCAGCCTCGCGGTATTTATCATAATACCGGATCCCCTCAACATTTACCTTATCTAATAAGAGTTTTCTAGCCATTATTAATCAAAAAATCAAATTGAAATCAAATTTATCTCACAGCTTGCCTTGCAAATAACAGCCAGCGTTTCCCTTTCTTTACCCATACCTCCAGCACTTTTAAATGAACGTTTGTATCATTATTGTTCATTATGGCTTTGATATCAGCTGTAAACCTGACATTCGCCACCGACTCATCCATAGTTATTTTCAAGCTATCTTCCTGAAAACTGTGATACACCAGGAAACCTGTTTCCAAATTCTTTATCATGTCTGCTTTTGTTTCCACAAATCCATTACTATGTCCATAGCTCAACGCTTTATCAGTTTGCTGATTGATAGAAGCGGTATTTTTATTCACCAATGCCTGGTGAAATTCCTTTAATGCCGTAGTCAATTTTTCTTCTTCGGTTTGTGCATTAGCAAGAACAGACGTAAATGCAAACAGGAATAATAAAATTTTTTTCATATTTCAATTATTTTTTGCGGCATGGTTCCGGCACTCTTCGATGATCTGGTCCACCTTTTCTTTTGTCAAATGCTCCCTGTAGGTTTTTCCCAATTGCATCATAGGAGCATAGCCACAGGCAGCTAAACACTCCACCGTTTTCAAAGTGAACATTCCATCTTTTGTTGTTTCACCAGGTTTGATCCCAAGCTTTTCCCCTATATATTTTATAATAGCGTCACTGCCATTGATCATGCACGGCCCGGTTTGACAAACTTCGAACATATATCTACCAACAGGTTTCAAATTATACATACTGTAAAATGTAGCTACTTCATAGACTTCGATAGGTTCAATTTTTAATAAAGTAGCCACATAATCCATCACCGGCACATCCAACCAGCCTCCAAATTCCTGTTGCGCGAGGTGAAGCACAGGAAGAATAGCACTCTTCTGTTTTCCCTCCGGGTAATGCGAAATGAGTTCGTCTACTTGTTTTAATTTATCGTCTGAAAATTTCAACATTCATTTTTGATTTTAGATTTTGGACTGCGGATTTAAATCTAAAATCTGCAATCTGAAATCTGCAATTTATGAGTCCATTTCCCCTGCGATCAAATTCAAACTACTCATCAATATTATAGCATCGCTTAGCATGTGGCCCTTTACCATTTCTTCAAATGCCTGGTAATAAATAAAGCAAGGTCTGCGAAAATGCAAACGATACGGCGATCTTCCGCCATCACTGATCAGGTAAAAACCAAGTTCGCCATTCCCTCCCTCTACAGAGTGATAAACTTCTCCTACGGGCATATCAATCTCACCCATAACGATCTTAAAATGCCAGATCAGAGCCTCCATCTTTGTGTACACATCTTCTTTCGGTGGCAAATAATATTCAGGCACATCTGCATGATAAACCCCGGCTTCTTCGCCTTTGAATTCCTGCACTTTCTGGTAAGCCTGTTCGATAAGGCTCAATGATTGCCACATTTCTTCCTCACGAACTAAAAAGCGGTCATAGCAATCACCTGTGGTTCCTACCGGAACCTTAAAATCAAAATCTTCGTAACTACAATAAGGATTGTGAACACGAATATCAAAATCAACACCAGCAGCACGAAGATTCGGACCGGTGAATCCATAGTTCAGCGCCCTCTCAGCGCTGATCGCACCTACACCAATTGTACGATCCATAAAAATGCGATTCCGTACAAAAAGGTTTTCAAACTCTTTCAAAACTCCCGGATATTCTTTCAAAAATTTATCAAGCTTTTGAAAAGCGATATCATTAAAATTTCTTTCAAAGCCGCCAATACGACCAATGCTAGTGGTTAACCTTGACCCGCATACCTCTTCCCAAATCTCATAGATCAATTCGCGATATTGCATCAGGTACAGGAAGCCCGTATATGCACCGCTATCCACACCAACGATAGAATTGCAGATGAGATGGTCTCCAATCCTGGCAAGCTCCATGATAATAATCCGGAGATAATCAACACGCTTGGGAGTCTTTATCCCTAGCAATTTTTCGCAGGTTGTATGCCAGCCGATATTGTTTATTGGCGATGAGCAATAGTTAAGCCGATCCGTGAGAGGAGTGATCTGGTAGAGGGGTTTTCTTTCGGCAATTTTTTCGAATGCACGATGTATATATCCAATGGTCTGGTCTGCTGATACGACTCTTTCTCCATCTAACTCAACGATGTTCTGAAATACACCATGTGTAGCCGGGTGAGTAGGACCCAGGTTTAGCGTGGTCGTTGTTTTTTCAATACTTCCTTCCGGAAGTCGAATATGTGGTTCTGCAATTGTTGACATTCCCTGATCAACTTTTATCTATTCACTATTAAATGTTATCTGACCCATCTACAATACGGGTTTGCCCTCGTCGTGTTTTTCATCCTCTGGAACAGTACCGTGAGTTGTTTTTTCGGTCCCGTATCCCAATGTACCTCCCCTTCCAAACATTTCGTCATCCTTATCAATACGCGTTGAATCTTCAAGTGGATACTCTTTCCTCATGGGAAAATAGTCCATCTCGTCAACGTTCAGTATTCTTTTCAGGTTCGGATGACCAATAAAATTTACTCCGTAAAAATCATAAGTTTCGCGCTCAAGCCAGTTGGCCGCGGAAAATAAACCCGTAACAGTATATATGTCGGGTTGATTGATATCTGTATAAATTTTGAACCTTACCCTGACGTTATCCTCCAGGTTGTGCAGGTGATAAACAACAGCAATCTCTTTGCCTTTTTGTTCGGGATAATGCACTCCACATAAGGTAGTAAGAAATCTGAATTTTAATTCGGGCTCATCGTATAAAAAATTAAGCACCTTGAGGTTGATGTCCTTTGATGCTTCAAATGTAAGAAGCGAATAAGGCTCTGAAAAATTGCCTACCTGCTCTCCAAATTTTTCAAGAAGTTTTTGTTTTATATGTTCGTTAGTCAAGGGCATATCTAAATTCTAAACTCCAAATGACAAACTCCTAATTCCACGGTTTGAGATTTGGAATTTGTTCCTGCCTGCCCGGCAGGCAGGTTTTTTATTTACTGTATTCCATAGCTTTCCAGCAGTCCTTTATATTGCTGGCCATTTCTTCTCCTTAAACTTTCTTTACCTACCAGGTCCTGAATTCTGATTATCCCATCAATGATTGCTTCCGGTCGCGGTGGACAACCCGGAACATACACATCCACAGGGACTACCTGGTCAATTCCCTGGAGAACACTGTAGGTATCGAATATCCCGCCGCTGCTTGCACAAGCTCCAACGGCCATCACCCAACGAGGTTCCGCCATCTGCAAATAAACCTGCTTGACAACGGGACCCATTTTTTTTGCGATCGTTCCCATTACCATTAATAGATCGCATTGCCGCGGGGAAAAACCAACTCGTTCACTTCCAAATCTGGCAAGGTCATAATGTGAACCCATGGTCGCCATAAATTCAATACCGCAACAGGAAGTGGCGAATGGTAAGGGCCAGATAGAATTCTTCCTGGCAAGCCCGATCACCTTATCCAAAGAAGTAGCAAAAAAACCTTCACCCATTGAACCCTCAGGCATTTCTGCCATGCTGATATCTTTTTCTAATGCTTTCTGATGTATATTATATGATACAGGCCGATCCATAAAAAAACCCCCATCTCCGCCTAATGCGGAGAGTTTATAAAGACTCTAAAAATTATTGAACTAAAATCTGTAACTAAAGAACTACTCGTTGCCACAGGATAACAGCATCACTCTATTATGGTTATAACAATCATCAACTCCTCAATAAAACAATCATCAAGAGAAGATGTTCAACCTAATTTTCCCCTTTAGGGGAAAGGGGTCTAATCTTCCCACTTCAATGCTCCTTTTTTTATAATATAAATAAACCCGCACAGGAAGAAAGCGACAAATATCATTACAGCCCAAAAACCGCTCCAGCCGAGGTTTTTAAAATTTACAGCATAAGGATAAAAGAAGATTACCTCTACATCAAACAATACAAATAATATAGCAACTAAAAAATATTTGATAGCCATTGGCTGTCGGGCGTCCCCATGGGATTCGATGCCACTGGCGAAATTTTCCAGTTTGTCTGTAGTTTTTCTCTTTGGCCCCAACAAGTGGGTAACAAACATCAGGAAGGCAACAAGACCAGCGGCAAAAATTATCTGAATAACAACCGGCAAGTAAGAGCTGGCAGTATTGGTGTTCACCTGTAGTAAATAATTCATGAATGAATTCACAATCAGCAAAAATAAGATAGCGACACGAATTACACGAATTTTAACTAATTGTATTCCCTGGATAAAAAATCTTTCGACCAATGCTAAATTTTTCTCTCGAGTATTTCATTTCATTCGCGTAACCCTTGATAAAAAAAATCCTCTGCTTTTCAGCAGAGGACTTTCTGTATAGATGAAAAATCACGATTACGATTTTGCAATGGCTAAGTGTTTATTTTTTGTTGCCAGTGATTTTATGGCAGCGGCATTCGGTTTCGTAGAACCTGTTGGCTTACCGGGTGTACCCTTTGCTGGCTTGCCCGCGGGCTTTTGTAATTCTTTTAGAAAATCCGCCAGGGTAGTATTAGCAGGATCGAATTCTAATCCCCGTTGTAAAAAATAGATGGCGGAATCCCTGTTTTTCTTCGTATTGTTATAGATAGCGGCGAGGAATTGGCTGGACGCGACCGCCTGATTTTTGAATTTTTCCTTGTTGCTGACTGCAATATCGAGAGTCTTCTTAAAGCCGCTTATCATATTCGCCAGATAAGGTTCAACCGACAATGTCGTATCCATTGCCAGGTTAGCTCTTGCATCATAATAATGACCGTACAAACTGTCAGGGAAATTAGCAATATAAAGCTTGAAGAGACTATCTGCCCTTTTGTAATCTGCACCCTGGTAAAAAGCAAGACCGGTAAAGAATGCGTCAGAAGGATTAGGCGTTTTTTTATTTGCAGACTGTAGTAGTCTTAAGTTACCTTCCATAATCTTATTGTTCTTTGCTTTGGCAAAATCGATACCATCCTGTATTGTTTTCATTTTTGATTCATAAACGGAATCCATTTGAGTGGCCTTTACATAGCTTTGGTACACAATATCAGGATCGGACGTTCCATAGATCTGTCCTCTTAAAACATAATCCTGAGGAATTAATTCTTCTTCTTTGCCTTTAGCAAAGTATTTATCGATATATTCTTTTGCGCTGGCCGTATCACCCTTGCCTACATAGGAATAAGCCAATAATTTATATGTCCTCGGCTTTGTTTGTTCACCTGCTTTCGAGATAATTCCCTTACTGGTGTTGATTGCACAATCATAATCTTTTTTTGCAAAGCAGGTTTGTGCCACCAAATAGTCATTCTGTGGATCCTGGTCAGTATTGGCGATATATTTACTGGCATAATCCTGTGCCGTGCTAAAATCAAGCTTGCCGAGAGAATAATAATACAATTCATAGTAAGCCGGAGCAAACTTTGGATCAACCGTAGTTGCTTTCTTTAAAAGATCGGTAACGAGCTCCCAGTTTTTCTGAGTGTAATAGACCATCGCCTTTCTGTAAATAGGCCTTGCCATCCCTGGATTGGCCGAAACGGCCATGTCATAATTGATTACAGCATCTCCACCTTCATGTGCTTTGCGGTAGGCATCTCCAAGATTGAGAAATATATCTGCATTCTTAGGATCTTTCTGAGCAGCTGCTTTCAATTTGTCGAGGGCATATGCTACGTCACCGTCTTTTGCATCAATGTTGGCCCGACCAATGGCATTTAAAATACTGACATCAACTCCTTTTTTGCCGGTGCTCAAATTAATAGCCGTCTCAAACATCTGCCTCGCTTCATCTTTTTTTCCATCGATCAAATTCACGTGTCCCATGCCAACCAATATCAATGGGGCATTGCCATTTGCCTGCAAGGTTTTGGAATAAAGATCTCTTGCGGACTTTAAATCTTCCATCTCAATGTAAGTCTGCCCCAACCAATACACCGCCTCGAGATTATTGGGATTTGTCGCTACCAGTTTATCGAATGTTTCTTTCGCACTTTTATTTCTTTCCGCATATAAGTGATTAATGCCCTCCTGTATGCTTTGCGCCTTTATATCTGCCGTTCCCAACAAAGCTGCGACTAAAACTGTGATCGTGATTTTGGTCATTTTCATGTGCTGAATCGTTTAAATTGTAAATATATTTTATTCATTCAATTTTGTAAGCCTGATATTAAAATTCATTTGAGCCGGCCATAAATAAGCCCTTTTAAACACTAATTGCCCTTGTTCCCCACTTAAGAAATTTGCAAACCCTTTGCCAAGCCCTATATTCTTTTCTTTCAAAATGTAAACCAAATCCCGTATCATAGGATAACGGCGATAGTAAATGTTTGCCTGCCAGGGTAATACATAGCTTCCGGGCTTATCCGTGCTTTCCAACCATGCCATTCTCACTTTCTTCAAAAAACTCAATTGTGTCGTATCGTCGTGATTTCCTATCCAGCTGACCCCGATAAACCCCACCGCGTCAGGAGTTTTTGAGACATAATCGATGACTCCTTCGCTGCTTTTTGCCGCCATAGTGCGCGGTGTCAGCGTATCGCCATGTAACACAGAATCGATGATAAAACGGACCGTACTGGTTGCACGCGTCCCATCAAAAATGGGGATTAAATTTTTACTAAATCTTCCCGTAAGTATTTGATATATCTGGCCCATATCAAATAAAGTATCAGGCGAAGAGGGGTTAACGATGACTGCCACTGCATCCCTCGCCAGTTCTAAACTTTTTGGAGCCAGCTTAAAGGAATCAGTCATAAAATTTTCTTCCTGTTGAGTATAACTCCTGGTAATGATCACCATCCTGACACTATCCACCCCGAAATCTTTTATGCACTCTGCTTCGGGCTTATATGTGGGGACAATTTTTGCATTGGGGTGCAAAGCCTCGAACACCTGGATCTCTGAATCGATAACCGGCTTAAAAGATTCGTCAACACTTATATAAATGGTCCCTGAATCTAGGGTATCCTGTTGTTCTGTGCCTTTATTGGGTTGACACCCATTCAACAAAAAAAATAAAACAACAAAAAAGACATTTTTGAGCTTATGTATCCGTCGAATCATAACCGGCTTGCTTCAATAATTTTTTCTATACCCCCTGTAAACCCTAAACCCTCCATACAACACGGCGGCTACACCGAAAATAGTTGTTAATACCGGGTCAAAATTCAAATCTATGTCAAACTTCTTATACAAGAGAAAAAACCCGCCCGCACAAAGCCAAAGAGCTCCCATGGTATAATCGTATATGGAATGCAAAAAGACATTTGTCTTCCTCCGCTTCTCTTCATAGTTATCTGGCATACCTTATCCTGTTTCAGGGACGGCAATTTAAAAAAATTTACTATTCAATACCGATAAAACTTACCCGTTGAGTGAACCAGCTTGGCGCTTTTCTACCGTTTTGCATAGCCGGTACCCATTTAAGCATTTCTAACAGCACCCCCATCACTTCCTTTCTGAAGTCATCACCATCACTTTGAAGGACTTCGATCTTTGAAATCGTTCCATCTGCGTCAACCATAGAGCGAACCAACATCACTTTCCTCTGTTCTCAAATAAAGTGTCGAGCAGGTCTGCATATAATATTTCCTTTGTTTTTCATGGCTACACTTTTGAAGTGAGATGCCTTCAACAAGAAAATCCATACAAGGCACAGGCGACCAAGAACCAAGGGGACCAAAGTATTTCGTATTCGCTCTAATGTCGTGAGCCTTGTACCTTGAACCCTGAACGTTTTGTCTCTTATCTTTGCCCCCATGAAAATTTTAATGGTGTGCCTTGGAAACATTTGCCGTAGCCCGCTCGCAGAAGCGATCTTGCAGGACAAAGCGTCGAGAGCAGGTTTGAACTGGAGTGTTGAAAGTGCCGGTACTAACGGTTATCATGATGGTGAACCCCCACATCCCCTATCACAAAAAGTAGCGCGGATGAATGGCATTGATATTTGCAATCAGCGATCAAGAAGACTAGTGCCCGACGACTTTGACAGATTCGACAAGATTTATGCATTGGCCGAAGATGTTTTGTTTGATATGAGACGGATTGCAAGAAGGAAATTCGACGCATCTAAAGTCGACTTGCTGATGAATGAACTATTTCCCGGTGAGAATCTTGATGTGCCGGATCCGTGGGCAGGACCCGAACAAGAGTACCATGAAGCATTCAAATTGATTGATGCAGCTTGTGAAAAAATTATTGAGAAAGCGTTGCAAGAATTAAGATACCTGCCCACTGGACAGGCAGGCAATGCAAAAACTAATAACAAGTGACCAGCAACTAGTAACCACCAACAATGGCAAAAGTTACCGTCGGCATTCCACAAGGCACCCGGGATTTTGGACCGGAAACACTTCGAAAAAGAAACTACATTCTTGATACGATAAGAAATGTGTTTGAGCTCTACGGCTTTCAACCGCTGGAAACGCCGGCCATGGAGAACCTGGAAACTTTAATGGGAAAATACGGAGAGGAAGGCGATAAACTGATCTTCAAAATTCTGAATAATGGCTTAGATAATCCTTCAAAAGAAAAACAGACAAGGGATGATTTTGAAAAAGTTTTACACGGAACAAACACAAAGGGAATCACCGAAAGAGCCCTAAAATATGATCTCACCATCCCTTTTGCCCGATATGTGGCCATGAATCAAGGGCAGCTGACATTTCCATTTAAGCGTTACCAAATACAACCAGTGTGGAGAGCCGACAGACCACAAAAAGGCCGCTACCGCGAATTTTACCAATGCGACGCGGATGTTGTTGGAAGTGATTCTTTGTTGAATGAAGTAGAATTAGCAAATATCTATGCTACTGTTTTTGAACAATTAAAAATTCCTGTCGAAATAAAGATAAACAACCGGAAAATTCTATTGGCACTCGCAGAGTTAAGTGCTGGCATAGGCAAAATGATGGATATTACGATTGCTATTGATAAGCTCGATAAAGTAGGGCCAGAAAAAGTAAAACAGGAATTAATTCAACGTGGCATGAACCTACAAGAAGTTTCAATGGTTGAAAACTATCTCTCCATTTCTGGTACGAATGAAGAAAAGATTTCAAAAGCAAAGCAACTCTTAGGAAGTAGTGACGCCGGAAAAAAAGGAATTGAAGAGTTGGAAACAATACTAAACTACCAATTTGCCACTCACCTCTCTCTGGCTATCGGGGCACCACTCACCATTGACTTCACTCTCGCCCGCGGACTGAATTACTACACAGGAATCATTTTCGAGGTCAAGGCAAAGAATGTGCAGATTGGAAGCATTGGTGGCGGTGGCCGTTATGATGACCTCACGGGTTTGTTTGGAGTGCCAGACATTCCAGGAGTTGGAATCTCTTTTGGCGTCGACAGGATCTATGATGTAATGGAGGAGCTGAATCTTTTTCCCGATGATGTCTTCACCGGCACCCAGGTCTTATTTTTTAACCTAGGCGAAAAAGAAAGCAAGAAAGCATTTGGGCTCGTTCAACAATTACGAAGTAAGAACATTCGTTGTGAGATCTATCACGAAACTGTGAAGTTCGACAAGCAATTCAAATATGCTGAAAAAAAGAAAATTCCTTTTGTCGTTATTATAGGTGAAGAAGAGATAAAAAGCAATACGTGTAAAATAAAAAATATAAGCACCGGCGAACAAAAAGAAATTCCAATCGAGGAACTTTTTGAATTCTCATTTAGTTAATCATGCCCGGTATTTCCTTTTCCAGGGTGAGTATTTGGAATTGTCAGAGATTACAAGATCCAGACTTTCCTTTTTGCCTTCTAAAATAGTATCCTCCACTTCGATTTTTATACCGCTCACTTTTTTTGTGCTGTCTCTTGAAAAATAAACTTTCCCGTTATATGTTACAAGGTTGAAAGTATCTTTTGAGATCCTTTCCAAAGGTGAGGAACCTGCAGTCGAACTGGCGACCAGTGAACCATTTTCAAGCTTTACATCAACAGTCGTGACAGGACCTCCTTCAGGAAATGTATAAGTTCCAACATATTCATTTAAAGTAGTATCCTGGGCTCTTAATAAAATAAAAGTGACGATGGCACAAACCAAGAGAGTAAATTTTTTCATAAACAGTGTTTGGATAAATATAATGATTATTGATCGACCATCTCATAAATAACGGATGCGCCCTGTCCTACCCCTACACACATAGTTGCTAACCCATAATTTGACTTTCTTCGTTTCATTTCATGTATAAGAGTGGTTGAGATCCTGACACCACTGCATCCAAGGGGATGACCAATAGCAATCGCGCCACCGTTTACATTGACCTGGTTTATGTCGAGACCAAGATCGTGAATACAAGCCAGCGATTGTGATGCAAACGCCTCATTTAGTTCTATTAAACTGAGATCCTCAATTTTCATATTAGCCTTTTGTAACGCTTTTTTTGTGGCAGGTACGGGTCCAATGCCCATGATAGCCGGATCGACACCGGCCACTGCCATCGAGATAATTTTCGCCATTGGTATTAGTCCAAATTTTTTCACGGCATCATTGCTTGCCAATAAGAGGGCTGCGGCCCCGTCATTGATTCCTGAAGAATTTCCCGCTGTTACTGTCCCATCTTTTGTAAACGCTGGTTTTAACGATGCTAATTTTTCCAACGATGTTTTTCGGGGGTGCTCATCCCTTTCAAATAAGACCATTTCACTTTTGTCATTCTTTATTTCAACACTAACGATTTCCTCTTTCCATTTACCTGCTTCCAGGGCGGCAAAATATTTTTGCTGAGATACGAAAGCAAATTCATCCTGTAATTCCCTTGGGACCTTCCACTGTTTTGCAACGTTTTCTGCTGTCTCGCCCATGGAAAAAGGATAGTATGCGTCAGCAAGTCTTTTATTGATAAATCGCCACCCCAGCGTCGTATCATATACTTCCGCATTTCTTTGAAAAGGAGAACTTGCCTTCGCCATCACAAAAGGGGCTCGTGACATACTCTCCACTCCACTAGCGATGATCAATTCTGCATCACCACACATGATCTGCCTTGCCGCATCCATAATAGCTTGCAAGCCGGACGCGCATAAACGATTCACTGTATTTCCAGCGACTGTCACTGGCAAACCAGCAAGAAGGGAGGCCATTCTCGCAACATTGCGGTTATCTTCGCCGGCCTGGTTCGCATCTCCCGCAATTACATCTTCGATAGTATTTAAATCAATGGATGGATTCCTTTTTATCAGTGATCGTATTACATGAGCTAACAAATCATCAGGACGCACAGAACTCAGAGCTCCACCGTATTTTCCAATAGGTGTGCGTATGGCATCTACTATAAAAACTTCTTTCATCAGGTAATCTGTTTAACAGTTCAAATATCTGTGAAATCGATGAAATCCTTGAATCCATGGTATCTTTGCCGCATGCCTAAAACAGCGCAGAAAAATATCCGGCATTTTACTTTGGAAGAACTCGAAGAATATTTTGAAAATGTCGGTGAAAAGAAATTTCGGGCCAAACAGGCATATGAGTGGATCTGGCAAAAGGGGGCTCTGAGTTTTGCCGACATGACGAACCTGAGTAAGCAACTTCGCCAACAATTGGGAGAGAATTTTACTTTACCTGCGCTGGCTGTTGATACCACGCAACACAGTGAAGATGGGACGGTCAAGACCCGTTTTAAAACATGGGATGAACATTTAGTGGAAGGTGTTTTAATTCCCACCGAATCAAGATTCACCGCCTGTGTTTCATCACAAATTGGCTGCAGCCTAAGTTGTAAATTTTGCGCTACCGGTTATATGAAGCGGGAAAGGAATCTTGAATTTGATGAGATCTATGACGAAGTTGTCATTATTAACCAGCAATGTGAAAAGATCTACGGGAAAAAACTGACAAACATTGTTTTCATGGGTATGGGTGAACCATTATTGAATTATAAAAATGTGTTGAAAGCCATTGATCGAATCTCTTCACCCGACGGATTGGGCATGAGTCCAAGAAGGATAACGGTCTCTACGGCCGGTGTGGCAAAGATGATAAAGCAATTAGGGGATGATAAAGTAAAATTCAAGCTGGCGCTGTCGCTTCACGCAGCCAGTGATGTAAAGCGTCATGAGATCATGCCGATCAACGATACTAATAACATCAAGTCGCTCATTGAGGCCCTTAACTATTTTTATAAGCAAACAAAAAATGAAATCAGTTTTGAATATATCCTGTTCAACGATTTTAATGACAGCCTGAAAGATGCTGACGACCTTATTAAGATCTACCGACAGGTTCCTGCAGACCTTGTGAATATTATTGAATATAACCCGATCGAGTTCGCTCGATTCTCAAAACCTACTGAGGAAAGAACCGGATCATTTATGAAATACCTGGAGAAAAATAAAGTAAATACCAGGTTGCGTCGCAGTCGGGGAAAAGATATCGATGCTGCCTGCGGGCAGTTAGCCAACAAAGGCAATTAACTATTACTGTTGTAAAACAGGAAATAACCGAACATGAAAAAAAACTCCACTGGCCACTTCGACAAATTTGCAAAAAAGAAAAGCAATGCTGCTATAAAAGAACAATTTAAGCAGGACAAGAGAAAATGGAAGAAAGAGAGGGAGGAGTTTTTTGAGAAAAAGAAGTTAGAAGGTAGAGGTCCGAAGCCAGAACCTTTCGCCAAGTCGACGTCAAACCTCTCCAAAGGAATCCATTCCGACAAGTCTCAAGCCTCAACCCAGGAAATGCCATTGAATAAATTCATAGCTCACTGCGGAATTTGTTCAAGAAGAGATGCCGCTGAAATGGTAAAGCTTGGAAAGGTAAAGGTCAACAATGAAACCATCACTGAACCTGGGCATAAGGTCTCCGGGAAAGATGAGATCAGGGTGAATGGCAAAAAAATTTCCCTTGCCAAAAACCTTGTTTACATCCTTCTCAATAAACCCAAAGACTATATCACGACCACAGATGATCCTGAAAAGAGAAAGACGGTTCTTGACCTTATCAGGATAAAGGAAAGAATTTATCCTGTAGGCAGACTTGACAGAAATACTTCCGGTGTTTTATTGCTAACCAATGACGGTGAGCTTTCTCAAAAGCTCACTCATCCAAGCCACGAAGTGAAAAAAGTGTATCATGTCACATTAAATCGGTCCCTGGATAAAAAAGATTTCGACCAGGTTTTAAAAGGAATTGAGTTAGAAGATGGACTTGCCAGCGTAGATGTATTGGCTTATGCCGACGTAAAAGACAAAACACAATTAGGAGTTGAGATCCATAGCGGTCGCAACCGGATCGTGCGCCGCATATTTGAACATCTCGGGTATGATGTAAAAAATCTTGACAGGGTCATGTTTGCAGGTCTTACGAAGAAAAATGTCGAAAGAGGAAAATGGAGATTTCTTTCAGAAAAGGAGGTAAGAGATCTGAAATATTTCGGCAAAGGGAACCGCTGATTGCACAGATCAATCTGAATTTTTGATGAAAATTTCAGACATATTAGTTTTTGAAAATGCCGATTTCATTGTGCTGAACAAACCCTCGGGACTGCTTTCCATACCTGATCGGGAAGGAAAGGAAATTTCACTAAAAAAAATATTGCAGGAGAAATATGGTGAAATTTTTACCGTTCATCGTTTGGATAAAGGAACAAGCGGCTTGATCACCTTTGCAAAAAATGCGACGGAGCATAAATTTCTCTCAAAGCAATTCGAGGACAGAAAGACCGAAAAAATTTATCTCGGATTGATCATTGGTTCTCCCATTCAAAAAAAAGGAACGATCGACGCACCAATCATGGAACATCCTGTCAAAAGAGGTTTAATGGTGATACACCGGAAAGGAAAGGAGTCTTTGACCGACTATGAAGTGATGGAAGATTTTGGAATATACTCCTGGCTGCGATTCCAAATACATACCGGACGGACGCATCAAATACGCGTTCATATGAAAGACCTCGGCCACTCAATTGTATGTGATGAACTATATGGCGATGGTAAGCCTGTTTTACTCTCTTCGATCAAGCATAATTTTAAACTTTCTAAAAATGAAGAGGAAGAGAGACCAATTTTAAATCGTTTGGCACTTCATTCTTATCAGTTGAAATTTAATGGACAAGGTAATAAGCAATTTGAATTTGAAGCACCGGTACCTAAAGATCTGAAAGCTACGTTGCAGCAGCTGTCGAAGAAAAAAAGGAAATCGATTTAGATCAGCGTTACAGCCCGCCGCGGGAGGCTTCATACAAATCGTACCAATCCTGTTTATCCAGGTCTATGGTGAATGCGGCTGCAATATTCCTGATTCTTTGTTGATTGGTGGTGCCAATTAATGGAAGGGCCCCGAGTTTTACAACCCATGCCACAGCGATCGACTCCAAGTTAGCATTGTATTTTGGTGAAAGCTCTTCCAGTTTTCTTCGGATGAGCAGGGGTCTTTTTTCAATACTATTTGCAATTTTCCCTTCTGCCAGTGGAGCTGTGGCTAAAGGACGCATGTACTTCTGTTTGAGATAATCGATCTGCCCATTGTCAAATGCGGAAGTATTCAGCAAGCTCAATTCAATATGATTTGTAACGATAGGTATTCTCAAATAGGAACTCAACAGCTGATGCTGAAAGACAGAAAAATTTACCACGCCTATATTTTTCACTTTTCCACTTTCCCGCAATTTTTGTAATGTCATAGCAGTTTCTTCAAGATTCGACAATGGGTCGAGCTGATTCAATAAAAAAATATCGATGTAATCCGTTCTTAACTTACGCAGAGAGTTTTCAAGGCTCCGGGTAATATGATCTCTCGATGTATCATAATATTTTACACGTACATCCGGACGACTTGAATGGGGAACCACCAGGCCGCACTTTGTAAACAAGACCATATCTTCCCGTTTTACTCTTTTACCACGAATAATTTCGCCGAACATTTCTTCACACTGGTAACCTCCGTAAATATCTGCGTGATCAAAAGTATTAATACCCAATTCCAGGCACAGGTCAATAATACCTTCCATTTTAGGGAGCGAAATGTCCTGCTCATTCCAACGGTAGAAACCATATATGGCTGGCGAAACTTTAGGGCCGGCGTCACTCAAATAGGTCTTTTCCATTTGTCTCTTTTAAGCGCCAAATTAAAATTTTTATTTGCTTAAAAGACCAGCATCCAGTACAAATTGAGAACCGGTAACAAACCGTGACTTGTCTGATGCAAGAAACACAGCAGCATTTGCGACATCTTCAGGTTCGATCCAAGGTACATTGATCAGGTTTCCTGCACTTCGCTCACCAATTTCTTTTGGAGTTAGACCCTCCAGCTCTGCCAACCCATCATTCATCGGCGTATTAACTCCCGTCGGATGAATAGACACCACCCTGATATTATACTGGGCCAGTTCGATCGCCCATGATTTTGTAAGGCCCGTTAATCCCCACTTGGAGGCAGCATAGTGACTTAAGCGATTCATTCCCCTCAAACCAGCGACAGATGAATTATTGATAATAACGCCCGAACGCTGCCTGATCATGACAGGGATAATTCTTCTCGCTACCATCCATGCGCCTTTCAGGTTTATATCGATCATTGTGTCCCATTCTTCTTCGGTGAGTTCATGCGCAAGGCCATAGGCACAAATGCCTGCATTGTTAAACAGGATATCAATTTTCCCAAGTTCCTGTTCTGCCCCCTTGACAGCTTTCTGAATGTCGTCATCGATTCGAACGTCCCCTTCGAATGAAAGACACCTGACACCTAATGATTCACATTCCTTTTTAAGAGTTTCAAGGTCATTCGATGATCCTAGCTTATAACCCGGGTATTGGAGGGTTTGTGCTATATCAAAGGCTATGATGTTAACGCCTTCCTTTGCCAGTGCCACGGCAGTCGCTCTGCCTTGTCCGTGTGCAGCACCTGTAATGAAGCCGGTTTTATTTTTAAGATCATTGCTCATTCAAGACTATTTTATAGGTGGTAAATAATCAAACAGGTATTCATCAATGTCTGTTTCGGTCACGTTACTAAAAACGTTGGTGGCAATCATTTGTCCGGCGAAAGCAATTAAAATGATCATCTCTTTTTTATTAAACTGCGTGGCCGCTGCATTGTAAACATCGTCGGGTATTTTTCCGTGATGCTTTGAAATGCTGCTTCCAAATTCCAATATTTTTTGCTCTGCAGGTGTCACTTCGAGAGCTTCCGGTCTTTCACCTGCATCGACAATTATTTTACGAAAGAATGTAGAACAAAGAGGACAGTCCGATGCATATGAAATGGAATAAGCATAAAGATAAGCCAGCCGTTTGCCTAAAATTTTTTCTACAGCAGCATACAATGGATACCACTCCATATATATATCAAAAGCCAGCAAAGAATGTGCAAGAGTGGCTTTCATGTTGGTGATCCTTGCACTGTACTCTACAGTGTGCTTTTTAAACGCGTCGCTTATTGACTGTGTTTTTTCCGTTTCCGATATGGGTTCAATTCTTGCCATAAAGTTATTTTATGTCGGGCACCGGAAATAACAATCCCCCAAACAATAGATATGCCCATATCAATGTCCAAAGGATATTGAAGATTTGAGCAACGGTAAAGGCAAGTGCGGGCCTGCCGGATTGTGTTTTTACCAGCTCAGCAAATTTTGCCTCCAGGCCTATAGAAACAAACGCAAGGGCAAACCACAGTGTGCGCAATCCGTTCAGGAAACCACTGACCTGTTTTGTTGTTTCGGTCGGAATTACAAAGGAAAACAACAGTGAGGCTGCAATAAATCCTAATACAAATTTTGGAAACCTTTCCCAGACAATTCCCAGACCCTGTTTTTCGATCTTTTGGTCGTTTTCTTTTTTTAACGTCCACCACGCGGCAATAAAAAAAGCTGCTACACCGATCAATACATTCTGTGAAAACTTGACGATGACGCCAGCTTTAAGTGCAAGAGGGCCCACCAATTGTGAAGCTGCCGTTACAGAAGCTGTTGTATCCAATGTTCCGCCCAGCCACGCTCCCCCAACAACTTCAGGTATTCCGAATTTTTTTATTAACCACGGCTGGAGAACGAGCATGGGAATCGCCACGAGCAAAACCAATGTCGTAACATAAGACAACTTTTTCTTGTCTCCCTTGATCGCGCCCGCCGCAACAATGGCCGCCGACACGCCACAGATAGAAACTGCGGACGCGAGTATCACGCCGAATTCATCATCCACTTTCAATCTCCGTGAAAGCCACAAAGCGAAGAACCAAACAACGATTACTACGGCTACTGCTTGTAAAATTCCCGGGAGACCAGCGTTAACGATATCCGTAAACAAGATGCTGGTACCAAGAATGATCAACCCTGTCTTGATAAAAAATTCTGAACGAGCAGCTTCTTTCAACCAGGCGGGTGAGAGATTAAGATTACTTAAGATCAACCCGATTATCAACCCAAAAACGACATACTCGATTCCGTAACTACTGATCGTTTTGTTCCCCGCAATGATCAATGAAAGAATGGCCAGTGCATAAATGATAACAAACCCTTCGATGTACCTCAATGAATTGGCACCGGATAACCGAACCGCAATGGAAGAAAGAAGCGCGAAAACAAAACCAATGGCTGCGATAAGCGAAACATTTTTAACGGTCAAAACTTTTGTTACTAGATCATTTGCATTTGACCATTGATATGCAGGAGAAGTAAATTTAAAATCAGTCAAAAATGCAATGACCAGAACAATTGCGATCAACAAGCCGCCGATGCACAAAGCCCATCCATCTTCTGTTATTCGCGAATAAAAAGATTTTTTTGGTGCATGGTCTTTAACCAAACCATCCTTGCACAATTCACTCATTGAAGACATAAGGCAATTTAATATTATTAGCCGGGGAGATGCCTATTTCTTTCTCAGATCAATATTATGGAAATAAAATATTCTTGCGGCATTGACCATTTTGTATTGATTGCCTGGGGCGAGTTGCTGAAATAAATTCATGTAGCCAAACTGCAGGTTATCCGTCGTGCTTGTTTGAAAAGAAAGCCCAAGAAAAAACCGGTTTTGGTCAAAATAATTGTAAACTATCTGCTTGCCAAAATTGATATGTACTTCATCATTGACTACAACAGATAGTGTGTTGGGTTGAATTCCTTTCTTGCTTAAAGGAGCCTGCAGGTAAAAATTATATCTCATCTTGTAATTAAATGTATACCCACTGGCCAATTCAGATTCATTTAAGATCTTTCTCTTGAATTTTTCTTCCAACCTTAACCATTGCATGGTCCTGATTTTTGCATACTTGTTGTGCCATTGTATTTGTTGCCATGCGCGGTGTTCAGGTTGAGTTACACCTTCGTGATTGTCGGCCGGATAATTGCTGACATAGGCATAACCTGCGGTCAGTTTTGTCGCATCATTCAAATAATATGTCAGTCCAAAACGCAGAATACTTTGAGAAAAATTAGTAAAAAAATCCTCCTTTGTTCTCAAATGAAGATCGACCCACACTCCCCATTTGTCACTAAATCTTGTTTGATTAAAATAGCCAAGCCATACCTGGTTGTAATATTCTGTGTGCTTTTCCTGTGCGTACGACGAATTCGTTAATATACACACGACCCCTAAAATCAATTCTGATTTCCAGAACTTGCTGTCCTTTTTCATAATTTTTGACGCCGTGGTCAGATTCGAACTGACGTGAAATAAGTTTTGCAAACCTTTACCTATCCTCTCGGCCACACGGCTGTAAGAAAGGCATCCAAAAGTCCCGGTAGAAACCGGGACAGAGGAGTGCCATTTTCAACGATTGCTTGCTTGCCATATGAAAAAACACGGGAATACTTATTTGTTCAATAATCCATCAACAGTAATGGCTGCATAATATAACGCGCCTATAGTGGGCCCGCCTGCGTATTGCAGATACCGGTGATTGAGTATATCTGCACCGCCCAACTTCAAATATGATTTTAGCTTGGGAAAATGGAAACTAACCTGCGCATCGATCGAATTAAATGCTGCAATGCCGCCGGTAACAAGAGGGCTTTCCCAAAGAAAACTATCCTGCCACCTCCAAACGACATTGAAGCCGACATTTTTTACAACCTCGCGATTTCCGAAAGATAAATTCGTGGACCATTCTGGAGTGTTGAAACCCGTAACGAAAATATCGTTCGTGCTGTTAGATTTCATTTTGTTGAAGCTTACGTTACCGGAAACTGTGAACTTTTTATAGAAGTTATAGGTAACTCCCAGTGCCGATCCGAAATTGTTATAAGTATTTTTTGCATTGGTGTAGACGCGGTAGCGGTCCTGACCCTGGCTGGCCGCAGTAGTTGCCGTACCTGCATTGGCATCACGATTCCTGTCGAGCATAGCAAGTACAGCAGCATCACTACCTACTGTTTCACCATGCGGCACAAAAACCTGCACTTGTCCCAGGAAACCATCGTACTGGTTGCTGTAGGCATCAAAATCAATGACCAGTTTATTTTTTAGCAAAACACTTCTATAGCCGATCTCAAAAGAATTTATTTTCTCCGGGCGTGCGTCGGGCAAATTGGCCACTTGCAGTAAGTTCCTATTGGCGAGTCCAGCGGAATCGGAATTTCCCGCGGCGCTAACGACTGCATTGTAACTAACGACCGAAGTCTGTGTATAGCTATTTTCCAGGTAGCCCAGGCCTTCATTGATGTAGGGTAAACTGCCCACACGTTTTACTCTTCCGTTATTTACATACGATAGCGCTTCAAACAATGCAGGGAAACGATACCCTTGCTGATACGTAAACCGGAAATTGTGTTTGTCTTTTAGTGTATATACAGCAGCGAGACGTGGAGTAAATTTTGGATCGAATTCAGGATTATAATCAAACCTCATCGAACCAAATAATTTTAATTTTTCATCAAAAAAAGTTTTTGTGACCTGGGCGAAAGCTCCAAATTTTTTATATTCAACATTGTCTCCAAAACTTCCGTCCTTTAATGGTTTGTTTCGCTCATCAATCGGCCGGGAGAAATCGACAAAATTGTTTCCATCAGGAATGATCTCATAGATACGGGCATCCGCTCCGATCAACAGGTCAAAAATTTTCACTTTGCTTGAAAGATCCCATTGCGCTTCGGTATGGTATAAGCGGCTTTTTTGAATAAGGGCTGCCCCACCCGTCTCAGGAGCATCAGGTATCGAACTCGATTTAATATCCCAGTTATTTATATGACGGATCACATTCACTAACGAATCAAAATAGGGAGTGCCGGGAACCGCACGACTCAGATCGGCTTGTTGGCGCGCATACTGTGTAGCCGCAGCAAGGTTCGCAGATGTCAACCCACCATTTGCAGCACCATAAGCATTTAATGCATTTTTAAATTTCGTTCCCCAACTGGTTGGAGTTTTTGTATCAGTCGCACCGCCGGTGTACAGATCAAGATTATCAGCCAATGGTTTTACATTATAAGAGTTACCGGTGTTTTCAATAGACACGTAAGTCAGAATGGTAAAATTGTTCCCCTTTAATTGTAAAGAATGATTTTGAACCGTTACCCCGTCTAACTTTATTTTATTTCCTCTTTGAAATACCCCATCCATTGTTCCAACCCTGTATGCGTAGGACAATTCAGTCTTTTCTTTGAAGCGGTAATGCACAGCAGCGTCGAACTTCATGTTTTTCACCTTCGGGTCGACGAGATCATTCTCCCAATACCCTGTTCGCGCAACACGCAAACTCTTATTAGGTTGCCCATCAATGTTAAGGCCTCCGATTGACACAACATTACTTCCCGCCAATGCATCATCACCATATTTATTCCAGCCATCGAAAGCAACATTATTTTCTCCATTCAACGAAGGATAGGCAGGATTTGCACTCTTTAAATTGTTTGTATTCTGGTCCAGCCTGGTATTTGATATCCAGTCGGTACCCTGCATGTAGTCAAAATTCACCTTGAAGGCAAACTTATTTTTGAAAGCTTTTGCATAACGAACAGCGGTCTCCGTTAAAATAGCCGGATCGTGATCGGTTCCATCCACGTGATTGATCCCTGTTTTTTGATAAACGCTCAATCCCTGCGATGTAAAAGGGTTTTTTGTAATAAGATTTGCCATTCCATTTATCGCATTCATTCCATATAATGCTGAAGCAGCACCCGGAGTAATCTCCACACTTTGAATATCCAGTTCAGTCGGCCCAATGGCATTTCCTAATGGGACTCCCAAAGTCGCTGCCTGCATATCTACCCCATCCACCAATTGCATAAACCGAAAATTATTTGGAATATTAAAGCCTCTCGTATTCGGAACCTTGAAAGTGAGGCTCGAAGTGGTCATCTGAACCCCTTTCACATTTTCTAATGCATCGTAAAAACTGGGCGCCGGAGTTTCCCTAATTGTCCTCACATCCAATTTTTCAATGGCTACAGGTGATTTTAAAATGCTTTCTGCGACACGTGAAGCAGTAACGACCACTTCACTTCCCAAAACTGTTTGAGTAGACAGTGCGACCTGGAAATTGGACCCAAGAGTTTTTACTTCTAATTCCTGTTGCTTGAAGCCGATAGAAGAAAAAACGAGCGTAAAGGGAAGCTGCGTTTTTGTTCTTAACACAAAGCCGCCTGTTGAGTTGGTTGTTGTACCTGTGACTGTTCCTTTAATTTGAACGCTTACATCGGATAATGGAAGATTCTTTTCCTGGTCAGTAACCTTACCGGAAATTTCGATCAGGGATCCTGTTTGAGAGAAAGAAATATTGAGCAATAAAAATTGTAACGGGATAAAAACAGCATAACTTTTTCTTACGTTTTTTGCCAGCGCTAAAAATGGTTTTGTTGATCTTCTCATAATTTTCGATTTTGTTTCAATAGTCTATAAAAAAGGTAGACTAATATATTCTAAAAAAACCCCGGCAACCCGAGATCATATTTATCAGTTCATCTCAGCAACTGCGAGATGGAATTCCAAAATGTGTTACAACTCGTTAAAATAACCAATGCCCCCACTGCAATGAACATCGTTTTTATAGGGACTTTGCCCACTAACCTGGCTGCAATAGGAGCAGCGATCAAACCACCGACAATCAATCCTGCGACATCCAAAATTGGGATACTTCTCAAAAGAATAAAAAACGTAATCGAGCTAACAAATACAACAAAAAATTCGGCAAGGCATACTGAACCTATCACGTAGCGTGGGCTTCTTCTTTTTGACATCAACGTACTTGTTACCAGTGTACCCCATCCACCGCCGGCAAAAGAATCCATAAAACCGCCGGCTGAAGCCAACCACCCCACTCGTTTGACTTTTGAACTGTATTGTGCTTTTGCAAACGCTTTTTTCAATATAAAATAACCGAGGTAGAGCGTATAAATAGAAAGCGGTATTCTTACCAACGAAGAATATTTCTGGGCGAAAAAAGCCAGGGATGCACCTACGATAGCGCCAATAATACCGGGAATCACCAGGGCTCTGAATAATTTCTTATTAATGTTACCAAAGCGATGATGGCTGTATCCTGAAACGCCACTGGAAAAAACCCTTGCCGAGTGAACACGGCTACTCACTATAGCCGGATTAACACCAATAGCCAATAGAAACGTTGTAGATATAGTACCATACCCCATTCCCAAAGAGCCATCAACCATTTGGGCGATAAAACCGCAAAGCAACATCATTAAAAATTCCCTGGTCTCTGTTGACTTCGAAGCAGATTGTATACTGGTCATTATTTTCCCAATAGGTACATAAGAAAGTATAGTATGACCAATGATCATAAAGCAAAAGGCGAACAAGCACCATTTCACGATCTTTTGCCATCTTTTTTGCTCGGGCTTGTTTATGTCTGCAAGAGTGATCTGCTTTGATACAAGCATTTTTGTAAGTTCATTTAGTCGCCTTACCTTTTCTTCAAAGTCTCCATTCATTCCTTGCCTGATACTACTTAGATCATGTAAGACATTTTCCATTTCATAAGGGATCATTTCGCTGATCACTTCCTTCATTCGCTTTGCAATGGTAGGAGACAATCCATTAGTGGAAATAGCTATTTTCATGCTGCCCTTTTGGACGATGCTCCCCAAATAAAAATCACAGAGGTCAGGGGTGTCGGCAACATTGACGATAATACCTTTTTGTCGCGCAAGATCTTTAATGTTTTCGTGCAGCGACCGATCCTTGGTTGCAAGGATAACGAGGTCCTTGTTATCCAGATCATATTCCCTAAATGGTCCCTGGATGATCCGGCATGAAGGATGTTCGGCTATCATACGTCTCACTTCATCCTTTATTTCTGGTGCGACAACTGTAATTTTTGCTTCTGGAGAATTTGAAAGAAGTGACTGCAGTTTTTCCAGGCCCACATTTCCGGCACCAACAACAAGAGTTTCCAATTGATCCAATTTCAAGAAGATTGGATACAATCTGTTCCTGTGCTCGTGAACTATTTCAGGCGACTCTTGTATATCATTTAGTTTTTCCGTCATTCAAATTACCGGCCACTTGAGAAATGTAAAAATATGTATTCCCTACCAATTTAGTAGACTATTAGATAAATTTTTTTTGAGTTCATTGCTTACTCACATTCGTTATTATTCTAGATTTTTTTGAATAATAACTATTTCATGCTTACTTTTATAGTCCACTAAACAAGTAGGGTAATACCCTCTTCATCCTTTTATTTTAAATACTGATCATGCAGAGTTTTCGTACTGAATTAGAAGACCCAATTGTCGAAAAAGATATACTGGAACTTGAGCGGAAGATCCATGAATTCAGGGATGGAAAAATCCCCGAGGAGAAATTTCGCAGCCTTCGCCTGGCCCGCGGTGTATATGGCCAGCGGCAGCCAGGTGTACAAATGGTTCGTATCAAATTGCCCTATGGCAAAATGACTTTTGCGCAATGGAAACGTATTGCCGATGTATCTGACGAATTTGCGACTGGGAACCTCCACCTTACAACCAGGCAGGATGTGCAAATACATTTTGTGAGTCTTGACCGCACGCCTGAATTATGGAGTTTGCTTGAACAGGACAGCATCACGATTCGTGAAGCTTGTGGCAATACGGTAAGAAATGTAACGGCATCTGACCAGGCAGGAATCGACCCTGATGAACCATTTGATGTAACGCCTTATGCCCATGGGGTGTTTGAATACTTCCTAAGAAAACCGGTGTGCCAGGATATGGGAAGAAAATTCAAGATCGCTATCTCAAGCAGCGAAAAAGACACCGCCCTTACATTCATGCATGACTTGGGTGCTATTCCCCGCATTCGTGAAATCAATGGAGAATTGAAAAGAGGATTTAAAGTGATGGTGGGAGGAGGATTGGGAGCCCAACCTTTTCTTGCTATAACCACTCATGAATTCCTTGAGGAAGACTTGCTGATACCATATATAGAAAGTGTGCTTCGTGTTTTTGACCGTTATGGTGAACGTGCCAGTCGTCACAAAGCCCGTATAAAATTCCTGATACAGAAAATCGGCATCGATGCTTTCAATGAATTAGTTAATGAGCAACAAAAAGCATTGACTTATCAACGGTATAAAATCAATACTGACGGCTTCGATAAACTTTCGTTGCCCACTTATGAGGTACCGGTGGGAAAGCCTGCAATTAAGAACCCTCTGAATTTTGAGATTTGGAAGAAAACAAACGTCTATGCGCAAAAACAGGAGGGCTATTTTACCGTTTATGTACGAATATTAAACGGCAATGTCAGCTCAGTGAGCAGCCGCACACTTATCGAAAAACTGAGGCCGGTCATAGCCAATGATATAAGAGTGACCATCAACCAGGGTCTGCAATTTCGTTTTGTAAAGGCTGAACACCTGGAATTCATCTACAGTGCCTTAGAGCAGGAAGGTCTTGCTGCCGCTGGATTTGGAAGTGTAGCGGATGTTACATCCTGTCCGGGGACGGATACCTGCAACCTTGGTATTTCAAATAGCACCGGAATTGCTAAAATTTTATCTGAAGTCATAGAAGATGAGTATCCTGAATTTTTGTACAACAAGGATATTGCTATCAAGATTAGCGGATGCATGAATTCCTGCGGACAGCATGGAATGGCTTCGATAGGTTTTCATGGGAGCTCTTTGAAAGCAAAAGGCCAGGTTCTGCCCGCATTGCAAGTCCTGGTAGGGGGTGGAGTAATGGGACACGGAGATGGAAGTATCGCGGACAAAGTGATAAAGGTCCCCAGTAAACGCGGTCCTGATGTTCTGCGCTACTTGTTAAACGATTATAAGGCTAACCGGCACGATGACGAGACACATCTCCAGTATACGAAACGTGTTGGCGAAAAATATTTTTATGATTTGCTAAAGCCGTTGGCCAGTTTGGAAGCTCTATTGGCTGAAGATTATATTGATTGGGGCCAGGAGGAGAAATATTCTACAGCTATTGGTGTTGGCGAGTGTGCCGGTGTTATGATCGATCTGATCGCGACACTTTTACTTGAAGCAGAAGAAAAAATTGAATGGAGCCAGGAAAATCTCCAGAAAAAAGCTTATGCTGATGGTATCTATAATTCTTATTCAGCTTTCATACATGCAGCCAAGGGGTTGTTACTTCAACAGGGTGTACAGTGTAATACGCAAGCCGGAATTCTCAAGGATTTTGACATTCATTTTACTCAAACTGGTTTATATACTGATTCAAATAGTTTAAAGGAAACCGTTTTACAGATGAATGATTCGGAACCGACTGAAGAATTTGCCAACAGCTATTTGGAGCAGGCAAAGAATTTTGTAGCATATGCCAAAAACTTCCGCGAACAGGTTGTGTTGAATGAAAAAGCGGTGGTATAAGTTTACTAAATAGGAGATTATTTGTTGGCATCAATCAGCTCATTAAATACACTTCCTTCTTTACCGGCTTTAAACCAGTTGAACTGTTGATAAAGGTTCACCACCTTTCCGATAATGACGAGTGAAGGAGAGCTAAAATCCTTGTGACTAAAATCCGTTTGACAATTTTTGAGGGTAGTAACGTGTACTTTCTGGTAATTTGTCGTCGCCTGTTCGATAACGGCAAGCGGTGTATTCGGTTTACGCGTATATCGAAGCAATAATTCAGCAAGATCATCAAGATGTTTCGAGGTCATATAAAAAACAAGTGTGTCACTTGAATTAGCGAGCTGCTTCCATGTTTCCGAAGAATAATGTTTACACTGGGTGATAGTAAGAATTTTTACCTCTCTTGAAAACCCCCTTGCAGTTAAGGGTATGCCGGCATACGCGGAGGCCCCCGACGCCGCAGTAATTCCCGGGATAATTTCGAATTCAATTTCATTGACGGTTAAACATCTTAATTCGTCGAGTACATTGCTGAAGAAAGCAACATCACCTCCTTTTAACCGTAAAACTTTTTTCCCGGCCAGCGCATATCTTACAATTAACTCATTAATTTCTTCCTGGGAAACGGAGCCATCATGATAACCTTGTTTTCCTGTAAGGATCACCTCTGCATTTTTCGGCGCATGCTCCTCAATGATTGCTGGATTTACTAAGCGGTCAGTAATAATTACATCAGCTTCGTTTAAACGCTTTAGCAGTTTTAAGGTGATAAGTTCTGCATCACCGGGACCTGCACCGGCAATCACCACTTTGTTTTTATTCCAGGTATCGCTCATTCTTTCCTCCATGTAATGAAATATGATTCTATTGTATCATGCATGCCCCCACTGTTACGTTACTTGTTTCATCGATCAAAATAGCACCACCGTTCGACTGCAAGTTCTTGTAGGGATCAAATGCTACTTCGGAAGCAGTTTTGATTCTTACTTTCACAATATCATTCAATCCAACAGAAGCCGGACCATACTCTTTCTCCAGGGTATTTACATTCAGTTTGTATTCGATCTCACGCACAATGCTTCTCACCAGGCGGCTGTTTAACTGCAAAAAATATTTATTGCCGGCAACGAGCGGCTTATTGTCCATCCAGCACAGGAGCACATCGAATTCGTTATTTATCTCAGGAAGATCATTTTCTTTTACAATTAGGTCACCCCGGCCAATGTCAATGTCATCTTCTAACTGTATAACGACGCTTTGTGGAGCAAAGGCTTCGTCCACTTCTTCTCCTCCTATTTCAACTGATTTAACGGTGCTTGATAGCTTCGAAGGAAGAATAAGCACTTTATCTCCCTTTTTATAAATACCACTAATGATCTTTCCTGCATAACCGCGGTAATCGTGCAAATCCTCTGTTTGCGGACGAACAACGTATTGCACCGGAAATCTTGCTTCAGTAAGATTGATGTCTTGCTGTATCTCTACATTTTCAAGGAAGTGGAGAAGTGATTCGCCTTCATACCAGCTCATCTTTTCTGACTTGTCAACAATATTATCTCCCTGCAACGCACTTACGGGTATATAATGAACATCATTCAGACCAAGTGACTTGACCACTTCTGCGTAATCAATCACGATGTTATTAAACACATCGCGGGAATAATTTACAAGATCCATTTTGTTGATGGCTACAACAATATGTCGAATATTCAGCAAAGACGCGATAATAGAATGCCGGCGGGTTTGCTCCATCACTCCCTGCCTTGCATCGATCAAAATGATGATCAGGTTTGCGTTAGATGCGCCTGTTATCATGTTTCTTGTATACTGTACATGACCAGGTGCGTCAGCAATAATGAATTTTCTTTTCGGCGTAGAAAAATACCTGTACGCCACATCGATCGTAATGCCCTGTTCTCTTTCAGCGCGCAATCCATCAGTCAGGTAAGCTAAATCAATTTCACCGGCTTCCTTATTCTTACTTTGCTTTTCGAGCTGCTCCAGTTGGTCGATCAAAATATTTTTGCTGTCGTATAACAAACGGCCAATTAAAGTACTTTTTCCGTCATCAACGCTTCCGGCTGTGATAAATCGCAGTATATCCATAGATAAGTAAAAAGTAAAAATTCAAAAATTAAAAATATCCGCCTTTCTTCCTGTCTTCCATAGCAGCCTCAGTAACTTTATCGTCAATTCTTGTCTCTCCTCTCTCGCTGATCCTTGTCAAAATGATCTCATTCACTACTTCATCGAGAGTGGCTGCATTTGATTCCACGGCGGCTGTACATGTCATATCCCCCACGGTTCTATAACGAACTTTCTTTTTGACGACCACATCTGTATCGTCAATGCGAATGAATGGAGATACGGCCACCAATTGCCCTTCATGCTCGATCACTTCACGCTCATGGGCAAAATAGATAGACGGTAGTGCTATCTTTTCTTTGCGAACATAATTCCATACGTCCAATTCGGTCCAGTTGCTGATAGGGAATGCTCGAACATTTTCACCTTTGTGGATCCGGCCATTGTAAATATTCCAAAGCTCCGGGCGTTGAAGCTTGGGGTTCCATTGTCCAAATTCATCGCGCACCGAAAAAATTCGCTCCTTGGCCCTCGCCTTTTCTTCATCTCTCCTTCCGCCTCCAATACATGCATCACACTTCAGCTCTTCGATTGTATCAAGCAGTGTATGGGTCTGCAACCAATTGCGGCTTGCAAACTTTCCTTTGGGTTCAGTAAGATTTTTTTGTTTGATCGTGTCTTCCACTTTGCGAACGATCAATGTCGCGCCCACTTTTTCCGCCAGCAGATCACGAAATTCAAGTGCCTCAGGAAAATTGTGCCCGGTGTCAATATGGACAAGTGGAAAAGGGATCTTGCCCGGAGCGAATGCTTTTTTAGCAAGGTGAACAAGGGTAATAGAATCTTTACCTCCACTGAACAATAGAACTGGCCGTTCAAACTGACCGGCTATTTCACGAAAGATGTGTATACTTTCCGTTTCGAGTTGTTCAAGATAATCCAGTCTGTGCTCACTCATAAGTTATTGGTTCACGGTATTAGCATTGAAATTATTTGGTTGCTTTACTTCCTGCACATGCAGTCCGCATTCTTTTTGCGATGTCTCCCACCACCATCTGCCGGCTCTCGGATCTTCGCCGGGTTCAATGGCCCTTGTGCAGGGTGCACAACCAATGCTGACAAATCCTTTATCATGCAATGGATTGTAGGGAACATAAAATTCTTTCAGGTAATCCATCACCTCAGCAAACGTCCAGTTCAACAAGGGGTTGAACTTATAAAGTTGCCTATCTTCCAACCATTCGATCATAGGCATTCCTTTTCTCGAATCCGATTGTTCGGCACGAACCCCTGTTATCCATACCTCGGCTCCCTGCAACGCCCTGTTGAGTGGTTTTACCTTGCGAATATTGCAGCATTCCTTTCTATTTTCAACTGACTCATAGAAACTGTTCACCCCCTTTGTGGTCACAAATTCTTCCACGTCGCTGGCTTCGGGGAAATACACCCGGATTGGTTTCTTATACCGGGCCGTTGTTCTCTCTATCAGCTCATACGATTCGCTAAATAATCTGCCCGTATCAAGCGTGAATATTTTTATTGGCAGGTCATTTTTAAAAATAGCATCTGTGATCACCTGGTCTTCCTGCCCAAGAGACGAAGAAAAAACAACTTGGCCCGGAAACAGATCACTGATCATTTCCAGGGCTTCAACAAGTGAAGAAGCTGTTTCAAGTTTTTCTATCTGATCTTTACTTAGTCGCACGTTATAAGTTTGGTTGAGGCGTATAGCGCAGGTAAGGTTTTACAACCTTCACACCCTTTGGAAATTTCTTGATTGCATCTTCGGTGGAAACGGCCGGAACGACGATCACATCTTCTCCATGATTCCAATCTGCCGGAGTTGCCACACTATGGTTGGCTGTAAGCTGCAACGAGTCGACCACTCGTAATACTTCGTTGAAATTGCGCCCTGTGGATGCAGGATATGTAATGATAAGTTTCACAAGTTTATCCGGGCCAATCACAAACAGTGATCGTACGGTAGCCGTCGCTGAAGCATTTGGGTGAATCATATCATAAAGAGTAGCCACGTTTCTGTCGCTGTCGGCGATCAGCGGAAAATCGACCTGTACATTTTGCGTTTCATTGATATCGTTTACCCAGCCGGCATGCCGATCAAGCGGGTCTACGCTAACTGCCAGCACCTTTACATTACGTTTAGCAAATTCATCCTTTAATAAAGCCGTTTTACCAAGTTCGGTTGTACAAACAGGCGTATAGTCCGCCGGATGTGAAAATAAAATTCCCCAACTATTGCCAAGAAATTCGTAAAAATCAATTTCACCAGATGTTGTCTGTGCTTTGAAATTAGGAGCCGTATCTCCGAGACGCAATGCCATATTATTACCCTTTTTTTGTTATTGAATGAAATTCGAAATTAAGCTAAAAACAATACCCTACCAAACCGGTGGACTTCATTATGATTTCTTTTGAAAACAGTCGTTAGTTAATGAACGGGGGCAGAGATAAGATCCTGCAAAGTTCTATGTTCCAGGATGCCCAATGTCGCGTCCCGTACCAGTATCATGGTATCGTGCAAGGCGCAATAGTGTTCGTTGCAATTCTTACAGCGCTCATAAAAATACAGGCTTACACAAGGAAGCATGGCGATAGGTCCATCCACAATACGTATAATATTCGCCATATGAGTTTTGGAAGGATGATTTTTTAAATAATAGCCGCCCCCCTTGCCTTTTTTACTTTCCAGCACCCCGGCCTTTTTCAATTCCAGAAGGATATTTTCCAAAAATTTCAGAGGAACTTTTTTCTTCCTGGATATCTCAGAAATAAGTACCGGCCCCTGGTCGTATTTTTCAACAAGATGGGTCAAAGCCCTGAAGGCGTATTGTGCTTTTTTTGACAGCATGATTACCTATAAGATCTGCAATTTATAATGAATTGGAGAATTTTTTTTAAGCATAGCCGAAACCCCGCAATATTTATCTAATGAAAGGTCAATAGCTTTTTTTACCTTTTCTTCATTCGATTTGGCAGTCTTTAATTTGTAGGTAACAAAAATATCTTTAAAAACCCTTGGATGTTCTTCAGTTTGTTCGGCTTCCGTTTCAATTTCAAGATCAGAGAAATCAACCCTCATTTTTGAAAGAATATCAACAATATCAATCCCACTACAGGCCGCTATGGCCGATAAGACGAGTGCCTTAGCTCCAAACCCGTCCTCCCTCTTGCCGTCAATCTTTATTTCATTTTTCCCATGATAACTTTTGAACTGCTGATCTTTTTGCCAATGGGTAATTGTTTTTGTACTCATATTTCTATGTTATAAATGATGTTTTTTGTCAGATAAAATATTTTCAAGAGACCACTTGATCTTCCTTTCAAATGGGTGATGACGAACAGGGCAATCTGATTTTAAACAAATCGGACATTGCACATACAAACAACCATCGGAGTGAACAAAAAGTTCGAGTGACTCACCGAACTCCTTCTTTATTAACGAACCCAGTGCTTCAATTTCCGCATGAGCTTCATTAACATTTAAATACCAGGGCACTGTCAAATGACAATCTACATGCAAAATACTACCGTACTTTATAACCCGCAGGTTGTGCAGATCGACCCAATTCTCCTTCCTGTTGGCGTTTAATATGTGGACCATTTTTTCCAGCAATTCCTCATCGGCTTCGTCCATGATCCCTGCGATTGATCTTCGCACGATCTTATAGCCGGTATAAATAATAATTGCACCAAAAACAATGGCGATCGCACTATCTATCCAAACTAATTTAGTGAACGAAATAAGTAAAAGACCAGCAACTATCCCAAATGTTGAATAAGAATCGGAAATAAGATGGCGACCGCTTGCGATCAATGCCAGCGATTGATTTCTCTTTCCATACCGGAATCCAAGAAAACCGACACCCAAATTAACCAGGCCAGTGATTCCGACCAGGATCATTCCTTTATCAATACTATGAATCGGGACTGGATAAATAAAATGTTGAATGGCTTTATAAATAATGATCGCACCAGCGGAAAGGATCAATGTACCTTCTACAGCTGCTGAAAGAAATTCTGCTTTACCATGACCATAAGGGTGATTAATATCTCTTGGCTTTGCAGAGATGTACAGGCTGTACAAACCGATAAAACCTGCTGCCACATTTACAATGCTTTCCAATGCGTCAGTTAGTATGGCGACGGAATGGGTAAGAAAGTAAGCGAGGAATTTTACCGCCAGAATCAGAACCGAGATAGCGGCTATCCATTTTTGAATGTTAAGATTTTGCTGCTGTGTTTTCAATCACGGCAAGTTATTCAAATTTCTTTTCCAGAAAGTTCAACGCGTTTGTTGACCACCTTTTTGAATGTTTTCCTGAGATTGCCCCTCAAACGGAAATAAAATTCTTTATTAAACAATTGGGAATCCCTGAGTGCCTTATAAGTGAGAAAAATTCCGATCGGTACTAACACGAAGGTCGATAGCCACATTCCCGTAAATGGACTCATGCTTCCCTCTTTTGCAAATTTTTGACCGGTATTACTTAAAAAATAGAAGACCATAAAGAAAATAATGGCAAATATCAAAGGAGTTCCTAATCCACCTTTACGGATAATGGAGCCAAGCGGAGCACCGATGAGAAATAAAACAAGGCACGCTGCGGATAAGGCAATCTTCCGGTGCCATTCGATCTGGTGGAGTCGCAAAGCTTTTTTTCGCATGTCATAATCAGTTGCCAGCACTTCATTTGTTGAATTGGCTGATAATATTTGTGAGCGTGCTTTCTCTTCGATAAAATTCCTTAATGAATCAGGTAATATCTCATCAAAACTCTTTGCGGGCTTCGCCCTGGTGGCTATCGGTGTTAACGTGTCAGGTTTCTTCCATCCACTGTCTACATAAGGGGCAAATTGAAAAAAAGGTAATTCTTCTTTTTTTATCCGCAACTTAACCTTTACGACTTCCTTTTTTAATGAATCAATGGCTTGGTCCAATTGTTTCATGTTGCGCATCTGCTGATTATTCTGGTACATGCTATCGGAGCTCTTTTTAAATTGAAGCGAGCTGAGGTCAAATTGCTTTATATACTCTTTGAATCCAAGCCGTATGAACTCAGAATTGGAATACCTGTCCCCTCGTTCCTGGTATCGCCACCCATCATTCAATCTCATTACCAGGTAACGACGATCATTTGTGATACTCATCACTCCGTTTTTGGCAACAATAAAATTATCCTGCAGGACGCCGCCTCTCTCATAAATAATTACATCATGGATGATGCTGTCGTTTTCCTTCTTTCCTATTTTAATAGCAAACCCCTCGATCTTGTTATAGAAAACGCCCTCCTTCAATTCAAAGGCAGGCTTTGTAATATAAATGTCACCCAGTAATGTTTTTGATTTCAAAACAGCTACAGGCATGATATAATTGGCAAATAAGAAGGCGAGAAAACATAAAAAAAGTGAAACGACAAAAAGAGGGCGCATGAATCGAATTAAAGAAATGCCCGCCGATTTTATAGCAACGAGTTCAAAACTTTCACCGAGATTTCCAAATGTCATTAATGATGAAAGCAAAACAGCCAAAGGCAAAGCCAGGGGAACCAGGGCAGCCGTTTGGTACCACGTAAACTCCAGGATGATGCCTGTACTTAATCCTTTACCAACAAAATCGTCGATCCATAACCAGAAGAACTGCATGATCAATACCAGGAGGGTAATAAAAAATGTAGCGACGAATGGTCCAATAAAAGCCTTTATAATGAGTATATCAAGTTTTTTGATCATTGTCCTTTGTGCCTTGTAACTTGCTTGCCTGTCCGGCAGGAAGGTACCTTGTGCGTTCGATTTTCCTTCGGTAATTTTTATGGATAATGAGACAAAAATACAGCTTTCACCTTTCGAGATGGATTTGCTGCGTAACTCTGAATGGATTTTAACAAAGAACCAAATAGTAAAAAAGGCGCAGCGATTGCTTGAAGAGGTGCAGGAAAATATCTGGCAGCATATAAAAGCATCTTCATTCCATTTTCCGTCTGAAGTAATCTCTATCTCGCCTAAAATTTCGAAAGGGGAAAACTATAGCGGTCTTCCTTGGCTGATGCTTGATTATCCCCGTTTCTTTGAAAAGGAAAAAGTTTTTGCTATCCGGACCATGTTCTGGTGGGGAAACTTTTTCAGCACTACTCTTCATTTATCGGGTGAGTATAAAGAACGATATAACTCTGCAATCGCGCGAGCCTATCAAGACCTCAGTCAAAATGAATTTTACACCTGCATTCATGACGAGCAGTGGCATCATCATTTTGAAAAAGAAAATTATCTACCTGTAAAAAGTTTCAGCGCAGGCGAGTTTGCTGATCAGATTAATAAAAGATCATTCATCAAGCTGTCGTGCAAGCTTTCTTTTCTTGAGTGGAACGACGCGCCCGGTTTGTTATCAGAAAGTTTTATACGAATAGCGAATTGGCTTGGCTAATTACTTCCAATGCGGTGAAACAGGTCTTTCACCTGGTAATCCCACAGCATACTTTGGTCCTTTACTTCTTTTTTCTCAGCAAAATCCTTAACAACGAGTATGGTCTGGTTTGTTATTTCTGATTTTTCTATGCTGAATTCAAAATATTCTTCTTTCGGAGCATCCAGCCAATGAAAGCGAATAAATTTTTCTTCCTGGCTTTCGAGTACTTCTGCACGTTGAGAGGAACCATTCCAGGAAAAAAAGAATACATTATCTCTCTCATCCACTTTATCGGCAAACCATTCCTGCAGTCCTGCAGGGGTGGAAAGAAATTCGAAAAGAATGCTGGGAGAACATCTTACCGGGTACTCAAGCGTATACAATTGTTTACTCATCTTCATCTTTTATAATCATCAATCAATGCAATTATAAATAATTATTTTAAGGGTCAAAGTTTTTTTCTGTTTATTTTTTCACCTTTCTAAACCTCGTATACTAAAAGTTCATTAAGAGCGTTTTAATCAAACTGGAAATAAATTTTGGGACGTATCGGTAATTACCTTAATTTGCCTGACGTTCAATATTTTCGGTGGACGACGGACATTGTGATGGGATTTTTTGGGATAATTAAGACCAAGCTAACATTATTCTATAACCCTAAAAATAACCCATTTTTAAAACCAACCTATGAGTATGCGACAGTTGAAGATCACGAAGTCGATTACGAATCGTGAATCTCAAAGTCTTGAAAAGTACCTTCAGGAGATCGGCAAGGTCGATCTTATCACTCCCGAAGAAGAAGTTAAATTAGCCAGGTTAATTAAACAAGGAGATCAGAAAGCACTTGATCGTTTGACCAAGGCCAACCTTCGCTTTGTTGTTTCTGTAGCGAAGCAATACCAAAACCAGGGATTGTCGTTGCCTGATCTTATCAATGAAGGAAACCTGGGACTTATCAAAGCAGCTCAACGTTTCGATGAAACCCGCGGTTTCAAATTCATTTCGTATGCGGTATGGTGGATCCGTCAAAGTATTTTGCAAGCCTTGGCTGAACAATCACGTATTGTTCGTTTACCCTTGAATAAGGTGGGACTTACCAATCGAATTCAAAAAGCCTATTCCCAGCTTGAACAGGAATTTGAAAGAGAACCATCGGCCGAAGAACTGGCAACCATGCTGGAAATAGATATTGAAGAAGTTTCGGCTACACTTGGTATATCAGCCAGGCATGTAAGTGTAGACACACCCCTTGCCGAGGGCGAAGACAATACACTTCTTGATGTGCTGGAAAATCCTAATGCGGTTAAGACAGATAATGAGCTTGATCACACGGAATCTTTGAAAGTGGAAATCGAGAGATCGTTGAAGACTCTTACGGAAAGACAAAAAGAAGTGATCTGCTATTTCTTTGGAATTGGTGTAGACCATCCAATGAGCCTCGAAGACATTGGCGAAAAATTTAGCCTTACCCGCGAGAGAGTCCGGCAGATCAAAGACAAAGCAATTACAAAATTGAGAACGGTAAATCGTTGTAAGCTTCTGAGAACTTATCTCGGTGGTTAAATCACGGATTTTAGGATTAAAAAAAACATTGATTTCATAGAATAAAACAGATGGACTGAAATAAATTTTACTTTTCTCTTCTTATTTTTGCGAACTAATTAAAAGTGAACATAGATGTTCACTTTTTTATTTATCCTGGATTATTAAATCAAAGGGTTGAGTGGTCGCAATTTTAAATCACAGGGAAGATAATTGGTTGTGCGATAAAGGTGCATAGCTATTTTGGACCTGGCTTTCCTGAAATAATTAATAAGAGAACGCTCATAATTGAACTCAACCTCTCTGACTTATAATTCAGAAATGGAAAGAGAAATTTTTTATGAGGATCGGGTTATCGGTAAAAGAAAATTAGATCTGCTCGTGGAAAATGATATATTGGAATTAAAAGCTGTTACTGAAAAAAATAGCTGTTCTGCCCAAATCATTAATTATTTAAGGGTATTTAACATTGAAGTTGGACTTTTGTTGAATTTTGTGTCTGGAAGTTTGCAATTCATTTGTTAACACGAAACAATCCGTGAAATCTTTTTAAAATCTTGAAATCTGTGATATATGTTTGAATCATTATCGGATAAACTTGAAAGTGCGTTTAAAAATTTAAAGGGCCAGGGAAGAATCACCGACCTCAACATCGCCTCGACTGTAAAAGAAATCCGTCGCGCATTGGTGGATGCCGACGTGAATTATAAGATTGCCAAAGAATTTACAGACAGGGTTAAGGATAAAGCCCTGGGTGAAAAAGTGATCAATGCCATTAGTCCTGGTCAGTTGATGACAAAAATCGTGAAGGATGAGTTGGCGGAGCTGATGGGAGGGCAGGAAAGTAGTTTCAACGCAAAAGGAAATCCTGCGGTGATATTAATTGCAGGTTTACAGGGTAGCGGTAAAACAACGTTCAGTGGAAAGCTGGCTAATTATCTCAAGACAAAAAAAGGTTTCTCTCCCATGCTTGTTGCTGCGGACATTTATCGCCCGGCTGCCATGGAACAATTGAAAGTTTTAGGGGAACAGATCGGCGTTGATGTCCATGCAGAAGAAGAAAACAAAAATGCGGTCTCGATTGTGCAAAACGCGGTTAAAGAGGCAAAAAGTAAAAATAAGAATGTAGTTATCATTGATACAGCAGGTCGTTTGGCAATTGATGAAGCCATGATGTCTGAAGTAGCGAATATCAAAAATGCAGTAAACCCTAACGAAATTTTGTTTGTGGTTGATAGCATGACAGGACAGGATGCCGTAAATACCGCGAAGGCATTTAATGATCGGCTGGATTTTTCGGGTGTTGTATTGACAAAATTGGATGGTGACACAAGAGGTGGGGCAGCACTTTCTATAAAATATACAGTCAACAAACCGATCAAATTTGCCAGTAGCGGTGAAAAGATGGATACCCTGGACGTGTTCTACCCAGAACGAATGGCGCAGCGTATTTTAGGCATGGGTGACATCACTTCATTAGTAGAAAAAGCCCAGGAGCAATTTGATGAAGAGCAGGCAAAGAAATTAGAAGGCAAGATCAGGAAAAATAAATTTGATTTCGCTGACTTCAAACAACAACTGGAGCAGATCAAAAAGATGGGGAACCTGAAAGACCTGATGGGGATGATTCCGGGACTTGGCAAACAGATTAAGGATATTGACATCAGTGATGATTCATTCAAGGGAATCGAAGCAATGATCAATTCTATGACTCCCTCGGAGAGAGCCGATCCGGATCTGATCGACGGCAGTAGAAGAAAAAGAATTGCAAAAGGAAGTGGAAAAGACATCAGCGAGGTTAACGCATTTATGAAACAATTTGAGCAAATGCGCGACATGATGAAAAACATGAACAAAATGAATATGTTTGGGAAGATGATGGGAATGAAAAGGTAAGTTGATACTTTTACAGGTGATAGATGACGATTAAGATAAAAGTAGTGAAAAGATAAAAGTTGCTTCGCAGTGCCTTTTATCTTTTAGTTTTTATCTTTTCACTATGAAATCAACATGGTCGATTCTCTAGAAAAATATCACAATATTTTCTTCATTGGAGTAGCAGGTGCAGGAATGAGTGCCCTGGCCCAATATCTCGCCGGTATTGGAAAGGCCGTCAGTGGATCCGATCGTTTTTTTATTCCCGGCCAGCACAATGAAACCAGGGACAAGTTGGAAGCTGAAGGGATAAAATGTTTTTCGCAGGATGCAAGCGGTATCAACGATACTATTGACCTGATCATTGCATCAACAGCAGTAGAAGAAACAAATGTAGAGATCCAAAAGGCGAAGAGTCTTAACATCCCGATACTGCTGCGTTCTGAATTATTAACTCTTATTAGCAACACGAAGAAAACAATTGCTGTGGGGGGCACTTCAGGCAAATCAACAACAACCGCTATGTTATTCGACATAATGGATCATGCAGCTCTCAAACCAAGCATTATCAGCGGTGCAGGACTCGTGCGGTTGCAAAAAAAAGGAAAGATCGGCAATGCTTGTGTAGGTGGTGGTGACTGGCTGGTCATTGAGGCTGATGAGTCAGATGGCTCGATTGTAAATTATCACCCTGAAGTTGGATTGTTGTTGAATATTGACAAAGACCATAAAGAAATTAATGAGCTAAAAAGCATTTTTAAAATATTTAAAGACCATACCAAAAGATTGTTTGTAGTAAACGCTTCCAATGCGTTGGCGGGACCTTTTTCGCAAAACCAAAAACAGGATTTTTCCTCAACAGATGCGGAGGCTGGCTATCGGGCCACCGATTTTACGCAAACTGGTTTTCAAGTTCAGTTCAAAATAAACGGGATTCAATTTTCCCTGGATGCAATCGGAAAGCATAATATGGAGAATGCCTTGGCTGCTTCCGCCGTTGCGAATCAGCTCGGAGTTGATTTGAAAATCTGCGCGGACGCGATAAAAAGTTATGAAGGTATCTACCGTCGCAACCAGGTGCTGGGGCAAAAAAATGGAATCTGGGTGATTGATGATTATGCTCATAACCCGGCAAAAGTTGCTGCTGCCATTCGCTCGGTACAACCTTTAGCTCAAAAAATAATTGCCTGGTTTCAGCCACATGGATATGGCCCTACCCGGTTTTTAAGAAATGATTTTGTAAAAGAGATTTCACTGGCATTGCGTCAGCAAGATGAAATATGGATGAGTGAGATATTTTATGCGGGGGGTACAACCGCAAAAAATATCAGTGCAGCGGATTTGATCGATGATCTGAATTCGTCCGGTAGCAACGCATTCTTTATTGACAATAGAAATGATTTCATTTCGGGGGTAAGATCACACTTGACCGGGAATTGCGCCGTTTTATTAATGGGCGCTAGAGATCCCAGCCTGGATGAATTTGCAAAAAAATTTTTCGAAGAGTTGTGATATGACTGATCGCTTTGAAATAATTGCCAACGTCATCAAAAGCAGGCGGAGCATTAAGCCTGTAAAAATGAACGGCAAAAAAATCCCTAATGAACAGGTAAGGGAATTATTGAAACTGGCTAACTGGGCTCCCACTCATGGCCGTACTGAACCATGGAGGTTTATTGTTTATTCAGGTGATAAGGTAAAAGAATTTTGCCACGAGCATGCCGAGCTATATAAGACTTATATTCCGCCCGAAAAATTTGAACAAGCTAATTATGAGAAGCAGTTGCACAATGGTGATCTAGCCTCTCATATTATAATTGCCATCATGCAAAGAGGCAGTTTACCCAAAATTCCAGCACTCGAAGAAATTGCTGCTACAGCCATTGCCATTCAAAATATTTTATTGGGCGCCACTGCTGCAGGCATTGCCAGTTTCTGGAGTACGGGGGGAATGGCGCACCATCCGGTAATGAAAAATTTTCTCGGGCTAAAGGAACAAGATATCGTGATGAGTCTTTTATACCTGGGTTATACAGATGAGAAGACGGAAGGAAAAAGGCAAAGCGGGATTGAGGAAAAAGTAATATGGAAATGAAAACAAATGAAAATTATTGGCTATTCTTCATTGCCTGATAGTGATAATGATCATAAAAGGATTGTAATAGCGCAAAAGGTCAAAACGCCGACCTACCGTTGGTCCCAAAACAGTCACTGATGTTACAAAAAATATGTTTGGATTTTGAAGATCAGCGCTTATTTTTGCCGTTCAATTAAACCTATTTTTTAACCGCATTTAAATTTCTATTTAAGATGCCAGTAAAGATCAGACTTCAACGACACGGGTCGAAAAAAAGGCCTTTCTACTTCATCGTAGTTGCCGATGCCCGTAGCCCCCGAGACGGTAAATTCATTCAGAAATTAGGTACTTACAACCCTCTTACTGTTCCTGCGACCATACAGGTTGACAGACAAAAGGCGCTTGAATGGCTTCATAAAGGCGCGCAGCCCACTGATACGGTGCGCCGCATTTTGTCATTTAAAGGTGTTTTGTACCTGAAACATTTGCTTCGTGGTGTAGACTTGGGACTTTTCGACCAGGCTACTGCCATGGATAAGTTTACGAAATGGAGTACCGAGCACGATGCCCAGGTTAGAAAACGCCAGGACGAAGCTCAGCGTAACAGACGTGCCCGCAGACCTATGCCCGGCCGGAGACCTGAACGAAGAAGCGAAAACGGCGGCTAATTCCCCTTAACTAAAAGGTATTAGGTGGTGCATATGCATCACCTTTTTTTGTTTCACGAATTACACGAATGATCCTTGAATAATAAGGTGCATTTGCGCAATTCGTTTTAATTCGTGTAATTCGTGCTTGTGGTCGAGTATTTTAAAATAGGAAAGTTTGTCGCAGCTCACGGAGTTAAGGGCGAACTTGTGCTCAAACACGAGCTTAGAAAGAAAACTTCATTGAAGGGTTTGCAAACCATTTTTATTGAAGAAAAAAGGAGCTCCTTTCTCCCCTGGTTTGTCGAGAATACAAAAAGCAAAAGTGAAAACGAAGTTTTTGTAAAGTTAGAAGGTGTTGATACGAGAGAAGCTGCCCTAAAGCTCGCGCAAAAAGAGGTTTGGTTTACGGAAACTGATCTGAAGAAATTTTCAGCGAAATCTTCTCCGATCAATTTGCTCGGTTATTCAATCATTAATTATGAAAAGCCGGTTGGAGTGATCCTGGAGGTTATTGAACAACCACATCAGTTACTCTGTCGTCTTGAAATAAACGGGAAAGACGTATTGATCCCAATCAACGAAAGCTTTCTTCAAAAGATCGATCATTCTAAAAAACAGGTGAATGTTGAATTGCCAGAGGGGCTGATTGAAATTTACCTGTAGTTCTTTGGATCTCACGGATCGCATTGGTTATTTGGACAAAATGGCGTTGCTCATGTGCAACTAAAAATCGAAAAGTATCGCCTAGTTTCAATTTTATAAATCTTGAAATAGATATCGGCGTGCGAATAGCGCCGATATTTTTTTGTTTCGACTGTTCCAAAAGGCTAAGCAACCGGTGTTGTTGATCCATAAACTCATCAACGACGGGTTTGACATCCGGGCTAGCAGAAGGACGATGGTCTTTCGGTGAACTCATTTTGTTGTGCACTTTCCCATCTTTTCCCGGTTTCATGATCCTGGTGAAATAATTTCCAAACCAACCAGGAGTAAATTGTTCTTTGCGTGGTTTATTTGCCCGCAAAGATTTTTCAATCGCAGGCAAATAATAACGGCCATAACTATTCAAATGCTCCAGGACCTGGGCAACGCTCCATTTACCAGGTGCGGGAATCAATTCCAATAATTCAGGATCTTCTTTTTGCAAATAACTGACGCCGAGTACCAGTTGGCGAACGTCGGCCTGTAGTTCCTGTAAAACGGCTGTACTATTGAAAGATTTCATTTTTTAATAAGTTTATACGAAGCTAGCAGGCCTTTTGAAAGAAAATCTTTGCCTTCGCCAAGATTTTTGTGGATCATATCCTCACAGAACCAAGCAATTTACTGAAGGTTGCGGGATCGATTCCCAGGTAAGAGGCAAGATATTTATGAGGGATGATCTGTAAAACATGAGGGCTGCGTTTCAATAACGCCCTGAATTTTTCTTCGGCACTAAAGCATTGCAGTTCTATCTGCCTTTCCAACACTCCCTTTAGTGCCAATGCGGTCAGTTTTAAAACCATCTTTTGTATGGAAGGATAGCCGTTCATCAGTTCCTCGAGTTGCCTGTATGTTGTACGAAGGAACTTGCTGGCAGTTAAAGTCTCCAGGAAATACCTTGACTTTGTCTGGGTTAAAAAGGAATCGGCTACTCCTGAAAAAGAAGAAGGATAGGTAAACACAATGGTTGCTGCTTCATGATCATCGCCAATATAAAAAGCTCGTTGCAGTCCTTCCAAGACAAAATACAAATGCTTTTCCGTTTCGCCAGCCACTGTTAAAACAGTTTTTCGCTTGCACTCGAACGATTGCCATATTCCGCTGAAAACTTCCCACTCGCTTTCATTTAGCCAATGAATGGCTGAAATAAAATTGTGCAGCTGTTCCAGAGGTTCCATTTATTTAGCGATTGACTGAATAAAATCGGCCAACAACTTCATGCGGTAGTAAAGGTTGCTCAGCATGAGTGAAATGTTATTCTTCACTTTCTCAACGCTATTTCCATTCATCTTCTTAATGTTTTTCAGCTCCTGGATCTTCTCATCGATCTTGTCCGTCAGTTTTTCTGCGTCCCAGCCAATGTATTTTTTATTCCGTTCATCGAACACATGATAAGGCTCAATAGTTCCAGCTTTTATTTTTTTGAATTTGAAATTATTTTTGATTGCGTCCTTGATAGCCTCATTACTCAACAAGTCGATCATCACATCGGGCGGGTTGTTGTTCTTGTATGCGTTGCTAAAGATGTTGAGGTTGTCGCGTAATTCGCGGATCACCTGCTTCTTTAATATGTCAGCGGTTTTGCTTTCCTTATTTAAAAAAGCGACCAGGTCCTTCAGCGGTCCAATTCCTGTTTTGAGCCATTCCAGATTCATTCAAGTCAAATTTTGGTCCCGATAGTAATCGGGATGGGAAATTGGGGAATTTTTTGAAAAGATTCTAAATTATTTGCCATTCAATTCCGCAATCTCTTCCCGCTTTGCGGGACTCTTTTCCCAATATATCTAACTTTGAATAAGGTGCAGGAAACGAAAAAATATATTGCTCATTTTGATCTTGATTCATTCTTTGTTTCTGTTGAAATATTGAACGACCCTTCTTTGAAAGGCAAGCCGGTTCTGGTTGGCGGAAGTGACAGGGGGGTGGTTGCTGCCTGCAGCTATGAAGCCCGGGCATTTGGAATTCATTCCGCCATGCCTATGAAACAGGCAAAGAAGCTTTGCCCGCAAGCGATCGTTGTGAGCGGGATGCGTGGAGAGTACAGTCGTTACTCACGATGGGTGACTGATATCATAGCTTCTAAAGTTCCATCGTTTGAAAAGGCAAGCATTGATGAATTCTATATTGATCTCACCGGCATGGATAAATTTTTCGGGGTAAGCAAATACACAAAGGAATTGAGACAGGAGATCATTAAGGAAACAGGCCTCCCCATTTCATGTGGATTGTCTTCAGGGAAAATGATCAGTAAGATCGCAACGAATGAAGCCAAGCCAAATGGCTTTTTAGAAATTCCTCATGGAAAAGAAACAGATTTTTTATGGCCACTTCCCATTGAAAAAATTCCCGGGGTGGGAAAGAACACGGAACAACAACTGAAAAATTTTGGCATTTATAAAATTGAAGACATCGCCAAAACGCCCGTCGATGTGATTGAAAAATATTTTGGCAAATGGGGCGAATCGCTTTGGCGAAAATCAAATGGTATTGATTCAACGCACATCGAAACTGGCTGGGAGCAAAAAAGTATGAGCCATGAAAATACTTTTGAAGAAGACAAAACTGACGTTGATTTTTTATACAGTGAACTAGTGCGATTAACAGAAAAAACGGCATATTCATTAAGAGAGGACGATATGCTCACGGGGTGTGTCACGGTTAAGATCAGGTATTCAAATTTTGAAACAACTTCAAGACAAGAGACCGTTGACTATACTTCTCTTGATGACCAGCTAATTGCCAAAGTAAAAGACTTGTTCAATAAATCATGGCAAAAAAACAGGCCTGTAAGATTACTTGGAGTTCGTTTTAGCCAGTTAATTCCTTTTACGATGCAAATGAGTTTATTTGAAAACAACGCGGAAAAGCTGAATTTATACAGAGCGGTCGATGATATAAAGAACAGGTTTGGAAGCAAAACCGTCAAGAAAGCAGTTACTTCTCACCTGAAAGAAAGTTTAAATCGAAACACTACAAGACATAATAAGAAAAAGCCTTCATGAAAAAAGCCAAAACCTACGGCCTCACGCACATTGCCATGGCAGTAAAGGACCTCGACCAAACATTGGCGTTTTATCAAAAGGTCTTCGAAGTAGAAGTAATGTATTACAAAGATGACTTTCTGCAAGTCAGGACGCCCGGTGCAAATGACATCATTGTTTTTGAAAAGAAAAAAGCAGACTATGGTCAAACAGGCGGCATTGCACATTTTGGTTTTGGATTGAGGAGTGCTAAAGACATTCACGAAATGGCAAATAGAATCAAAACGGCGGGAGGAACAATTACTGACCAGGGAGAATTTGTTCCTGGTGAACCTTATATTTTCTTCAAGGATCCGGATGGATATGAAGTTGAAATATGCTACGAGCTGATCGAAGAATAATGCTCATGGCAAACGCGCAGTCCTACACATTTCTGACAATTGTTGCCCAGTGAATTGAACCCCAACAGGAGCGTCGCAACCGACGTCAAATAGAATTTCCGATGCCGGTAACAATCAGCAAAACTATAACCCGCTTACCTTATCTTCGCCCTTTTAAAAATTTAACCCTGATTATGCCTAAAGCCTGGGATGATTACCTTGAAAAGAACAAAGACCGTTTTTTGAACGAAATGCTTGACCTGCTACGAATACCTTCTGTAAGCGCAAAAGGTGAACACAAAGCTGATATGCAAAAATGCGCAGAGCTTGTAAAACAGAGGTTACTTGATGCCGGTTGTGATAAGGCGGAAGTGATCGAGACCGATGGTCACCCTGTCGTCTATGGAGAGAAGATAATAGATCCCGCAATGCCCACTGTGCTGATCTATGGCCACTATGACGTACAGCCAGCGGAGCCACTCGAGCTTTGGCATAGCGGACCTTTTGAACCAGTGATCAAAGATGGAAAGGTGTTTGCCAGGGGGAGCGCTGATGATAAGGGACAATTCTACATGCATGTCAAAGCGCTGGAAATGATGGTGCGAACAAGAACAATGAGTACCAACATAAAATTTTTGATAGAAGGAGAAGAAGAAATAGGCTCACCAAACCTTGGAAAATTTGTCGAAGAAAATAAAGACCTTTTGAAAGCTGATGTAATACTGATCAGCGACAGCGCGATGTTAAGCATGGAGACTCCTTCTCTCGATATTGGAGTTCGCGGACTGAGTTATATTGAACTGGAAGTAACAGGACCCAATCGTGATCTTCACAGTGGGACCTATGGAGGTGCCGTCGCCAATCCGATAACCATACTGGCGAAAATAATCGCTGATTGTTTTGACAAGAAAAATCATGTTACCATTCCCGGTTTTTATGATGACGTAGCGGTACCAACAAAAGAAGAAAAAAGGTTACTGAAAAAGGCTCCCTTTAATGAGCAGGAATACAAAGATGAACTAGGAGTAAAAGAATTATGGGGTGAAAAAGGTTTTACGACCAATGAAAGGACCGGGATCCGTCCGACACTTGAAGTGAATGGCATTTGGGGCGGCTACCAGGGCGAAGGCGCTAAAACGGTGCTTCCTTCAAAGGCCACGGCAAAGATCTCTGCACGGCTTGTGCCCAATCAATCATCAAAAAAAATGACTGAACTGTTACTAAATTATTTCAGATCAGCTGCTCCGCTGGCTGTCACGGTGAAAGCTTTCGAACATCATGGGGGAGAGGCATATCTTACACCTATTGATAGCAAAGGGTACCAGGCAGCTGCGAAAGCAGTGAAAAAAACTTTTGGGAAAGCTCCTATTCCCGTTCGCGGTGGAGGAAGCATCCCAATCTGCTCTATTCTCGAAAAAGAACTGGGAGTTAAAATCGTTTTTATGGGATTCGGATTGGACAGCGATAATCTTCATTCACCCAACGAAAAATACAATATCGACAATTATTATCGGGGTATAGAAACCATTCCTTACTTCCATAAATACTTTGCCGGGAGTTAAAGATCATTGATCTTTTACAGCGCTTTTCCCTTGTGAGTCGCCACATGGTCCGTTTGTCACTTTTAATTTCATATTGCGGGTCATCTTTTGTTGCATGATGAGTATAGCCTTTATAATTGAAGCTCCTTTGATCTATTTTAACAATCGTTCCTGTAGCATACTCTGCTTCAGAGGTCCATCTTACATGATCACCTATCTTAAATTGCTTTGGCATAATTTTTAATTTTGTTGTGTTGATACCAGTGCAGGAATAAAGCCCCGCTTTCATCAATCATGACCGAAAAAGAAAAACTTCGACTTGACAAATATCTCTGGGCCATCCGTCTCTTCAAAACACGAACGATGGCTGCGGCTGCCTGCGATGTGGGAAAAGTAAAGCTTAATGGAAGCGCAACAAAGGCCGCCAGGCATGTAAATGTTGGTGATGAATACGAAGTAAAAACAGAAAATAAACGATGGAGAGTAAAAGTAACCGGGCTTCTGCACAATCGCGTCAAATATGAAGAAGCTATAAAATACTATATAGACATTACTCCCGCCGAGGAAATACAACGGCTCCAGTACCAGGCATCCGCTTTTCATACGGGAAAACGACAAAGCAAGATAGGAAGGCCTACCAAAAAAGAAAGACGGGATCTGGATGATTTTATGGGCGAATAGTTGCGTGACACATCTTCAATCTCCAATTGATTAAGTTTGCAGCATGCGTATTGACATTCTGACTGTTTTACCGGAGCTTCTTGAAAGTCCCCTGAACCATAGCATCATGAAACGAGCTCAAAGTAAAGGTCTGCTTGAGGTAAATGTGCATCATCTCCGCAAATGGGCCGTCAATGAATATGGGCAGGTTGACGATTATCAATATGGCGGAGGCGCAGGTATGGTCATGATGTGCGAGCCTCTTACGAATGCGATTGAAGAACTGAGTAAAGGAAGAAAGTATGATGAGATCATTTATTTGACACCTGATGGAAAAACCTTTGATCAAAAAGAGGCAAATTATCTATCGTTGAAAGAAAATCTTCTAATGATCTGTGGACATTACAAAGGCATTGATGAACGCATCCGGGAGCATTTTATTACGAAAGAAATTTCAATTGGGGACTATGTCCTCAGTGGCGGGGAATTAGCTGCGTCAATTTTAGTGGATGCAATTGGCCGCCTGATACCCGGTGTATTGAATGACGAAACTTCTGCGTTGTTTGATTCCTTCCAGGATAGTTTATTAGCTCCGCCTGTTTACACCAGGCCGGCAGATTTCCGGGGCTGGAAAGTACCCGATATTCTATTGAGCGGAGATCCGAGGAAAATCGAAGATTGGAGACATGAACAAGCATTAAAACGTACCGAGGAAAAAAGACCGGATCTGTTCAACCAGGATCAATAAAAAGCCCCGACAAGTCGGGGCGGACATTGTGGGGACTGTTACAGCAAAACTTTTATTTCGACATTGAGAAAATAGCAGTTAGTTATGGTGCGACCTTTTCGCTGTTTGTTGCTGCCCATAATGTATTAATAGCTGATTCAAAAAAGGCCCCGCCAAGACTAGCAGGGCACACCCTTAACCATACGAAACCAAAATCTTTATATAAAAAGTCAAAATATTAACAGTGATCAGGCTTAAAAGTAATGTGTCACCCGACGAAATCGTCCAAAAATCGTTCAACGGGCAAAAATTGGCGATGAATTTAGTGAGGGTTGGTGAAAGACTTGCTGCGAATCAACTTGACATTTCCTGTGCGCTTTAGTACTCCCCAACTTTGAGTTTCCCCCTTTATTGCTTTTCTGATAGACCTGAACAGTACGACATATATGAGTTGCCGGTATGCAAAACGCTGAGGGAGTAACCAGATCAATTTATAAGGTTTTTCCCTTTCAAACATAAAGGCTAGTAATGAAACAGCTACATCAACCGCCAGAAACAATCCATAAAAGAACAAAATTTGATTCATGCTTGTGGGATCATGCCGATTCCATATTAAACTTAGGATGAACAAAAGGTCTGCAATGGGCGCAAATATTGGAGTCAATATCTGGAATAACAGAATATTGGGAAGAGCGACGAGGCCTAAAGATTTGTATGCAGGATTGAAACAAGCATCTTTGTTCTTCCAGAAACTCTGCATAATTCCGTAGTTCCAGCGAAAACGTTGTTTCATGAATTGTTTCAATGTTTCCGGCGCTTCGGTAACAGCAATCGCTTCTGCACAATTTCGCACCTGGTAGCCGTTGCGTAGGATCCTGATAGTAAGATCGCAATCTTCAGCCAGAGTGTCACTGGTAAAGCCTCCTGCCTTGACTATGGCTTCCCTTTTAAAAGCGCCAATAGCCCCTGGAACGACTGTTATACAATTGATGAGGTCAAAGGCACGGCGATCAAAATTTTGCGCTGTTGTGTATTCTATGGATTGCCATTTTGTGAGTACAGATCTATCGTTGCCAACTTTCACATTACCAGCGACGGCGCCTATGCCGGGTTCTTTAAAATATTTCATCATTTGGCTGACAGCGTCAGGCATTAGTTGTGTGTCGGCATCTATACAAACAAGGTAATCGCCGATAGAATTGTTGATCCCAAAATTCAATGCGGTGGCTTTCCCTCCATTGGGCTTTGTAAATACTTTTACCTTACTATTATTTAAAAATGTATTGGCAACTTTTTCGAAAGTATTATCTGTTGAGCCATCATTGACAAAAATGATGTCAAGATCCTCGTAGTCTTGCTGCAACAGGTTTTCTATTGTTTTTATTGCGTTTACTTCTTCGTTATAGGCAGGAACGATGATGCTTACCTTGCCTGGGGTAAACAAGGTTAATAATTTCTTCTCTCTTTTTGAACGACTGTACTGAATGGCTGCCAGCACTCCCATAAATAGAATTCTCCCCAGTCCTAAAATGATGGCCAGCCAGAAGGCACCGACCAATAATTTTTCGATCCAATAAAGAACTGCGGTCGCCCAACCGCTAAATTTTACAAAATCCGTATGTACGGGAGGCATGATGGCATCTTTAGGCAAATTCAAAATTTCACTTATGGTAGCGAATTGTACGTTGTGTGATCTAAAATATTCAATAATGCGGGGCAACGCTTGAACCGTTGCTTCCCTATTGCCTCCTGCATCATGTAAAAGAATGATACCTCTTGTGCTATCCGATTCATATCGCCGAACAATCCGGTTATAGATGCTGTCTGCATTGACCCCACTTTCCACGTTCCAGTCCTCGGGATCAATACTCTCACCCACCGTATAATAACCATCCTGTTTACCTCTTTCGACCGGCTTTAATTCCACCAGAGTAGAAGGTTCGGCGTCCGCATTGTAAGGTGCCCGAAACAAAATAGTACTCCTCCCTGTTGCGGCCTCGATCAATAATCGGGTAGCTTCCATTTCTGTTTCGGCTCTTTCTGGACTCACCGTCGCCATATTTGGATGAGTAAATGAATGGTTCCCTATTTCAAATCCTTCCCGGTATATTCTTTTTAGAAGAGGAAGGTGATTCTCTGCGTTTATACCAACAATAAAAAAAGCAGCAGGTACTTTTTCTTTCTTAAGAATGTCGAGAATGCGCGGTGTGTATTCCGGATCGGGGCCATCGTCAAAAGTCAAAACGACCCTTTTTGTGACTTTGATGTCCCGGACCAACGTGTCCCTGGTCACCGTTCTCCCAAATTGAGTCCTTGTAATCTTTACATTTTTACTAATCGTGTCTTCTTTCAATACTTTTCCGAACCGGCGTAAGACATAACGAGTGGGTAATTGGCGATAGTTTTCCTCACTCACTAAATTATCGGTCGGGTCCTTTTCAATATCAATTATTCCCCGCTGCGGATTTGAAACCACATCAAGGACTTCACCTTCCTGTGTATAATAGTCCGGCTTTTCGGTCATTATATCAAGAGTACCAAGAGTTGAAAAATTAAAAGGTTGTTTAGCCAATGCCACATCAGACAGGTCCCTGTTGTAGAATTTCCAGATGCGTTCATCCTCAGAACCAAGACGCCAAAGAGCTGTTCCACCTGTACCATATTGATCAGCGAAACGCATAGCGTTAAAATTCCCGCCAGCATCTACAAAAAAGACTTTATGATCTACACTGTCATTATCACTATAGCTAAAAGAGCAATTGTAGGAGTCGTTGTCAAAATCAATAGAAGCATTAAACCTTCTTGCGGTTGACATCGCCTGTTGATAGGTGACGCTTTCGGCATCTTCGCCATCGGGCCAATCATAACCAAACCCCCCTATTGCCAGGACAATTTTAGATGGGGGTATTTTTCTCGCAATTTCATCAGTTACCTTTTCTATCCATTTCTGGTCACTGACAGGACCGGGCACACTTTCATCCCAGTGTTGATCATAAGCCATCAAAACAATATAGTCTTCATATTTTGCCAGCTCTTTTACATTAAAGTCCTCATCATTAGGCATCACGTCCTGCGTTACCAGCATTCCCAAAGGATGAAGTCTCTGACATAGTTCTTTAACGAAAGCATTCATCGGCTCGATACTGGTCTCCTTCAATTCTTCAAAATCAAGATTAATGCCTTGCAGTTTGTATTGCTGCAGGTACTTAACTATGTCCCCAATCAACTGTTCTTTTTTTACCTGGTCCCGAAGGACTTTATCCAATAGTTCGCCACTAAAATTGCCACTGTGTGAATTGAAGTCAGCATTCGAAAGTATCGGTACTATCTTCACGTTGTGCTTCTTCATCAGGTTATAAGCAGCCGTGTCCGAATTAATTTGCGTAATTATTTTGCCCGTTGAAGAATCAATAAAGAACCATTCTGGTATCACTGTGTTGAGGTCGTTGATGTGACTTTGCAATGAGAACCAGGCTTGCGGATCCCAATCAACATAAAAACCGGCTCTTAATTTTTCAGTGTTTGTTTTCTTTTTTAAAGCTGCTAACCTTTTTTCCTTAGCTATCACAGAAGCATTATGCTGTTTAGCCTTTAAAAAAGCAGCGATGCCTTTATATTTAGCCGCCTCTTTTTTAGTAAGGCCAGGTGAATTAGTTTCCGGGCTCTTTCTGTGTGATTGAGAAAATAGCGGAAGCTGAGGTTTAATATCGATCTTCCAGGCGATCCACACCACCGGGATCAATAAAACAAGAAAAAAAATAACAAGCCTGGTCAACCACTGAAAGGTTTTCCATCTCAATGGGGACGATGCCTGAAAAACTTGTTTTTCCTTATTCATTAGAGACCGCAAAATTATTCAAGAATCTAGCCGGTTATAGCCTCACATGCTGAATTAGTAAAAATCTAACATTACGAGATCAATTCTTTCGCCTCTGTGATGGCAAGCTGGCAGGTCGCGCTTATTAAGGTAAAATTATCGTTTATGCGTGTAATCCCATTTTGCTTCTTGCATTCCTGTTCAATTTGCTGAAGCAGGGGCGTTAACTGGCGCAGACCCATATAAGCGAGCGTAGATTTCATATTGTGGGCAATCGAGCCGATTTGTTCGTAGTCACGCTCAAGTATGGAAGACTTCAGCCGGTTGAGCTCTTCGGGCATTTGTATCGAGAACGACCGGATCATATTTTTTTCGAAAACTTCATCTCCTTTTGAAATTATTTTCAGGTACTCCAGATCAATGACAGAACGGTCCTGCGGTGAGTTCCCCTGCACGTATTTGTTGATCAGTTTGTATAATTCTTCTTCATTGATCGGTTTTGAAATATAATCATCCATGCCGGCTCCCAGGCATTTTTCTTTTTCCCCGGCAAGGGCATGTGCTGTCATCGCAATAATGGGTATCCGCAGGTCAAGGTCATGCCTCATTCTTTCAGTCGCCGCATAACCATCCATTTCCGGCATTTGTATATCCATCAATACCAACGCATAATCTTCTGGTCTCTGTTCCAGCACCTTTACTGCTTCTGCTCCATTGTTCACGATATCAAAATTAATTTGCCATTGTGCTAATAAATGTTTCAGCAATTTTTGATTCATCAGGTTGTCCTCAGCCACTAATATTTTTATGTTGTTTAGCACCGGTCCGGCCACTAAAACAGGCGAAAGACGCACACCTGTTGTTTCTGCTTCATTTGAAATTTGATAAGGCAGTACTACGGTAAAGACGGAGCCTTCGCCCGGCGCACTATCAACGGAAATGGTTCCATTTTGAATTTCAACGAGTTGTTTTACAATTGATAAACCTAAACCCGTGCCTCCATAGCGGCGTGTAGTTTCCGGCTGTGCCTGATGAAATCGTTCAAATATTGTTTTTTGCTTCGTGGGTTCAATTCCAATGCCGGTATCCGAAATCACAAAACGCACGGAAACCATCTCATCTTTTTTGTCTGCAAATTCTGCTTTGATTGACACTCCCCCGTCATGAGTAAATTTTAGGGCATTGCTCAGCAGATTAATTAGAATCTGCGTCAACCGCACCGCATCTCCTTTCAAAATCTGGGGGATAGACTGATCGATCTCCGTGGTAAGATAAAGATTTCTGCTTTTTGCCTTTACATTCATCATAGTCGCTAGCGAATCCACCAATTCTCTTACATTAAAGGGGAGCCGTTCAATGTGCATCATGCCTGATTCGATGCGCGACAGATCGAGAATGTCATTGATAATGGTTAATAGGTTTTCTGCGGAGGAGCGAATCGACCGTACATACTCGTGTTGATTCTTATCAAGACTTGTTTTTTGCAAAAGGCCGGCAAAGCCAAGAATGGCATTCATTGGTGTTCTTATCTCATGACTTATGTTCGCCACAAACTGCTCCTGTATTTTTGAAGCTTCCTTCAACTTTCTCTCCGAAGTGTCAAGTGTCCTGATCAATTTTTGCTGTCGCTGTCCCTGAACGACAAGATACCAGAGAGTAACCAGCGATGCCAGGCAGGCAACGATGGCGAGGATGATTCCCCAGCTTTTTGCGTTTGAGCCATTTTTATTTACGGAAGCTGAGATATTGCTAAGGGCTTTCTGTCTGCTTTCATTGATCAAACCAATCGTTTGAATGATGCTGTCTCGAATTATCCGTCCGCGAAGCGTGCGGATAAAGGCGAGTGCCGAATCTTTTCCCTCCTCATATAGTATCTTTATAACCTGGTTACTATTCTCCAACTTTTCGGTAACCAGGAAACTCAGGCTGTTCAGTAATTGCGGTTCAGATGTTGACCTTATGGTTCTGTCAATTTCCGCAAACTCAGTTTGAATCCTTTTTAAATCTTTGTCAGCCTCAAGAATATGCTCGGGATCTTCACTGGTTACCAGGTCTCTTAAAGCTGATTCTCCAAAAATAATATCTGTTTGAAACCTCTGCAGCTGGCTTTTGATCTGCAACTCATTCAATAAGCTCTGATTATCTGTTATCAGGTTTCTAATGGAGTTCCCGGAATTGTATTGAAGGAAAACGATGAGTACCACACTGGCCAGGAAAATTATTAAAACAAGGTATTTGAACCTGCTTTGCGGCATGAGTATGGCTAAAGGATTTATATCCTAAATTACAAAAATCCGGTTTATTAATCAGATGCTGTTTTCAAGCCGTCTATAACATAGAAAAATAGCGACGATGGAAGCGATCGCTGTTATAGTGGTAAGCAAAAGGATAAAAAAGCGTTGATGATTGCTTAGCTCTGACAAAAAAAGATACTCACTGGCTGCTAAAGCCAACACACAGAACAAAAAAAGTAGTATATACTTCGCCTTCATAGTTTAATACCCGCCGGAGGCTTTGACCCCGATGCCGAAAATTCAAATGTAAAAATGAAACCATATAATTAAGGTTAAATTAGTTAGCAATTAGCTTTTTGTCGTTGAATGGTTAAAAATTGTCGGTGATCTCAGAGGAGATTTAGCCGGTTATTGAGGGCTGACTTGTAGGCGTCAGCGACAGGAATGGCGGCGCCATTTATATTAATCACACCTTCTTCTATAAAGTCAATCTTATTGAGTGCCACTATGTAGCTGCGGTGTATACGCATAAATTTCAACGGAGGCAATTTTTCCTCTATTGATTTTAATGTAGAATGGACAATGTGAAATTTTTGAGGTGTGAAGATCTTCACGTAGTCCCCCATCGCCTCGAAATATTGGATCTCGTCTGCGCTTACTTTTTTTAATATGCCGCTATCCTTTATGAAGAGAAATTCCCTGTCCTTCACCTGGATCTGTTCTTTATTACTTTCCATCGCTTCCTTTAACCGGTCCACGGCCTTAAGAAAGCGTGCAGGTTCTATAGGCTTAACAAGGTAGTCGATCACATTTAACTCGAATGCATCAACGGCATAGTCAGTCTTCGCGGTGGTAAAAATGATAAAAAGGCTTTTATCCTTAAGATTTTTTGTTAGCTCAATGCCGGTCATGCCGGGCATTTCAATATCAAGAAATAATGCATCAACAGGTTTTTGATTGACGATATTATAAGCTGCCATCGCATTTTCACATTCAGCAACCAGCGAAATTTCTTTCACCTGCTCGATAAGTTTTCTCATGGCCAGACGAGCCATAAGGTTATCGTCAACAATTATACAGTTCATGGTTTCGCGGCAATAAGGAACAACAAATTAAGAAAGACCCTGCAAGATTTCAAAATCAAATTACCATCCTTTGGACCAAATCAACCGATTGTTTGATTTTTATCAAAATACCGGGTTAAAAATTAAATTATGGATATTCGCGGTCACTAATCTTTTATAAATGAAATCAGATCGCAGGAATTTTTTGCGCCAGGTTACCATCGGTGCAAGTTCATTGGCCACATTGCCGGCCTTCGTCAAAAAAGATGAAGAAGACATCTTTTGTTTTTTTTCAAACCAACACGGGGAGCAGCATTTTAACATGTGCGGCTTCGCAGCTCCGAAGATTGAAACTGTGCGGATCGGGGTAATAGGACTGGGAATGAGAGGTTCTGAAGCCGTGAGGCGTTTGAGTTACATCGATGGACTGGAAATAGTTGCCCTTTGCGATAAATATCCTGACAGGATAGCGGCAGCTCAAAAGACATTGGGTGATATGCAACGACCCAAGGCAAAGGAATACACCGGGGAGGAGGGTTGGAAAGCCTTATGCGAAAGCAATGATATTGATCTGGTCTATACACCGACTCCATGGCATCTGCATACACCCATCGCTGTATACGCCATGAAAAACGGTAAACACGCGGCAACAGAAGTACCTGCTGCAAAAACCCTGGACCAATGCTGGGAACTGGTAGAAACTTCAGAAAAAACCAGCAAGCACTGCATGATGCTTGAAAATTGTTGTTATGATTTTTTCGAACTACTAACTCTCAATATGGTTCGCAATGGAATGTTTGGCGAAATTGTGCACGCCGAGGGTGCCTACATCCACGACCTTTCAAAAGAACACATTTTTAATAAAAATGCTTATGCCGATATGTGGCGCTTAAAAGAAAATATCGGTCGCAACGGAAACTTATATCCTACTCACGGCCTCGGGCCCATCGCACAATGCATGAATATAAATCGTGGGGATCGATTTGAACATCTCATCAGCATGAGCACAAACGATTTTACGATGAATGATCTTGCAAAAGAGCTGGCAGCAAAAGATTCTTTTTTTGAACCTTATGTCGACAAACCTTACCGCGGGAACATGAACACAACGATCGTTCGAACATACAAGGGTAAAACAGTAATGGTACAGCATGATGTTTCGTCGCCAAGACCTTATTCAAGAATCCATGTACTCAGCGGAACAAAAGGTTCTGCCAGTAAATGGCCTTCCCCTGAAAGAATTTCCTTCGGTCATTCATGGATAAAAGAGGAAGAACTAAAAGATCTTTATGACAAACACTCTCCTCCGATTGTAACCCATATGGGGACCATCGCAAAAGACGTTGGCGGTCATGGAGGAATGGATTTTATCATGGACTGGAGATTGATTGACTGCCTTCGAAATGGTTTACCACTTGACGAAGACGTTTATGATGCCGCCACGTGGAGCGCTGTTGGTGTATTGAGCGAAAAAGCCGTTGGTGCCAAATTTAAACCCATCGATTTCCCTGATTTCACCAAAGGATCATGGAAAACAAACAAACCTCATGACATGACCTTAAACGGTGGTGCGACAACAAGCGTGAGAGAAGTAAAGCCGAAGTTGAAGATGTAGCGTGTGAGTTACATTAAACTCAATTAAAAAATAGGCGTGAGATTGTCCAGTAGCCGGCGACTAAAGCTATGATTGCTGACAACGGGTAAACAAGTCTTTTCCTGTACCAGGGTTTCTCACCCCATAAAAAAACAAGAGTAGAAAATATAATCAAAATGATCGCTGCTTGTCCAAGTTCGACACCTCCATTGAACGCGAGTATTGAAGTATAAAATTTATTTGGCGGTAATCCAATCTCATTTAAAGCGCTCGCGAATCCCATACCGTGAATAAGACCGAACATGAAAACGATCAGTATCCTCCACGCTTTCAGTTCTGAAAACAGAATGTTTTCTATTGCTACAAAAATGATAGACATTGCGATGATCGGCTCAGTGATCGCAGAGGAAACAACAATTATATTCTTCATGCTGAGCGCAAGCGTAACGGAATGAGCGACGGTAAATGCGGTAGCCTGCCACAGAATAGTTTTTATTTTATTGCTCAATAAACATAAAGCCGATACAAACAATATATGATCCAGTCCTCCTGGAATGATATGACAGAATCCAAGCTTTAAATAATAGAATAATATCGTTCCCGCAGGTTCCTTCTCAAGTGAATAGTTTATTGTGTGAGCAAATACGGCATTTGAAAAAAAGAAGATGAGCAGGAACAACGAAAAAGCAAGTCTATATTTGAAAAGATTCTTCCTCATATTACACTACGATCATAACCGGTTTGATGCTCGCACGGCCTCTTCCTTCAGAAGTGGAGAGATGTTAGGGTTATTCTTTAACGCCTGTTCGAAATATTGCTTTGCAGCTGCTTTATTACCGTTTTTTGCATAGATCAGGCCCGCGTGACATAATAGTGTTGGATTTTGGCAACCTGTCTGGAGTGCTGCTTTGATATAGGATTCTGCTTTCAAATATTCGGCCTTCTTATAATACGCCCATGCTACGGTTTCATTCGCCTCAATGTTATTTGGTCTGCGATTATATTCTAATAAAGCATGTGCGATCGCCTTATCATAATTGTTAATGGCTAAATAAGCATAGGCCATTTCTTTATCCGCATAATGGCCGCTGCTATCACCCTTCGTCATTGCTTTCGCTGCTCTTTCCATTTCATCAATGATGCCCTGGGCTATCAAAGCAGATCTTCCGTCATCACCTGTTAATTCGTATAACTCGCTCGATGCTTCGTTGAAGGAGTAGTCATTGCTCAACGAGTCAGCCTTTTGATATAACTCAAAAGCTTTTTGATAATCCTTTTCATAAACCGCCACTCTTGCAAGACCTGCAACCGCATAAGAATCGCCTGGTCTATTGTCTAACGAAATCGTGTAATACATTTCTGCATATTTCATTTCGCCAAGTTGCTCATACAATTTTCCTAACTGCACCCGTGCCCATTCAGTAGCTTCAGATCCGGGTGAACCTGCATCCACGGCCAACTTCATTGCTTCGATCGCCCCCGGAATATCACCGTAGATCTCTCTGAGGTAGGAGATGCGGGAGTAAGAGCGAAGGTCCGGGCGAATCGAGACCATCTTGTCTGCATCGTCAAGTGCGGCTTTGTAGTTCCCCAATTCAATGTTTGCATCGACAAGAATGCCATACACAAACGCGTTGTGCGAATATGTCTTCTGTATTTCTTTTCCTAATTTCAATCCCTCAGCAAAATGATGCTGAGATAAATAGATCATGGCTTTGAATGTGAGTGCCTCAAAATTATTTGCATCTTTTTTCAAGACAGCGTTAACGCAATTCAAAGCAGCCTTGTCATAATAACTGAAATTTCCGGAAGACCTGGCCTCCTTGAGATAGATTGCCACCAATGCAATACGGGATTTAACATCTGATGGATCATTTATTATTTTTTGAATCAATTGAACAGAGATCTTCTTCGATAACGTCCACTCAGGAGATTGAATGGAATTCCCTTTACGTGGAATTATTTCATACAGTTCCGATTCTTTTTTGTTTTTATCTCTTTCGTATTTTAGAATTACAAATCCTGATAGGACTGCAAACAAAACCAAAATCGCGAGGTAAGTGAATCTCTTTTTCATAACAAATATTGAAAGGTCCGTTCCGGCCGGAACGGACCTTTTACTTTCATGCTTTCTAATTCTTAACAACTTTAATCGTTTGTTTAACCTGGCCGTTTTTAAAAGCCGCTACCAAATAAGTGCCCTGGGCAAGATTGCTGAGATCAAAATTTGTTTCAAAGATTCCTTGCTCATGTTTTTTGTCCACAAGAACTTTTATCAGCTTGCCCTGCATATCAAATGCCACGATCTTCACCTGTGATGTCGCATCCACACTATACTTAATTGAAGTAATGTTTTTAACGGGATTGGGAAAAGACCTCAAATTCATTTCCGGTGAAGACATGCCCAGATCACTAAATCCTTTGTTCGGTTGAATTTCCTGCGTCAGCCCTTTAGCAGTACTACCTGGAGTCAGTGGATTGGAATTGCAGTCGCAAACGTGCGTGCCGGACCAGGGCGACGCGACATAAGGAAATTCAGATTTGAAAGGCGCATCATTTGCATTGACGCCGGTGTTGTAGGTAAGAACGTTAACAAGGTTTGGCGTTACCGGATTGCCACCCGCTGCAAAATCATCATACCACAGCCCAATAGCCGCGAGGGCAATTCCGCTCACAGCCTGTAATTCAATTCTTGTCACATCGTCTTCCAACCTCCTTCCATTTGGAAATCCATCCATGTTTGGAATAAATTGCAAATCCGAATTTGTATTGTAGGCAGGATCTGTTAATCCCAATACAGCGGCCTGGATTATGCCTTCATTACTGAATTTTGGATCGTTGCGCTGTGTAACAGGAACTGCCATATTCAGGCGAAGCATATCACCACCATTTGGTAAAAAATTATTGATAAAGGGTTTGCCCGCTGCAAGAGGATTCCCATTTTTACCTGTTGCCAATTGATAAGGGCGAAGATTGGGAACGCCTGTATTGAAGATCGGCCATAGATCTACTGATCTTGGTGAGTTGGCCGCAGGCAATAAAAGTTTACCAAAAACTGCATCATCCAGGGCAGTTCCTGCGAGCGCCACATTTCCTTTTAAACCAAACAAACCATTTTGCCCGTTGCCAAATCCAAATGAGCCAAGTGAATTTTTCTGAATGCGCAATGGTTTTAATGCCGGCACTGCGCCACCAAACTGCGCATCATCCATGTATAAAGCTAATTCGGGATTATAAAAATAGTTTCCAAAGGTTTGGATACGCGACAAATCCTGATAGGGTGTCAGTGAATTCCACAGATCTTTGTATCCAATGGGTACCACTACTTCATTGGTCAATGGCATGCCCAGTCTTGAAACCTGCACCCAATCGCCAAAATTGGATTCTTTGCCATTTTCGCGGAGTATGCGTATTCTCTGCCGGCTGGCCGATGCCCAAACACCGATCACATAGTCGTTGTCCAAAATATTCTTAGCATGTGATACTGACTTTCCATCTTTTTGCAGAGTGGAAATAGGGATTTGCAAAGCAATGGTCGAAACATTTAAACACTTCAGGCCATCAGTGGGAGGAGTACCAGTCGTGCGCGGTGCATCCCCTAAATCAAAAACGCCACCAAGGTCAACATAAAAGGGATCATCCGAAGTTCCGCAAAAGACTTTTTCACCGGTTCTCGAGTTGGTAATGGATTGTTTGATCAAAGCTTCGTAGTCGGGAGCATTTAAACCCACGGGTGAGCTAATGGAACGCGGGCCAATATTTGGTGGTGGAACAGTTCCATTCTTCACTATCGTAAAAAAATGCCTTCCCCCGTCCGTACTCCTTTCTAAATTATAACTTGTTTTCAGGTTCTGCTTCCCAAGCCGGATATTAAAAAATGTCGTGGGGTCTTCGTTTACTTTGTCAAAAGTGAACCTGTAAACAATATCGTCTCCTTTCGTGTTAACGTCATTATCAATGTGAATTTCATAACGAATATTTTCGCCAAATTGGTAATAGTTTGGACCACCTTGTGGCAATTGTCCCGGAATGTAGCAGGCGATAATTGTGATCTTACTGGGATCGTCGGGACTTCGGAAAGCATACAGGTCTGTATTATCAGCCAAAGGATCATTTGCGATCAACGGTGCCTCCCTGTGACTTGATGCAAAAACATTAAAAGGGAAAATGTTGATCAGCATTGACCCTAAAAGAATTGAAGCATAGATCTTTTTTTTCATAAATCATGGTTTTAGTGATGCCATAGAACGAGTGCCTGGTTTGAAAACCGATAAACTTTAATTAATTAAATCATTTGCTCAAACGGGCAACACCACCCTGTCGATGCAGGGATTTATTTCATAGAGTGTTACTTGAAAAATCTGCTTGCTGGAGTAAAGGGTTTCGAAATCCCGGGAAATCGGTATAGAGATAGATACGGTGATCCACTAAATCTGGATTTTTATTTTTTCCGGATCAGTAAAAAAAATGCAAAAAGACTGGCTGCTCATTTGGAATGAATAAGTTTAATTTTATAGAAATGAACAATGATGGCGTCGTTTTCAGTAACAGGCAACCTTGTAGATGTACATCGAAAAAGAATCTATCCCGCAGAGATAATCGTTGAACACGGGAAAATAAAATCTATCCGCGAAATCCAAAACTTACAACTCTTAACTCATAACTATATTCTGCCGGGATTTATCGATGCTCACGTTCATATCGAAAGCTCAATGCTGGTACCATCAGAATTTGCCAGGCTTGCAGTTGTTCACGGAACAGTCGCGACAGTCAGCGACCCACATGAAATTGCGAATGTATGTGGAATGAAGGGTGTTGAGTTTATGATCGCCAATGGGAAAACGGTGCCTTTTAAATTTCATTTTACTGCACCGAGTTGTGTACCTGCGACGATATTTGAAACAGCCGGAGCCGTTCTCGATTCAAATGATGTGAAGGAGCTATTAGAAAACAGTGATATCTATTGCCTCAGTGAAATGATGAACTTTCCGGGGGTCTTGAATGAAGACGAAGAAGTGATGAAAAAGATTTCCGCCGCACATCATTTATTGAAGCCAGTTGACGGCCATGCGCCCGGCTTAAGAGGCGACGATGCAAAAAAATATATAGCAGCTGGTATCACTACCGACCATGAGTGTTATACAAGGGAGGAGGCGTTGGATAAATTACAAAACGGGATGAAGATTATCATTCGGGAAGGAAGCGCTGCTAAAAATTTTGAAGCTTTGATAGATCTGCTGCATGAATATCCGAATCAAATGATGTTTTGTAGCGATGATAAGCATCCGGATAGTTTAGTACATGGACATATCGACCAACTTTGTGTAAGAGCCATCAAAAGAGGAATTGATTTGTTTAAAATACTACAAGCGGCCTGTGTTAATCCTGTTTACCACTATAAAATGAGGGTTGGCCTGTTGAATGAAGGCGACAATGGTGACTTTATCCTTGTAAGGGACCTGGAAAATTTTGAAGTATTGGAAACTTATATTGATGGGAAACTGGTTGCAGAGAATGGAAGATCAAAAATTGAGAGCGCCGAAACGGAAATAATAAACCGGTTTGATTGTGATCCAATAACAAGAGAAGACATTTATATACATAGACCAGCGGAAAAAAAAATACAAGTTATAGAAGCTTTGGATGGCCAGCTGATCACAAACAAATACTTAGTCGACGTGGATCCGCTTGTTGAAAAAGATGAATACGGAATGACAAGCAATGTGGGGATTGATATCCTAAAAATTGTCGTCGTTAACCGGTACATTCATTCAAAGGTCGCGATAGCTTTTATTAAAAATTTTGGCCTGAAAACCGGGGCCCTGGCTTCATCGGTCGCCCACGACAGTCATAACATTGTAGCAGTGGGGGTAGATGACGAAAGTATCTGCGATGCAGTAAATATGATCATTCACCACAAAGGGGGTGTGAGTTTTGTGGATGATGACACCGAAATGATTGTTCCCTTGCCCGTTGGGGGCTTAATGAGTAAGGAGGATGGTTATAAAGTTGCGGAACAATATTCCCTTATTGATAAGGCTGTTAAATATGCAGGCTGCTCATTGTCGTCTCCATTTATGACGCTTTCATTCATGCCGTTATTGGTTATTCCACACCTCAAATTGAGTGATCTTGGTTTATTCGATGGAGACAAGTTTGAGCTTGTGAAATAGTTTTCCATCTCCTCTTTTCAATTGAAAAAGAGGCACTCATAAAAAACATGCTTTCCACAGTTTTTCTTTGGCACAGTTTTCTTTTAACATATCTGTATTAAATCGGTCAACAAGTTTATCGTCTTAAAGTAGAAAACATGATTCGACAGATTAAAACAAAATTTTTATGGAAAATTCTACTTCATATATCACTACTGTATTCAGCAACCTCGATATTCCCGAAGTGTTATTAGAGAAGTTGGCGGGGACAAGATCTGAGATGAAACCCCCAGAAATCGTAATTCCTGATATTCTCGAAACAATAGATCATCATTCAACAGAAACATATACTACCGTAAATGTGGAGGTTATCTTCATGAGTGATGATTTTGAAGATTTTGACTATATACATATTCCCGTGATCACTCCATTTCTTTTCACGTGCACCAAGGGCAGCAAGGATCAGTTTAATGTTGATTGGGCCGCTTCACTTTCTTAGCAGGTCACCATCCATTCCATCCTTTGGGATCTCCCCTTGATTCCTTCCCTCCTCTTTACCCCCCTCTTTCTGCCATTCACCGACTTTACCTCCTCGAAGGTCTGTTATCTCTTGTCTTTCTGGTGTTCATCATAGTATTTTTGGTGAAAATAGAAAATATGGAGTTTGACAATAAACATGATGAAAGAAGGCACTGGCGGGAGGAACGAAGAAGATGGAGACAGGAACGCCACAACAGATGGGAGGAAAATTATATGTCCCACAAATGGAATGACAAGTATCCGTCGAGGAGCAGCGGCGTATGGACAGGGGTATTGTTGCTTCTGATAGGGACAGATTACTTCCTTGTACATAACGAAACGGGTTGGCACTTACCAGAATGGATGTGGAGCTGGCAAGTTCTTCTAATTGCCCTGGGTCTATTTATCGGCATACGACACAATTTTAGAAGTCCTGCGTGGTTTATCTTGATGGTAATAGGGGGCGTTTTTCTCATCAAATCCGATGAATTTGCGCGTTACTTCCAGATAAATGTCAATCACATCTGGCCGTTGGCTCTCATTATCCTGGGCTTGTTTTTTATCCTGCGTCCTCATCCTCGACATCGTCGCTGGCAAAGCTATGTCAACGACAAGGTTGACTCGAAAATAGAGGAAGCCTTGGATACGCATGGTGGGCCCAGTGATGTCAAGGCCGATCCGGCCCACAGCGAACCTGCCCAGTCTATTTTGAGTGAGGATTATATTGACAGCACTTCAATTTTTGGAGGTGTCAAGAAAAATATCATCTCAAAGAATTTCAAGGGTGGAGATATAACGAATATCATGGGCGGTAGCGAAATTGATCTTACCCAGGCCGATATAAACGGAATAGTAACAATAGACCTAACGCAAGTGTTCGGGGGAACAAAGTTGATCGTGCCTTCAAATTGGCAGGTAAAAGCTCAAATGGCGGCAATTTTTGGCGGTGTAGAGGATAAGCGTTCGGCACAAAACACTGCCCTCGATCCCAATAAGATCCTGATACTCGATGGAACGTCCATTTTCGGTGGAATTGAAATTCGCAGTTATTGATCGTTTGATTTGAAATTTTCGTTCCAATGCCGTAGTCAAAACAAAACCTTCAAAATTGAATCGTATGAACTGGTATCTGACAAAAATTGTGTTTCAAATTATTTGTGGTGACGGAGATCACACCCCTCAGTTTGATGAACAACTTCGCCTGATCTCAGCTTCTTCGAAAGAAGCTGCCATCAGCAAGGCGCAGCATATTGGCAAAAGGGAAGAAGAAACATTCTATAACCGCAAGCAGCAATTGGTGAGATGGGAATTCATCAATGTGAGTGAAATATATAAAATCAGTGCATTGATTGATGGCGCGGAAATCTACTCACGTATCGAGGAAAGAGATAGTGCCGATGCATATATTCATGTGATAAATCAAAAAGCCGAAAATCTTTTATTCACACAAACGCATCAACTGTTAGAGCTGGCATGAAAGTACGCCCGTAACTTCAACCTGCCTGCTCACATCCCTTGCTCATGATCGCCTCTCCTCTGTCAATACTAAGATTCAGAATTATTTTTAGCGCCACATGGTGGGTGATTGTTATTATGGATGTCTCTTTTTTGCAAAATATGTTTGGTGTGAGCTTCAGGATTGCTCTCGTGGATGGCATTGTTACGAATGTTTTGTTGATACTTTTTTGTCTTTTGATCATCAATACGCTTCGCTTTTACCTTCCGCGCAGTAGCCGCTACCTGAATATTCTTGTTTGGTGTTTATTGCTTACGGGATTATGGCTGGCTTTGCAACGGTGGTTATTATTGCTGTTTTCCAGGTCAGATGAAGAATATGCTTCTTTCCTGGATAAATCGCTCGCGATCCGTGCAGTGATCGGATTTCTTTTGTTGGGATGCGTAACGCTTATTTCAATTCTTTGGTATAACTGGCAGGAACAAAAGGAAAACGAAAAAAGAGAGCGTGATGCAGAAAAGTTAGCAAAAGAGGCGGAGCTATTTAAATTGCGTCAGCAATTGCAGCCACACTTCCTGTTCAATAGTCTTAATAGTATCAATGCGCTTATAGGAATGAAGCCGGATGAAGCAAGAAAGATGGTACAGCAGCTATCTGATTTTCTGCGGGGCACTATGAGAAAAGAGGAAAATCAATTGATCAGTTTTTCAGAGGAACTGGAATATTTAAAATTATACCTCGAGATCGAAAAGGTCCGTTTCGGATACAGATTGAAAACTGAACTGGACATTCCTGAGGAATCGATCCGCTGGAAAATTCCGTCATTGCTGCTTCAGCCAATCATGGAAAATGCGATTAAATTCGGATTGTATGGAACGACCGGGGAAGTCACGATCGGGTTAAGAGCAAGAGTCATTGATAAGTACCTTGTGATCGCTGTTATGAACCCTTATGATGCAGACATGCAAATGCCAACGGGCACAGGGTTTGGTTTGAATTCTGTAAAGAGACGATTATATCTTTTATTTGCAAGGAGTGATCTCGTAGAGATTAATAAAGAGAAAAATCATTTTGTAGTCGTGATTAAAATACCTGATACCAATGAATAAGATTATAACGATAGATGATGAGCCCCTGGCAAGAAGCATTGTAAAAGAGTATTTACAAAAATATGCTGAGATGGAAATTGTGCAGGAGTGTAATGATGGCTTTGAAGGTTTCAAGGCTATCCAGCAATACCAACCCGATCTTATTTTCCTGGATATCCAGATGCCCAAGATCAACGGGTTTGAGATGCTTGAATTATTAGACCAGGCACCCGCGGTGATCTTCACCACCGCTTTTGATGAATACGCAATCAAAGCTTTTGAGGCGCATGCTGTAGATTATTTATTAAAACCTTTCAGCCAGGAACGATTTGACAAGGCCATTCAAAAATGGAAGGAGCAAAAAGTGGGTTCGCAGAAAAATACTGAAGAGCTTTTAGAAACAGCATCGCATTCACCTTCACAAAGCCAGCGTATAGTGGTAAAAACAGGAAGCAAGATCAAGATCATTCCGGTACATGATGTTTTTTATTTAGAAGCAGCCGATGACTATGTAAAGGTTCATACGCAGGAAGGAAGTTTTCTGAAAAATAAGACCATGAGCCATTTTGAAAACACATTGGATCCGCAGCAGTTTGTTCGCTCACACCGCTCATACATAGTCAACATTCAGCAGATCACCAGGATCGATCCGTATGAAAAAGACAATCATGTTGCGATCTTAAAATCGGGAACAAAGGTGCCCGTAAGCAGAAATGGATATGTGAAGTTGAGGACGGTACTTGGTTTGTGATGGTGAGTGGTGAATGGTGAGCAGTGTTTGGAGATCTTATGCAAGTGCTTACACATTCACAATTCACCATCACGCTTCCTGCCCGATCCATAATGCACCGCCAATAGTATCTCTTGAAGCACCCGTTACCGACGAAAGAATGTTGTATTCCTGTCTCCAGCGAAGTACCCCCATAAAAGCCATGATCATGGCCTCTTTATACTGGATCAACTTTTCATCCGGCACCACTACTTCAATTTGCAAGTGACTGAGCTCTTCACTTAACCGGTTAACAAGAAAGGTATTGAAGGCGCCACCGCCTGTTGCAAGAAGTTTGCGGTTTATGGTTTGATGTGTACCGTTGACCAGCTTTGTAATTGAACCTTTGATCTGCATTACAATATGCTCGACATAAGTTCTTAGCGCATCTTTTATTTTGCATCCGGCTTCAATAATCATTGGATAGACAACATCGGTTCCAAAATCATTCGCCAACGATTTTGGATAAGGTTGATTGTAATAATCCAGCCCATTTAATTTTTGCAGCAGGTCTGAATTGAGCTCACCCCTCCCGGCGATTTCTCCCTCGTTATCGTATTCCTTTCCTTCATTACTGACTAACATGTTTAAAACACGGTTAGCGGCACAGATATCGAAGGCTATATACGGCTCTGATTTAAAAGAGACATTTGCAATCCCCCCGAGATTCAGGAAAAAATCAAAATCGCCGAAAAGCCATTTTTCTCCAATAGGAACAATGGGCGCTCCCTGTCCTCCAAAAGCAAGATCTAATGCTCTAAGATCAGAGATGACCGGTAATTGTGTTTCCGCGGCGATCGCAGCACCATCACCCAATTGAGCCGTCATTTTCTTCGAGGGAATGTGAAAAGTTGTATGCCCATGCGATGCAATTAACGCAACCTGGTAATGCAATTTGTTCTGTTCAATAAACCGATTTATTTGTTCACCTACGTAATGACCGTATTCTACATGTAGTAATTGGTATTCCATAGCCTTCAGAGTAGTGGCTGACCTTAATTTTTCAAGCCATTCCTCGCTGTAAGGATAACAATCTGCCTGCCCGATCTCATAATTCCACTTGCCCGCATTTTCCTGGAATTCTACAAAAGCGATATCAAGTCCATCGAGAGAACTGCCGCTCATTACACCAATTGCCCGGTAAACCATAACTAAATTTTAAATTGAGCCTGCCCCGTATTCTTCAAACAAAAAAATTATTTTATGAGGTCAGGTGGGGATTTTAGATTTGCCAAATGTAAGTTTTCATCGGGCAATATTTTTTTGATATCTCCAAAATCCAAAACTGAAAATCTGCAATCTAAAAATGGTAATAAACCTTAGTGAGCAACACAGTCTTATTACAAACTGGATAGCCGAGTTACGTGACGAGGAAGTCCAGAAAGACAGGATGCGCTTCCGTCGCAATCTTGAGCGTATTGGTGAAGTAGCAGCTTATGAGATCAGCAAAACTTTGCCCTTTGAAGAAAAAGAGACTCAAACACCGCTCGGGATCGCGCAATCCAAGTTGCTGTCAAATCAGCCGGTGCTCGCGACTATTCTTCGTGCCGGGCTTCCCTTACATCATGGCCTGCTTAGCTTTTTTGACAAAGCGGACAATGCATTTATCTCAGCCTATCGCAAACACCGAAAAGATGGCTCATTTGAAATTAGCCTGGACTACATTTCCTGCCCTGAAATTGAAGATCGCATCCTCATTATTTCAGATCCAATGCTTGCAACCGGGTCTTCAATGGTAAAAACTATTCAATTCCTGAAAGAAGAAGGGAAACCCAAACAGATACACATTGTAACTGCAATTGCCTGCACAGTCGGCATTGAATATGTGAAGAGGGAGGAGCCCTTTGTGACCCTTTGGTGTGGCGATATTGATGACGAACTGACCGCTAAAGGATATATTGTTCCCGGTTTAGGTGACGCCGGCGACCTCGCATTTGGCGTAAAGGTGCAGATGTAAAATTGTTGATACCTGGCTCAGAGGTAAAACTGCTATCAACCCCTAAAGCAACGATAGCCTGTTATTTCAGCGATTTTATTTGAGATGTTCTGGCAATTGTTGTAATTTTCATCTCCTTATTTTTCTGTAATGAAGAGACTGCTTTTAACCGTAGCTATATATGGAACACTGGCCAGTGAGGCATTTGCACAAGACCCTAACTTTTCCCAGTTTTTTGCATCACCCCTTACTTTGAACCCTGCCATGACCGGCAAGTTTGACGGTGTTTACCGTGTCGCCGGAAATTACCGCAATCAATGGCCGACGATTTACAATGCCTTTACCACCTACACTGCATCTTTTGACATTGGCATCCTAAAAAATCGTATCCCCGAATACGACCAGTTTGGAGTGGGAATTTTGGGATTTGCAGACCAGGCAGGCGACGGAGTATTGAAAACAAATTCCACCGCTCTTTCAGTCGCTTATCATAAAAGCATCGATGAAAATGGCTATAACCAAATCGGCGCAGGTTTTCAGGGAGGATTTGTAAGTAAAAGATTGGATGTTACAAAGGTTACTTTTGAGGACCAGCTAACCACTTCAGGTTTTACCGGGCCTACGAGTGAGATTTTTTCCGGTAAGCAGGTAAGCGTTTCTTATTTTGATGTGAATGCTGGAATTTTTTACAATGGCACCTCGAATGGCTATAATAATTTCTATTTCGGAGCGTCCATGTACCATATCAACCGGCCCCAGGAAAGTTTTGAAGGGGACCCTTATTTTTTATTAAACCCAAGAGTCACTTTCCAGGGCGGTGGCAAGATACCAGCAGGACAGTATAATTATTTACACTTCAGCGCCAATTATAGTGTTCAGGCAAAAGCTCACAACGCAATAATGGGCGGAGCCTATGCTTTAAATGTAAACGGCGACCAGGATAATCCCACTATTGTTTACATGGGAAGCTGGTTTCGCTTCGGTGATGCTATCATTCCCTATGTGGGCCTGGAGTTTGGTGATCTCCATTTCGGCGCTACCTATGACATTAACATAAGTAGTCTTAAGCCGGGATCAAATATGAGAGGCGGCGCGGAGATTTCACTGATCTATATTAAGAAGCCTTCTGATCCGAATGCCAAGAAGCTGAACTGCCCCAAATTTTAGATTACACTACTTTCAATTTATAGACAGCACAATTTAACTGTGCTGTTTTATTTTTGAATGACTATCGACATGTTCAAATCCCCAACTTATTTTTTTATACGCGTTGTGCTTTTTGTGGTACTTTGTGCTCCTCGTGACCTCTCTCTGACATAAGATGTCACCAGCTCACAGACATCACCACAGACACAAACGTCGTCACAAAGGGATAGTAAGTTTTTGATGAATGAAAAAGTTGTTTACCAATTTAACTTTTTGGGTGTTGATTGCTATAACTGCGGCAATTCTGGTTGGTCACTTTGCGCCTTCAATTGCTTTGCACCCTATATTAAAGAGTCCTATAAAAACAAAATTCCTTGGCCAGGAAATAACCATTGGCTCAACTCTAAGTGAGTTTCTCGCAGGTATCTTTATCAGCGCTGTCAAACTCCTTATTAATCCCATCATTTTCCTCACGATTACGCTGGGCATCGTCAGCATGGGGGACCTGAAGAAAGTTGGCCGTGTGGGCGCAAAGGCATTATTGTATTTTGAGATCGTGACGACTTTTGCGTTGATCGTTGGCGTTGTTGTTGCATCGCTGATAAAACCAGGACACGGAATAATTACCGGGAATTTAAAAGGCGCTGATATTTCCAGATACACTCAAACAAGTTTCAGTTGGCTGAAATTTCTTAAGGAGAACTCAACCCTGCAAGTCTTAATTGTTGCTATTCTCTTTGGAATTGCTCTGAATTATTTCAGGTTCAAAAAAGCCGTGACAGATGTTCTTCATGCAATTGCAAAATACGTCTTCAAAATCCTGCATACCATAATGATCTTCGCGCCCGTTGGCGCTTTTGGGGGAATGGCTTATACGATTAGTAAGTATGGCATCGATACATTAATTCCATTGGCCAAATTGATGGCAACCGTTTATATCACTATGGCCATTTTTATTTTTGGGGTACTTTGGTTGATACTAAAATATTACCGAGTCAGCATTTTGAGATACTTAAACTATATTAAAGAGGAACTTTTGGTTGTATTAGGGACGTCGTCATCTGAAGCCGCCCTCCCGTCCGTAATGGAGAAGTTAGAGCGGATGGGTTGTTCGAAATCTGTTGTTGGTTTGGTAATCCCTGCCGGTTACTCTTTTAACCTTGACGGTACAACTATTTATTTGTCGATGTGCATGATATTTTTAGCGCAGGCATTTAACGTGCATCTTCACGCCGGACAGATTTTAAGTATTATTGGCATACTCATGGTCACTTCTAAGGGAGCAGCAGGGGTCACCGGCAGCGGATTCGTAGTTCTTGCCTCAACGTTGACAGCTATCAAAGTAATTCCGATAGAAGGTTTGGCTTTATTGTTAGGTGTAGATCGTTTTATGTCTGAAGCAAGAGCGATTACAAATTTCATCGGGAACGGTGTAGCCACTATATGGATCGCTAACAATGAAAAAGAATTTGACCGAAGTAAAATGGATTTTGTATTTGGCAATTTAAGTGAAGTAAAAAGTCAAAAACAAACTGAAGGTTCAGGAGACTCCCTTGGGAGTATCTCTTCCGGAAGAGTCAAATTTTGACCCACTTTTTACTTTTTACTGTTGCATTTTTAATTTTATTATCTGGGTTTGCCGCTAACGTAGGGATTACCTTTCACGTAAAAACGATAAGGCAATAAGGCATCTTCACCTGCATAATCGACGCCAATGCGCGGCGACGCTGCAATTTGTTTTTTGCTAAATGTTCCTCCATCGTCAGCAATAAAGATCTGATCATTTGACAATGAAAGTCCTGAATGCCTTGTAAATATTCCCAATGCTTTTGACACGTTACCCGGACCACGGGTGAGCGTGTCATCCAATTTTTTCTTGCTGGTGCGCAATAACATTTCCCGGACGCCTTCAATCGGATCAAGAGCACGGATCAATATTGCATGAGGAACTTCGTGGAAATTGGTGACCACATTGAATAAATGATGAATGCCGTAACAGAGATAAACATAGGCATAACCACCCTCACCATACATAATTTCATTCCGCCTGGTCCTTCGTCCGCCAGATGCATGTGATGCTTTGTCTATGACCCCTTCATAAGCTTCGCATTCAACGATTCTGCCCGAAGTCACAACACCATCCCAATTTGTCACAAGGATCTTTCCCAATAATTCTTTCGCAATTTTTGCTACGTCTTTTCTCTTATAAAATTCGCTCCCTAATTTCTTCAGCATCCTTTTCATTCATTTAATCGTGGTTCTTTATATTTACTCAAATTTATGTCTTGCTGAAAGAAATCGTAATAGCTATCCAATCCTATTTCGAAGCCCACCGCTTTATTGTCACTCATAAACTTTGGAAGTGGATCGTCATCCCGGGAATTATTTATGCTCTGCTGTTTGGAGCAAGTATGTATTTTTTTGGTAAGTCTGCGACGGCTGTTATCGAATACCTCACTACTTCAACCGGGCTCGGTAGCTGGATACAAAAATTTCAAAATAGCTGGCTTGGTTTCTTCTTCACTTTTGCAGGCATTATTCTCTGGCTCATCCTGATGCTTTTCTATTTTTCTCTTTTCAAATATATATGGCTGATCGTCGGCTCGCCCATCTTCTCTTATCTCAGCGAAAAAACAGAATCCATCATTGAAGGCAAGGATTTTCCGTTCAATTTCAAACAGTTGGTAAAAGACTGCTGGCGGGGAACAAAACTTGCCCTGAGAAATATGATTTGGCAAACTATTTATCTGATTGGCCTTTCTTTATTAACTCTTGTTCCTTTATTTGGGTGGGTTACTCCTCTCGTCGCTTTGTTCGCCGAGTGCTATTACTATGGTTTTTCGATGATAGATTACAGCTGTGAACGGCACAAGCTGCCAGCCTCACGGAGTATTCAATACATTAGCCGTCACCGGGGATTAGCTATTGGTAATGGATTAGTTTTTTATGTGCTGCATGCGGTTTTATTTGTGGGCTGGATCTTTGCCCCTGCTTATGCCGTTATTGCGGCTACACTGAGTCTGTATAAGGTTAACCCGGAATAAGGTTAACCCGGAATAAGTTTCAGGGTTCCAGAGTTTCATTGTTCATATCAGATCTGGAGATAACTTCCGGAACTTTGAAACCTGTCTGCCGACAGGCAGGCTTGCGAACCTATAAAACTTCAACGAATGAAATCCAAAGTCTATCTCATTCCCTCCTTGCTTGATGATGAAGCGATCGAAACTATTCCTCCTTATATCATCGATGCAGTAAAAGACTGCCACATTTTTTTTGTTGAGAATGAAAGGACGACCCGCAGGTATTTAAAAAAGATATGGAAAGAAATAGTGATCGATGCTTACGAATGGCATGTGATCGACAATGCTAACAATGAGAAAACTCTTTTCAAAACGATGATAGCTGAAGGCAAAAATATTGGGCTAATCAGTGAAGCAGGTTGTCCCGCCATCGCTGACCCGGGGCAAGAACTGATCGCCATAGCCCAGGAATTGGATGCAGATGTAAAACCTTTGGTTGGACCTGACTCTATTATATTAGCCTTAATGGCCAGCGGCATGAATGGCCAGCACTTCAGGTTCGCAGGTTACTTACCCATAAATGAACAGGAACGCTCAAAAGTCATTAAAGAACTGGAAACAGAATCACAAAAGATCCGTTGCACACAAATATTTATTGAAACACCTTACAGGAACAATGGACTTATTGAATCTCTTTTAAAAATTTGCAAATCCACAACCAGGCTCTGTATGGCAGTTGATTTAACGGGAAAGAATCAATGGATCAAAACAAAGACCATCGCTAATTGGAAAAAAGAAAATATAGATATTCATAAACGACCGGCGATTTTTCTATTGTTCGCTGAGTAGGAATATTGGCCTACATCAGTGCGTCCGGCAATACCCGCTTTATCACTTCATTATCTATTAACAAAAAAACTTGATAATAACTTTATTTATTTTATACTTTTGTGTCCTCCTGTTTTTAGCGGGCAGGATTTTTGTAAGAATAATAACTATGAATAATATTCTGACACATACAAAGCAGTTTGCCTTTCACCCGCCTATTACCAGCGGTGTGTATTCGGTATGCTTTGACATCTTTCACTACCTGACCCGACCTGGGTTCTGATAGGACGAGCCAATAACCGGGGCCCCTATCAGTGAATTCCTCCCGGATTTCTTTAACATGGAGTGGTTATCCGCCTGACATATCAATCATTATACATTGGACACTCAAAATATAATTATCAGGGTTGCTACACCCCAAGACAAGGTGTACGCAGAAATCATAACCGACGAGATGGAGTCATCTGCCAAGGCCCGTGGCACGGGTATTGCCCGCCGATCACCCGAATACATTGCCGAAAAAATGGAACAGGGTAAGGCGGTCATCGCACTCACAAACAACGGCGAGTGGGTTGGATTTTGCTATATTGAAACATGGAGTCATGGAGAGTATGTGGCCAACTCAGGTTTGATCGTTGCGCCCTCTTATCGCAAAAGCGGTGTTGCTAAGGCCATCAAGCAAAAAATCTTTAACCTGTCCAGAGAAAAATATCCCGACGCCAAAATTTTTGGATTGACCACCGGTCTCGCGGTAATGAAAATAAACTCCGAGTTGGGTTATGAACCTGTCACTTATTCCGAGCTTACACAGGATCCCGCATTTTGGGAAGGATGCAAAAGTTGTGTGAACTATGAAACCCTGATGAGCAAGGACAGACAAAATTGTTTCTGCACGGCTATGTTATACGATCCAAAAGATCATTACAAGCCAGAAGAAACAAAAGAATTTTTTGAAAAGAATAAGAGCGGGTTTGAACGACTGCTGCGCTTCAAACAATGGAAATTGTTTAAGAAAAAAGATGCCAATGCAAACGGTGTGGGTGTCAGCAATTCAAAACCAAAATCGTTTTTATTTCATTTTTTTAATTAATTATGTTATCACTAATAGCAATGCTACTCAACACCCGTTGCGTCGCACACTTCAACTTTAAGAACTCTAATCAACAATAAATGGCTGCCGCAAAAAATGATATTTCCAAAAACTCCCTTTTAGGGGATGGGGGTAGTTCCCGGTTAGGGAAGGGGAGCAAGATCGTCCTGGGTTTCAGTGGTGGTCTGGATACGTCATTTTGCGCAAAATACCTCAGTGAAGACAAAGGATATGAAGTACATAGCATTGTAGTCAATACAGGAGGCTTTACAGAAGAGGAATTAAAAGATATCGAAGCGCATGCAAAAAAATTGGGTGTAAAAACTCATACAACCATTGACGCTGTAAAGTCCTACTACGATCGTATCATCAAATATCTTGTTTTTGGAAATGTCTTAAAAAATAATACATATCCCCTTAGCGTAAGTGCAGAGCGTCTGAGCCAGGCATTGCACATTGCTGAACATGCCAGGACATTAGGTGCTGATGCGGTAGCGCACGGAAGTACGGGTGCTGGAAATGACCAGGTAAGATTTGATATGATCTTTCACATCATGATCCCCGGCGTGGAGATCGTTACGCCCATTCGCGATTTGAAACTAAGCCGCGAACAGGAAATTGAATATTTGAAAGGCAAGCATGTTGAGATGAATTTTGCAAAAGCAGCGTACTCCATCAATAAGGGCTTGTGGGGAACGAGCGTGGGGGGAAAAGAAACGCTTTCATCGCTGGGAATGTTGCCTGAAGAGGCCTGGCCGACCCAAGTTAGCCAATCGGGAAGTCAGCAAGTCAAATTAAGTTTTGAAAAAGGGGAACTAAGGACAGTTGATGACAAAAAAATTTCTCATCCCACAGAAGCAATAAAATATTTGCAAACTATCGCGGCGCCCTACGGAATTGGAAGAGATATTCACATTGGTGACACGATCATTGGCATAAAGGGCCGCGTGGGATTTGAGGCCGCTGCTCCCATGGTCATAATAAAATCGCACCATGCATTGGAAAAACATGTCCTTACGAAGTGGCAATTAAATTGGAAGGACCAGTTGGCACAATTTTATGGCAATTGGTTGCATGAAGGACAGATACTTGATCCGGTAATGAGAGATATAGAAGCCTTCCTTGAAAATTCACAGCAAAATGTAACTGGCAATGTATTTGTTCAGTTAATGCCTTATCGTTTCCAGATCATCGGTATTGAATCAAAATATGACTTGATGAGCGGCAAGTTTGGAAGATATGGTGAAATGAATACAGGGTGGAGCGGTGAGGATGTAAGAGGATTTTCAAAGATCTTCGGGAATCAAACAGCAATCTGGAATGCCATTCAAAAGGAAAATTCCTTGCCCGGTTAGAAGGCAGGGAAATCTTAAATTACAAGTCAGCCAATGGGTGAAGCATCAAATAAGAAAAAAAGTTCGAAAGCCCCTTCACGGGATGGGGGCATCCGTGCTGGAATAGTTGGAGGAGCAGGTTATACGGGTGGTGAGCTCATTCGCTTATTGATCCACCATCCATATGTATCTGTTTCTTTTATTAATAGTCGCAGCAATGCAGGAAAACCTGTTCACTCTGTTCACCATGATTTGCTGGGAGATTCGAAATTGAAATTCACCAGCGAATTGAGTAACGACATTGAGGTCCTTTTTTTGTGTGTAGGTCATGGTGAAGCAATCCAATTTCTTGAAGAAAATGAAATCGGCGAAAAGGTAAGGATCATTGACCTTTCGCAGGATTTTCGTCTACATCCAAAGAGCAAAATTCAAAATCGTCAATTCGTTTATGGGCTTCCTGAGCTTAATAAAGAACAGATCCGGTCGGCGAATAACATTGCCAATCCGGGTTGCTTCGCTACAGGCATTCAACTAGGGTTGTTGCCGCTTGCTAAAGCTGGTTTATTGGAAGATATTTATACGACCGGTATCACCGGATCAACGGGGGCCGGCCAGGGATTGACGGCCACTTCTCATTTCAGCTGGAGAGCCAACAACATACAGGCATACAAAACTCTTACTCACCAGCATTTAAATGAGATTTATCAAAGCCTGCATCAATTACAGAATAGTTTTCCAGGCGCTCCTTCAGACGATGGAGCTATCAGCTTTATTCCCTGGCGCGGTGATTTCACTCGGGGCATTTTTATAAGCTCACAGATCACTTGCGACTGGAAGATGGAAAAATTGGTGCAGCTGTACGAGGACTTCTATGCGAATCAGCCATTCACTCATTTAAGCCAGGATATTATTTTCTTAAAACAGGTGGTCAACACCAATAAATGCGTGATACAATTGGAGAAAGTGGGAAGTAAACTGGTTATCCATTCGATCATTGACAATTTGCTAAAGGGCGCGAGCGGACAGGCCGTTCAAAATATGAACCTCATGTTTGGTATTGATGAATGCGCCGGACTGAATCTTAAAGCTAATTATTTTTAAACTAATAAAACCAACCTGAAATGAAGTTATTTGATGTGTACCCGATCAATGATGTGACGATCGTGAAAGCAAAAGGTTCCTATGTGTGGGATGAAAATGGCGAGCAATACCTTGATCTGTATGGAGGTCATGCAGTGATCAGCATTGGACATACGCATCCACACTGGGTCAAAAGAATTGAAGAGCAGCTTGAGAAAATTGCATTTTATTCAAACTCCGTAAAAATTCCGCTGCAACAACATCTGGCTGAAAAACTCGGAAAAATTTCAGGCAAAGACGATTACCAGCTTTTCCTGTGCAACAGCGGCGCGGAAGCGAACGAAAATGCTTTGAAGCTTGCTTCTTTTCATAATGGACGAAAGAAAGTGATCGCCTTCAACAAAGCCTTTCATGGACGAACTTCGCTGGCTGTAGCTGCCACTGATAACAAACATTATATAGCTCCTGTAAACGAAACTGATAATGTGACCTTTCTACCATTTAATGATGAACAGGCATTGGAAGAATTTTTTGAAGAAAATGGGAATGAAATCTCATCGGTAATTGTTGAAGGGATCCAGGGAGTAGGCGGTATCAATGTTGCTGACGAAGATTTTTTAAGAAAGATCAGAGAATTGTGTGATAAATATAAAACAGTCTATATAGCAGATAGTGTGCAATGCGGCTATGGAAGGAGCGGCAAATTTTTCAGTCATGATTTTGCCGGGGTGAATGCGGATATTTATACTATGGCCAAAGGAATGGGTAATGGGTTCCCAGTGGCCGGAATTATTATCGCTCCCCACATTAAGGCAAAGCATTTTCAATTAGGAACCACTTTTGGCGGTAATCACCTGGCTTGCGCCGCTGCCTTAGCTGTATTGGAAACCATCGAAGAGGAGAAGTTAATGGGTAATGCGGTGATGGTCGGCAAATACCTCAGAGATGAACTAGAGAATATACCGGAAATAAAAAGAGTACGAGGTCGCGGGCTAATGATCGGTTTTGATGTGCCTGAAGAGTTGAAAGATCTCAGGAAAAATTTGTTGTGGAATCAAAAAATATTTACTGGTGAAGCCAAACCAAATGTAATCCGGTTGTTGCCGTCGCTTGCACTGAAGAAAAGGGATGCGGAAGATTTCATTGATGCCTTGAAAGAAGAAATTCAACTGCTTACTAGCGGACAAAGTGGGGCACAGACAATAAATGTTAGCATACCGACCGAAAGCGTCGGCAAGTAGCATCGGCTTGCCGGCAGCAAACGGAAGTCACATATTCCTGAGGGTTGGTCCAAGGAATCACCTTTGGACTTTGGCATTGCATGACAGGAGAAACAATAAAACCACCAATATTGAAACAGTTCATTTCCGTTCATGATGTTGCTGATATTGATTCGCTGGTGAAGAAGGCACTTGACTGCAAGGCTGACCCGCTAAAAAACAAGTCCCTGGGCCTTAATAAACACATCGGTTGCCTTTTTTTGAATCCAAGCATGAGGACACGACTAAGTACCCAAATTGCAGCGCAGAATTTAGGAATGGATGTGATCGTTTTCAATGTAGGCAATGAAGGGTGGGCGTTGGAATTCGAAGAGGAAGCGATCATGAGTGGTAGCACAGTCGAACATGTAAAAGATGCGGCACCTATTATGGGAAAATATTTCGACATTCTTGCTATTCGCACTTTCCCTTCTCTAAAAAATCGTGACGATGATTACAGTGAATTGTTCATGAATCAGTTTGTAAAGTATGCGGGAATTCCTGTGGTAAGCCTGGAAAGTGCAACACTCCATCCTTTGCAATCGCTGACAGATCTAATAACGATTACCGAGGAAAATCAAAAATCTAATGCCGTTAAGTATCGGGACAAAAAGCCAAAGATTGTACTTACCTGGGCGCCTCATGTCAAACCGTTGCCGCAATGCGTGGCAAATAGTTTCGCTCAATGGATCAATGCGTGGGGTAAAGCGGATTTTGTGATCACGCATCCCGAAGATTATGAGTTGAGCAAAGAATTTACAAAGGGCGCAACAATTACAACAGAACACGATGAAGCGCTGAAAAATGCCGATTTCGTTTATGTAAAAAACTGGAGCACTTACACGGACTACGGAAAAATTTACTGTAATGACCCTGAGTGGATGCTCACCAATGAAAAATTGAAACTGACAAATAATGCAAAGGTGATGCATTGTTTACCTGTACGAAGGAATGTAGAATTGAGCGATGAAATTCTAGACGGACCGAATAGTTTGGTAACTCAACAAGCCGCCAATCGTGTTTGGGCGGTACAAGCTGTTTTATCTGAAGTATTGAATGGATAAGTTGTATATAATAAAAATTGGCGGCAACATCATTGATGATGAGATAAAACTTTCATCGTTCTTAAAAGATTTCGCTGCCATCAGTGAGAAAAAAATTCTTGTACATGGAGGAGGCAAATTAGCTACGAAACTGGCTGAAAAACTAGGTGTTGAGCAAAAATTGGTTGATGGGCGAAGGATCACTGATGAAGAAACATTGAAGATCGTAACAATGGTTTATGCCGGATATATTAATAAAAATATAGTCGCGCAATTGCAGTCGTATGATTGCAATGCCATCGGTCTTTGCGGAGCTGATGGCGATGCTATTCTTGCGCACAAAAGAAATCATCCTGTCATTGATTATGGTTTTGTTGGCGACATCGATTTGATCAATACAAATCTCCTGAAAAATTTACTGGACCAGAATATTTCAATCGTTTTTGCATCGCTCACTCATGATCAAAAAGGTCAGTTGTTAAATACAAATGCCGATACCATTGCCCAGGAACTTGCGAAAGCGCTGAGTTCATTATACGACGTTCAATTGATCTATTCTTTTGAAAAAGCCGGTGTGCTGCTTGATGCCAATGATGATAGCACAGTCATTCCGACTATCAATCCATCCAGGTATGAGCAACTCAAATCAAAGCAAAAAATTTTCGCAGGCATGATTCCTAAACTGGATAATGCTTTTGCTGCCATTAATTGTGGAGTGAAAAAAGTAATTATCGGCAAGGCTGAGGAATTGGAAAAACTGATCAATGGCGAAGCGGGAACAAAGATCTTAAATGAGTAGTGACCAGCTTACGATATTACAAACTGACGCGCTTGCTTTATTAAAACAACTAATTGCCACGCCGTCATTCAGCAAGGAAGAAGATAATACTGCGGACCTCATTGAAGAGTTTTTGGAAAGAAAAGGTGTAAAGACAAAAGTTCATTTAAATAATATCTGGGCCACCAATAAATTTTATGATCCGTCCAAACCGACAATCCTGCTCAATTCGCATCACGATACGGTAAAGCCCAATAAGGGCTATACACTTGATCCATTTAAACCTATTGAGAGTGATGGAAAACTATTTGGCCTCGGAAGCAATGATGCGGGTGGCGCATTGGTATCGCTTATTGCCTGCTTCCTCTATTATTATTCAAAAACAGATCTGAAATATAACCTGGTTATTGCAGCTACGGCGGAAGAAGAAATTTCGGGGAGTAACGGGGTAGAATCGTTGTTACCGCATCTAGATAAAATAGATTGTGCTATTGTTGGTGAGCCCACTGAAATGCAAATGGCGGTTGCCGAAAGAGGTTTGATGGTGCTGGATTGTGTTGCCAGGGGAAAAGCCGGCCATGCAGCAAGGAACGACGGCGAAAATGCCATTTACAAAGCTATCAAAGACATTGAATGGCTGACGTCATTCCGGTTTCCAAAAGTTTCTGACTTATTGGGGCCCGTGAAAATAAGTGTGACCGTTATTGAGACTGAAAATAAAGCTCACAATGTCGTTCCCGGCGAATGCAAGTTTGTAATTGATGTACGGGTGAACGAATTATATACTTTCGAAGAAGTATTCAATACGATCAAAGAGAATGTGGAGAGCGAAATCAGGGCAAGAAGTTTCCGCCTCCGCTCATCATCGATAGCATTGGATCACCCATTTATTAAGGCGGGCATCGAATTAGGGAAAAAATATTACGGATCTCCCACGACATCTGACAAAGCGCTTATGACTTTCCCTGCATTAAAGATGGGACCGGGAGATTCTGCAAGGAGTCATACAGCAGATGAGTATATTTATATTGATGAAATAAAAGAAGGGATCGAGCTTTATATACAATTACTGGGCAAGATTTTATAAGAGTTCCGGTAACCGCTTATGAAACTTTGGCAAAAAAATATCGAATCATTAAAAGAAGTGGAAAAATTTACGGTAGGAAATGACCGCGAATTTGATCTGCAGTTAGCCCCTTTTGATGTGTTGGGTTCAATTGCCCATGTGATCATGCTCGCAGAGGTCGGGTTATTGACACAAGAGGAAGGAAATTTATTGACTAAAGAGTTGAAGGGCATCTTTTCTCAAATTCAAAATTCGAAATTCAAAATTCAAAATGATGTTGAAGACATCCACTCCCAGGTAGAATTCTTACTAACTCAGAAATTGGGCGACACCGGAAAAAAGATCCATAGTGCACGGAGTCGAAATGACCAGGTCCTTGTTGACATAAAACTCTTTTTGAGAAACAAAATTGAAGAGCTGGTCAAAAGCATTGAACCTTTTTTTGAATTGCTTCAGTTACAAAGTGAAAAATATAAAGATGATCTCTTGCCGGGATATACACATTTGCAATTAGCGATGCCATCGTCGTTTGGCTTGTGGTTTGGCGCCTATGCAGAAAGCCTGGTCGACGACATGATTACTTTGAGAGCGGCCTATGATATTGTAAACAAGAACCCGCTCGGATCTGCTGCCGGCTACGGCTCGTCATTCCCAATTAACCGCACACTCACAACAAAACTTCTTGGGTTTGAACATCTGAATTATAACGTAGTATATGCGCAGATGGGAAGAGGAAAAACGGAGAGAATAATCTCAATGGCCCTGGCAAATGTAGCGGATACACTCAGCAAGCTTTCTATGGATAGCTGTTTGTTTTTAAATCAAAATTTTGATTTCATCTCTTTCCCGGCCGAATTAACAACAGGCAGCAGTATCATGCCGCATAAAAAAAATCCTGACGTATTTGAATTGATCCGTTCACATTGCAATCAAATTAAATCTCTTCCCAATGAAATTATGATGATGACAACGAATCTGCCTTCGGGCTACCATCGCGATCTGCAGCTGTTGAAAGAACACTTGTTCCCTGCATTTAAAACATTAAAGAGTTGCATTGAAATGGCAGGACTGATGTTGTCGAATATCGAGGTCAAAAAAAATATCCTTGCCGACGAAAAATATAAGTACTTGTTTACAGTTGACGAAGTAAATAAACTGGTGATGCAACGGATTCCATTTCGCGATGCTTATAAAATGGTGGGACAAAAGATTGAAGATGGTTCGTATACTTCTCCCGTTCCGGGGGAAGTTGGGAAGGGGCTTCACGAAGGAAGCATTGGGAATCTTTGCAATGAAGAAATAAAAAAGCAAATGCAGAAAGTGATCAATTCATTCCCCTTCGCTTTTGTCCGTTCGGCAATGTCAGATTTGTTAAAATGACTTGGCCGTCCTCTCTTATAACCCATACTTATCAACGAGGTAGATCAACGCGGCCACATTCAC
>Ga0163163_10000089_pt1 | contig 100404 bp, 77 predicted proteins | sample S65metaG_FD_119766 | JGI IMG/M metagenome (GOLD analysis project Ga0163163, IMG submission 119766) | Switchgrass rhizosphere microbial communities from Kellogg Biological Station, Michigan, USA - S6-5 metaG | ecosystem: Host-associated > Plants > Roots > Rhizosphere > Soil | place: USA...
CGACGATCCCGCCGCCCACCGAGAGCAGCGTCGTTTCCGTCAGCAGTTGCCGTGACAGCCGCGGGAGGCTGGCGCCAATCGCCTGGCGTGTCGCGATCTCGCGCGTCCGCCCGCTCGCTCGCACGAGCACCAGGTTCGCGATGTTCAGGCAGCCGATCAGCAGCACGAACAACACGCCGCCCCAGAGCAGGAACAGCACTGGACGCACGTCCTGCACGACCTCCGTTTGCAGGTCGCCGACGGCCGTGTAGAAGCCCGCGTCGTGGAGCAACTTGGTGAATTGCGGGAAGCGCTGGTCGTTCCGGCGATTGAGCGCGTCGATTTGCTCCTGCGCCCGCGCGATCGTCACGCCCGGCTTGCGCATCGCGATCATGTTCCAGTTGTTGCTGTGCCGCTTGTTGTCGGCCTTGTCCTCCGGCTTGAACGCCGCCGGGAGGTACGCGTCGATGTCGGCCCACAGGAAACGGAAGTCGGCGGGCAGGACGCCCACGATCTCGTAGGTCTTCGCGTTGAGCTGCACGGTTCGGCCCACGACGTGGCGGTCACTGCCGTACTCGCGCTGCCAGAGGCCGTAGCTGAGGACGACCATCTGCTCGTGGCCGGGCTCGCCCTCCTCGTCCGTGAAGATGCGGCCGAGCGCGGGCCTGGCCGAGACGAGCCGGAAGAACGACGGCGTCGCGAAAATCGCCCGCAGCCGGACCGCGCCGTCTTTGCCTCCGAGCGTCGCGCCCTGCCGGCGGAAGAGCGCGAGCTCCTCGAAGACGTCGGTCTGCGCGCGGCGATCGTAGTAGTCGGGCACGCCGGTGGATCCGTGCGTCGCGCCGGCGTTCGGGTAGTTGTTGTGGAGCCAGACGATTCGATCTGCGTTCGGGACGGGCAGCGGCTTCAATACGACCGATCGCACGATGCTGAAGATGGCCGTGTTGGCGCCGATGCAGATCGCGAGCGTGAGCAGCGCCGTAATCGTGAAGGTGCGGTCCTTCATCAGCACGCGCGCGGCAAAACGCGCGTCCTGGCCGAGCGAGGTCAACATGCGTCCGAACTGGCTCATAAGAGGCTCCGGCGGCTGCCCCTCGGGCGCCGCGCCATTGTGTCGCCGGCGGCGTTCGTCACGCCGCGCGACGACCGCAAACGCCAGGACATCCCACGCCGATCTCCCGAGCCCGCGCGCCACGCCCCAGCGACCGCGGAGCTGCCGCTCGTGCGCGAGGTTGACGGCAAACACGGCCTCCATTTCTCCACCGAGCTCCGCGCGATCGCGACTCGACAGCACGACGAGCATCGCGCGGTACCACGCGCGCATCAGCCGGTGGGACCCGAGGCTAGACGACACGAGTGCCCTTGAGCACGCGCTTGTCGTGCGCGGTGCCGACGATGCGCGCGAGTCTGGCCGCCTCGGCCGCGCAGACGCGCTTGCCGAGCGGCGTGATCCGGTAGAACCGCGGCTTGCCGCCGCCCGCGCTGAATCCCTCGGGCGCGTCGGTCTCGACGACGTAGCCCTGGTCAGCCATCTTTCTCAGCGCCGTGTACAGCATGCCGGGCCACAGCTGGAGCTGGCCGTCTGAATGACGCAGCACGTCCTCGGTGATCGCGACGCCGTGCTGCGGCTTGTCCGCCAGCGCGAGGAGGATGTGGAACCAGTGCGGGGAAAGGGGCATCAGGGAGTGTATACGACCCCGGATACACTTTGGTTCGACGGGTTCGACGGGTGCGTCGGGTTCGACGGGTTCGTCGGGTGCGACGGGTGCGACGGGTTTGTCGGGTTCGACGGGTTCGTCGGGTGCGGGCCCGCCTCGCCGTAGCCGCGGAGCGGCGAAGGCGGGCATTACCCGTTACACGGCTTCGGTCCGTCCGATCGCCCCGTCAGCACTTCGCTCCCCCGAGTGAACAGCACCACGAGGTCGCCGCTGACCGCCGGCGCCGCGAGATGTTCGACGTTGAAGGGCCCGTTCGGCGTCTGCCACACCGTCGCGACCGCCTGGAGACGTACGTTGGTGAGCGCCGTGACGTCGGTCGCGTACCAGTCGTTTTCCGGCGACCACGTGAAGATCTGCAAATGGCCTGACGAGTCGTTCGCGGCCAGATGCTCGAAGTTGACGGGCCGGCACTTCTTGTTCTGCCAGCTCGCGACCTCGCCCGTGACGCGAACGCCCGTTTTCGCCGTGACGTCGACGACCTGCCAGTCGTGCGCGGGCGACCAGAAGAACACCAGCAGCTGGCCGTTTGGGCTCGTGGCCGCCAGGTGTTCGACGTTCAGCGGCCCGTTCGGCGTCTGCCAGCTGGTCGCCGGGCCTGCCACCTTCGCGCCGGCGATGTTCGAGACGTTCACCGCCAGCCAGTCATGCGTCGGCGCCCAGTAGAAGAGCATGAGATCGCCGCTCGGACTCGGCGCGGCCAGATGCTCGACGTTGGTCGGTCCGTTCGGTGTCTGCCAGCTCGTCGGCGTGCCGTTGACGGTCACGCCGGTGATCGTCGAAACGTCGACCACGCGCCAGTCGTGCGACGGCGCCCAGTAGAAGACGAGCAGACGGCCCGACGCGTCGTGCGCCGCGAGATGCTCGACGAGCTCAGGTCCGTTCGGCGTCTGCCAGCTCGTGACGCCGCTCGCGATCGTCCGCCCCGTGATGGCCGTGACGTCGACGACCTGCCAGTCGTGCGCCGGCGACCACCAGAAGACGAGCAGATGTCCTTGCGCGTCGCGCGCGGCCAGGTGCTCGACGTTGAACGGCCCGTTCGGCGTCTGCCAGCTCGTGAGCGGGCCGGCAATCGTCCGGCCCGTGATGGCCGTGACGTCGACGACCTGCCAATCGTGCGCCGGCGACCACACGAACACGAGCAGATGGCCCTGCGCGTCACGCCCCGCCAGATGCTCGACGAGCAAGGGGCCATTGGGCGTCTGCCAGCTCGTCAGCGGCCCGACGACGCGCTTGCCGGTGATGCGGGTGACGTCGGTCTGGCGCATGGCCACGGGCAGCGGCTTGAGCCGCAGAATGCCGCGGCCGACCGTCGCAATGTAGAGCGCGTGATTGCACGGATCTGACTGCGTGTCGAGCGTCGCCATCTGCGAGTGCTGCGGCAGGGCCGACGTCGACATGATCCGGCTCCAATGCTGGCCGTCCAATGTGTAGTACGTGCCCGTGTAGGCCACGGCGAAGCGCCGCGCCGCATCGTCAGGGTCGAACAGCATGTCGTTGATGATCGACTCGGTGTTGTAGAAAGAGTCCGTCAGCGGCGCGTGAAACGCGCCGTTCTCCGTGACGGCTGCGGTCAGTGCGTCGTCGCGCACACAGGTCGTCCCGCCGTTGTCGGATCGATAGATCGCCGCGTTCGTCCGATCGATGATGTACAGCGTCTGCGGCCGGTACGGATCGACGAAGAATCCGAGCGCGAACATCGCGCCGGCGGGCGTGGCGAACGTGATTTCCTGCCACGCGGACATGCCCGCGGTCCACTTCCACATCCGGCCAAGCGCGGGATCGCGCACGTAGAACGTCGGCGACTGATGGCCGCCGGAGCCCTGCACGATGCTCGCCGTCGGCGTAGGCAGCGTTGGGCCCTGCTGAAAGCACTTCACCGTTGGACCATCCGCCGTCGCTGTCGTATCCCAATCAGTGTTGGCGTGGATCAGCGTCATCTTTGTCGTGCGGAGCACGACACGGCTGAGGTCAGGCATCGTGCGGACGACGACGAAATCGCAGTCGCGCGCGGGTTGTTCGCCAGGACGCGTCAGGATCAACGGGCGGTAGCCCTGGAACACGTAGAAGCTGACCGCGGTCCACGCGTCGCGGCGAAAGTTGCTCGCGTCGAGCGGAAACGGTGTCGGCCCGGGAATGCCAATCGCCTGCGACGTGCCGACGGCCCCATCCGGCACGCCGCCGCCGGTGTTGACATAGAGCCGCAGCGGTCGCGAGATGTCGTTGCGCGGCGCGAAGACGAGCAGGCGCGACGGAAAGAGCGGATCGACAAAGCAGCAGTCGTTGTCGCCGCCGTTGTACTCCTGCGACTTCCAGTTCACGCCGCCATCGACGGAGTAGAAGCCGTTGTTGTCGCCCGTGCCGACACACAGCGCGGTCTTGCCCTGCGCGAACGCCGCCGAGATGTTGAGCGGCGCGAGATTCGACAGGCACCTGCCCACCGACCAACTCGTGCCCGCGTCGTCCGATCGCGAGACGCCGCCGTCGTGCGAGACCCACAGCGAGCCGCCACCCGGCGTGATGCCATCCGGATCCACGCGCGCGACGAAGTGTGGCGAGACCGCGATGCAGTGCGGATCGACGTGGTTGATGTTGTGCGGATCGATTGAGTGCCAGCTGTCCGCGCTCGACGGTGGCCCGACGCAGACGCGCACGACGACCGAGTCGCTGTGGAAGAGCAGATGCGTGCCGAACGGCAGGCGATGCGCGAAGAGATAGAAACGCCCGCTGCCCTTGTTGCCGGCCGGAATCGGCAGCGATGTCCAGACCCCGGCGCCGGTCGCCGCGAAGTTCGCGTAGTCGGCGGACCACACGCTGCGATCGCGTCCGGCCGCGTAGATGCGATCCGGATGCGCCGGGTTGACGACCTGAACCGGCGCCCCGTTCGTCTCGGCGAACTCACCCGGCTCGCCGCCCGATCCGCGGCCGTCCGGCGCGCCGCCGACGATCGATGGCGCCGCCGTGTCCTGGCGCCACGTGTTGCCGGCGTCGAGCGAAACCCACAGCCGCCCGCTGCCCAACGCGAAGATCCGCCGCACCGTGCCGTCGAGCGGCGCGACACTGACGTGAAACACGTCACCGAAGCCGCTGCCCCACGGTTTGCGATCGACGAACGTCAGGCCGCCATCGGTGCTGATCGCCACCGCCGTGTCACCCGCGGCGACGATGAGATTTGGAGTGTCGAGCGCGGAGACGATCTCCGTGCAGAGACGAGACGGACTCGGAAACGTGTGGACGAGCGTCCACGTGACGCCGCCGTTGGTCGATCGGTACAGCCCGTTGCGCGGGGTGACGCGGCCGTCGTGTCCGACGCCCGCCAGCACGATGTCTGGATTCTGCGGAGACACCCACAGCGCATGGATGTTCGGAGACGGCAGCGAGCCGGGGACGCTCGTCACACCCGGCAAGGGCTGCGGCCAGAAAAGCTGCCGCCAGCTCAATCCGCCGTCGTCGCTGCGCCAGACCCCGGCCGCGGTGCCGCCATACAGACGGTTGCCGTCCGCGCTGACGACGATCCGCATGACGCGGCCGGTGAACGATTGTCCGCCGATGAGAAGGGTGGTGCGGGACTTTACAGGACTGACATCCTCGATATGGACCATGAGTGGACCGTTCGAGGGGAGCGGGGAGCTACGTTATCACGCGACGCAGCATCCATCTGTAAAGGAGCACCACCAGTACTGAGAACGTGATCAACCCGAGCGCGTTCGCGGGCGCGAACGTCTCGGGCACGAGCGCGAGCGGCGCGTCGGTGTTGAGCGCGACGATCAGTCCGGCGTTGAGCACGCCGAACAGGCTCTCGCCGACGATGAGGCCGGACGCCACGAGCGTGCCGAGCTGCTCGGCGCGCGCGGCCGAGGGTCCGCCTTTCGTGCGCTCGGTGTACCAGTGTCCGACCACAGCGCCGACGACCACGGCGAACGTTGCCGACATCGGTAGATAGATGCCGATGCCCACGGCGAGCGGCGGGATGCGCATCCACTTCAGCGCGCGCAGCGCTTCGTCCAGCACGATGAGGCCGACGCCCACGATCGCGCCGACGCCGATCATCGTCCAGTTGAGATTGCCGCCGATCACGCCCTGCGCCAGCGCCGAGATCAGCGTGGCCTGCGGCGCCGGCAGCGGCTGCGCGGCGACCACGCCGACGTTCGCGGCGCCGGCAAAGCCGTACGCCTTGGCCAGCAGATTGAGCACGGGCGGGATCACCGCCGCGCCCGCGACGACGCCGACGATGAGCGCGACCTGCTGCCGCCAGGGCGACGCGCCGACGAGCTGCCCGGTCTTGAGATCCTGCAGGTTGTCGTTCGAAATCGTCGCGCACGCGAACACGATGGCCGTGACGAACAGCGCAAATGCCACGAGCGTCGGCTGCAGGCTGGCCGGCGGGTGCTGCACCAGCACGAGCACCGTCGATCCGATCACCACCGCCAGAATGCCGACGCCGGAGATCGGGCTGTTCGACGCGCCGATGAGTCCGGCCATGTAGCCGCAGATCGCCGCGATCATGAACCCGCCGATGACGATGAACGGGAGCGCGACGATCGTGAGCGTCAGCGCCTGGCCCTCGAGCGGCGTGCCGCGCAGGAATTCGAAGGCGAGCCACGCCGCGATCGCGAGGCACACGACGGTAAGCGCGTAGATCCAGGGGGGCGACAAGTCGCGGTCGCGATCGTCCGCCGCGGCGGCGCCGCGCGCGGCCGCCAGGGTCGTCATCAATCCGCCGACGACAGGCTTGGCCAGCGTGACGAGCGTCCAGATCGAGGAAATGCCGATCGCGCCCGCCCCGATGAAGCGGACCTGAAGCCGCCACACGTTCGCGGCATGCGTGGCGAAGTCCGCGCCGGCCGCCGGCGGCATCATCGCCGTCAGGATCGGCACGCCGAACAGCCACGCGATGATGAGGCCCGTGAACATCGCGAGCCCGACTGACAAGCCGACGAGATGCCCCGCGCCGAACAGCGCGAGCGACCATGCGATGTCGTAGCCGCTGGTGCTCCGCGACGTGACTTGAAAGAAGCCTTGCACTTCGGCCGCCGCGATGCGCGTGCCCGTGAAGATGGCCAATCCCGCCGACGCGACCGACCCGAGAATCACCGCGACCAGGCCCTCGCGCGCCTCACCAGCGTTCGAGCCGGCCTCGCCTCGGCGTCCCGATCCGACCTTCAGGACCTCCGCGGCCGCGACACCCTCGGGATACGGCAAGTCGGAGGTCGTCACGAGCGCGCGGCGCAGCGGAATCGTGAAGAGCACGCCGAGCACGCCGCCGCTCACGCAGACGAGAAACGACGTCCAAAACGGAAAGCCCGCCCACCAGCCGACGATGACGAGGCCGGGCAGCACGAAGATGATGGCGGAGAGCGTGCCGGCCGCCGACGCGACCGTCTGGACGATGTTGTTCTCGAGAATCGACGAGTCGCGGACCAGGCTCAGGAGCGCCATCGAGATGACGGCGGCCGGAATCGACGAGGCAAACGTGATTCCGACCTTCAGGCCAAGGTACACGTTTGCAGCGGTGAATATCGTGGTGATGGCGGAGCCCAGCACGAGAGATCGGATGGTCAGCTCGGCGGTGCGATTTTCCGGTGACACGGGTGGAGTCTACGACAGGGACTCGCGGTACACTAATGGCCGGACGACTATGACCACCCTCAAGAACACCATCTCTATCAAAGGCGAGCTTCGCATTTCCGACGACCTCACGCTCGAAGGACGAGTAGAAGGTCCCGTGTGGTGCGACGGCTCGCTCATCGTGGCGCCATCGGCTGACGTGAGCGGCGATGTCATTGCGCGCGACATCACGGTCTTTGGGCGATTCGCGGGTCAGCTGGTCGCAACGGACTTCGTCGACATCTGCGCCGAGGCAACCGTGTCTGGCCGTGTCGTCACCACCCGCTTCATCTTGGACGACGCCGCCCGATTCACCGGCCGGTCCGAGCCGCAGCACCTCGAGGCCGCCCTGCGCGTCGCGAAGTTTCAACAGCAGCGGCGCGACACGAGAGCCGCAAGCTGAACGCCCTCGGAGGACTTCGGAGGCGAAGATGGCGCGATCGGACGTGACGTTTTACCGCTGGACGGACATGCCGAAGGAGCGCGTGAACCCGTCGCTCGACCGGCGGCTCGTCACGGGCGAGCGGATGATGTTGGCGCACGTGTATCTCAAGAAGGGCTGCATCGTTCCGCGGCACCGCCACGAGAACGAACAGATCACCTACATCCTCGAAGGGGCGCTGCATTTCTGGATCGGGGAAGACGAGTCGCAGGAAGTCGTCGTGCGCGCTGGCGAGGTGCTGCACATTCCGTCGAACATCTGGCACAAGGCCGAAGCGCTCGAGGACACGCTCGACGTGGACGTCTTCGATCCCCCGCGTCAGGACTGGCTCGAGAAGACGGATGCGTACTTGCGCAAGTAAATGCCTCGGACGCACAATGAGCGCTCGCATCACCCAGCTCCTCTAGACGATTGAAAGGACACGTATGAAGCGCCTGGTTCCGGTCCTCGGTCTCGCGTTCGTCTTTGCCGCGACGCTCTTCGCACAGGATCCGCCGCCCGCCGGCGCCGGACGCCAGGGGCAGGCTGGAGGCCGCCAGGGCGGCCGCGGCCCGGCGCTGCCGCCGATCGATCCACCGAAGGAATGGCTGTCGGCCAACCGGCCCAAGGAGCTGATCGAGTTCGACATGATGACGTGGCCGGAGGTGTACGACGCGATTCATCATCAGGGCAAGACGGTCGCGCTCTTCTACACGGGCGGCACCGAGCACCGCGGTCCGCAGAACGTGAACGGCGGCCACACGCTGATGGCGCGCGAGACGGTGAAGGAAATCGCGCGGCGCCTCGGCAACGCGATCGTGCTCCCGGTGATTCCGTACTCGCAGAATGACGCCAGCGCGCAGCAGACCGGCACGCTCGGACTCACCGGCGAGATCCAGGGCATGATCTGCGAGCGGATCGCGGAGCAGGCGATCACCAACGGCTTCACGACCGTCGTATTCCTCAACGACCACGGCGGCGGCGTGAACGTGTATCGCGAGATCGCGAAGAAGCTCGAGGACAAGTACCGCGCTCCGGAGCTCGCGTCGCGCAACATCCACGTCTTCTACGCCGACCGCGTCTACGGGCCGGCACAGGACGACTTCAACAAAGTAGTACTTGAACCGAAGGGCCTGCCGGTCAGCGGCCATGCCGGCATTCCGGACACCTCCGAGATGATGTACCTCGGCAAGGACAAGAACTGGACGCGAACGGACCTGCTGAAGTATGCCGTCACGATGGGCCCGGGCTATGTGCCGGCGCCGCCCGCGCCGCGGGGCCAGGGCGCCGGACAGGCCGCAGGTGGTGCGGCGGCTGATCCGAATGCGCCGCGGGGCCAGGGCGCCGGTCGGGCCGCGGCCGATCCCAACGCGCCGCGCATCGTCGCGAGCGGGGTGAGCGGCGACGGCCGGCAGTCGACCGAGGAGCTCGGCAAGATGGCGTTCGAGATGAAGGTCGACTACGCCGTGAAACAAATCCAGGACTTCATGGCGAGCATCAAGTAGGGCCCGTTGGGTTATTGGGCTATTGGGCTATTGGGTCATTGAGCGATCGGGTGGCGTCATGAAACGACTCGTTGTTCTCGTAGCGGTTCTTCTCGCGCTGCCTTCGACGGCGTGGGCGACGTGGTCGATCGTCGCCGTCGATCGCAGCACGAAGCGCATCGTCATCGCATCGGCGACGTGCGTCGACAACACCGATGCGTTTCTCCGCTTCGTGCAGGCCGTCGTTGTGCCCGGCAAAGGCATCGCCGCGTGTCAGGCGAGCGTCGATACACGCGAGGGCCATCCGAACCAGATGCTCGTCTTCACCGAGCTGCAGAAGGGCACGGACCCGGCGAAGATCATCGACCTGCTGAGCGCCGATCCCGCGTTCCAGTCGCGTCAGTTCGGCATCGTCGATCTGCAGGGGCGATTCGCCGGCCACTCCGGGCTCACCAACGGCTACGTCTCGCAGGACATTCAGGGACAAGTACCCGGGACCGAGATCTTCTACTCGATCCAGGGCAACATCCTGCGGCCGGGCGAAGTCGTGCCGCACGCGGTCAAGGCGTTTCTCGAGACGAAGGGCGCGCTCACCGATCGCGTGATGGCCGCGATGGACGCAGCGGACGCGTCGGGCGGCGACAGCCGCTGCAACTGCCCGCCGCCGCCAACCGACGGATCGAAGCCGGCCATTCCGTGTGACGGCAAGACCGCGCACATCGCCTACATCCTGATGGCCGAGGCGACGGATACGAGCGGCCAGTCGCACAACGACGGGCAGTACTCGATGTACCTCACCGTCACGCAGCCCGGCCCGGACAAGGGACCGAATCAAATCAAGGAAGGCGAGAACCTCAATCCGGTGAAGACCCTCCGGATGCGCTACGACGCGTGGCGGAAACTCCAGCCGGCGAACTACAAATAGGCGGCCTGCGATGAGATCCGCGTCTCTCTTCTTCGGGTTGGGCCTGGCGGTCGTGGCGCTCTCGACCGTCGATCTTCCCGCGCAGACTCCGCCGCCAGGCGGCCAGCAGACCGGACAGCAGACGGGCCAACAGACCGGCCAGCGCGGCGGCGCGGCGCCCGGTCAGCCCGGTCAGCCGGGCCAGCGCGGCGGCGGTGGACGCGGCCGCGGGGCGATCGCGGTGATGACGCTCTCGTCCACGGCGTGGACCGACGGCGCGACGATTCCGCTGAAGTACACGCAGGCGGGCGCGGAAGTCTCTCCGCCGCTGGCGTGGACGAACGCGCCGGACACCGCGACGAGCTTCGTGCTGATCGTTCACGATCCCGACGCGGCGGTGAACAGTCAGACCAACGCAACCGAAGACGTCCTGCACTGGATGGTGTGGAATATTCCCGGCGCATCGCGGAGCTTGCCTGAGTCGGTGCCGCAAGGCCCGCAGATCATGGAGGGCGTCCGGCAAATCAGCCAGACGGGCCCGTACTATCGCGGTCCTGCCGCGCCGGCCACCGGGCCGGCGCATCACTACCTCTTCGAGCTCTATGCGCTCGACGCGACGGTCGATGTCGAGCCGGTGGGCAAGTCGGTGGTCGAGACGCGCGCCGCAGTGATCGCGGCCATGGCCGGGCACGTGCGGGGCAAGGCGGTGCTCGTCGGGACGTTCAAGCGATCAGAGTAATGGCCCTGTCTGTGCAATCCCGGCAGGTCGGCGACATCACCGTGCTGACCTGCCGCGGCCGCATCGCCGAAGGCGGCGAGTCCGCTCAGCTCGAAACGCAGGTCGCTGACCTGCTGCCTCACGGGCCGTGGATCGTCCTGAACATGGCGGAAGTGAGTTTTCTCGACAGCAGCGGTCTGGGCCTGCTCGTCAAGCTTCTGGCGAGGGGCCGCCGCGCGGGTGGCGGCCTCAGGCTGTGCGCGCTTCCGCCGCGGGTCGCTGAGATCCTGAAGATGACGCGGCTGCACACGACGCTGCCGTCCTACGCCACCGAGGCGGACGCCATCACGGCGTTCTACGAACACGACGCGCCAGGAGACACGCGAGACCTCCCGGCCGAGATCCTCTGCGTCGATTCGTCAACCGACGTCCTGGCCTACGTCCGCGTCCTGTTGCGCCAGGCCGGGTACGGAGTGATGACGGCAGCGAACATCTACGACGCGGTCATCCTGCTTCGCGTGAACGCGCCCGGGCTGGTAATCGCGAGCGCCGACGTCCTCGCGCTAGAAGGCACCGGCACCGCAGCGGCCTTCCGGGAGCTGGCCGCTCGTCTGGGGGTGATTGAGTTGGAGACGGGATTCTCCGGAGACGACGCGGGCGACGCAGGTCATCGTCTGCTCGAGCGGGTCGCGAAGGTGCTCGGTCCACCGGCGACATCCGTCAGGCCTGACGCCTGACGCTCAATCGGTTCTCAGTGCCTGGACTGGATCGACGCGCGCGGCCCGGCGAGCCGGCAGCCACGCAGCGAGGCAACCCGCGACGGCAAGTGTGATCGCCACGGCTCCAAAGGTCACCGGATCCGTGGGCGTCGTCTTGAAAAGAAAACTCGCGATGAGCCGCGTGGCCAGCGTGGCCGCGCCGAGCCCGACGATCGTTCCCATCACAATCGGCCACACCGAGTCGCGCATCATCGTGGCGACGACCTGACCCGCGCGCGCGCCGAAGGCCATGCGCACGCCAATTTCTTGCGTGCGCCGCGCCACGGCGTACGCCGTCATGCCGAACACCCCGACGAGTGCCAGTGCGAGGCCGAGGCTGCCGAGCAACGTGAACAGCACGGTCCGCTGTCGCGGCCGGAGCAGATCGCTTGCGAGCAGCTCGTCGCCCGAGCGAATCTGCTCGACGAGCACGCGCGGACCCACGCCGAGCGCTGCCTTTCGCAGCGTGTCTGCGAGTCCCGGGATCGAATGCGATGTGCGCAGCACGACGATCATGCTCCGGCTGCGCGCGCTCATTTGCGGTGTCGGGCGGAACGGGAGGTAGACCTGCGGCGGCGTGTCGAAGAGGGCGCCAACATGGCGAACGTCGGGAACGACGGCCGCGACCTCCCACGCCTCCTGGGCCTGGCCCGCCTGCAGCATCAGCTGACGGCCGAGGGCCGATCCATCTGGAAACAGCGTTCGCGCCGCAGCCGCGCTGATCGTGATCAGGTTGCGGCCGCTGCCGAGATCGGCCTCGCCCGGCAACTGCCCTTCGATCGCCGGCAGGCTGATCGCTTGAAAATACCCCGGCACGTAGCGCTCGACACCCAGGCCGGCCGACCTGCCGTCGGCGACGAAAATCGCGAACGACAAGCTGCCGCCAAGCGGCACGTTGTCGACCGCGCCGGCGGCTGTGACGCCCGGGATCCGTCGTAGCGTGTCCAGCAACTGCGGATAGTACTGCGCGTGTGTCGCGGGATCGTCGCTGAGCGGCGTGACGCGCAACGTCACGATCGCCTCAGGTGCGAAGCCAAGATCGACCGACATCACACGCGCGAAGCTGCGCACCATCAGGCCCGCGCCGGCAACCAGGACGACGGCAAGCGCGATCTCGGCAGCAATGAGCAGTTGTCCGCCGCGGCGGGTGAGCGTCGATCCGTGGCGTCGATTGCCGCGCGCCAGCGCCGCGCCGAGACTGGTGCGCGACAAGCGGACCGCGGGCGCGAGGCCGAAGACGAGGCCTGTCATGACGGTCAGCCCAAGCGCCGCGCCGAGGACGCGGAGATTCAGGGTGGCCGGCGCGTCAGCCGAAAACGCGATCGGGATGTTCGCGACGAGCGCATCGAGCGACAGCCACGCCACGACCACGCCAATCACGCCCGCAGCGATGGCGAGCACGATGCTCTCGGTCAGCAATTGACGGATCAGACGGCCACGTCCCGCGCCGATGGACGCCCGGACGGCGAGCTCGGCCTGACGCGTGGTGCCGCGCGCGAGGAGCAAGCCCGAGACGTTGACACACGCGATGAGCAGGATCACGGCGACCGCCCCGGCCAGGATGTTCACGGTGGTGCGGTAGTCGGCGCGTGTGTACTCGAGCATCGATTCCGCGCGGATCGCAGTCTTCCTGGGCTGCCCGTCCGGGCCCACGGGCCCCGGCGTCATCGCGGTCAGCCGCTGGCTGGCCTGCTCGTTGGTGACGCCCTCAGCGAGCCGCGCGACCACGACGGCGCCGGATCCGCGCTGATCGGGTTGTGCGACGCGGTATGGGCGACAGATCGCAGTATCGGCTTCGAAATGCGGCGGCAGAATGCCGACAATCGTCGCCGCGCCATCGTCGAATCGCAGCGGCTGGCCGATGACCGAGCGATCACCTCCAAAGCGGCTCTGCCAGTACTGATAGCTCAAGAGGATCACGGGCGTCGCCCCGGGTGCCATGTCGTCCGCGTTGAACGCGCGGCCCGCGATGGGCGCGACGCCGAACACATCGAGATAGTTGAGGGTCACTTCAACGGCCGTCACACGATCGGGTCGATCGCCCTCGACAACGGGACCGGGATACACGCCTTTCCACATCGCCTGCGCCGAGAACATCCCGGTCGGCTGCCAGCTCAGCATGTCGTTGTAGGAGGGTGCCATGCGACTCAGCTGGCCGTTCGGGCGCGCGAATTCGATGCCGAGCCGGACGAGCCGCTCGGGGTGGGAAAAGGGCAACGGGTGCAGCATCGCGGCGTCGATCACACTGAAGATCGCGGTGGACGCGCCAATGCCGAGCGCGAGCGTGAGGATCGCGACGAGCGCGAAGCCGCGCTGTCGCACGAGCAGCCGCACACTGTAGCGCACGTCTTGCCAGATGGTCTCCATCATGCCGGCTCCGCGGACGTCGTAGCCGCGGTCCTGGTGCACCGCGATGTTGCCGATCCGCTCTCGGGCTTTGCGCACCGCTTCGTCGTGCGTGAGCCCCTCGCGCTCGTACTGCTCGACGCGCTCGTCGACGTGGAATCGCAACTCGTCGTGGATTTCGCCGGCGATGGCATCCCGGCGGGCAATCGCACGAATGCGGGCGGCGATCGATCGGAAGACCCCCATGGCTCAGCTGCTCAAGACGCCCTTGACCGCCGCGGTCAGCCGGCCCCAGCTTTCCGTCTCGGCGGCGAGCTGCGCGCGACCGGCCTTGGTGAGGCGGTAGAAGCGCGCGCGGCGTCCGCTCTCCGTCACGCTCCAGCTCGACGCGAGCCAGCCGCGCGACTCCATCCGATAGAGCGCGGGGTACAGCGAGCCCTCTTCGACCGACAGGACGTCGTTCGACAGCCGCTCGAGCCGGACAGCAATGGCGTATCCGTGCAGCGGCCGGCCGTCGAGTGTCTTGAGCACGAGCATGTCGAGCATGCCGTGCAGCTGGTCGCTGTTCGTTCGTGTCGCCATCCTCAGGGAGACTAAGGCTTAGATAGACTAGGTGTCAAGAGATCAGGCCTCAGGCATCAGGCCCCAGGCCCCAAACTGTGAAGACAGCAGCGCGTCGTTTTGGTCGGGCCTTGGGCCTAATCCCTGGGGCCTGGTGCCTGCACTATGATTTGCATCACTCTCGGAGGATTCGGGTGTCAAAGACGGCGGCAGTGGTGGTCATCGGCGGCGGGATCAACGGGTGCACGACGGCGTACGCGCTGGCCAAGCGCGGCGTCAAGAACGTCGTCCTGGTCGAGAAGGGGCACATCGCGTCCGGGCCCACCGGCCGTTCGAGCGGCATCGTCCGGCAGCACTACTCGCACGAGACGCTGGCGGCGATGGCGCGTGACAGCCTGAAGGTCTGGCAGAACTTCGAGCACGAGATCGGCGGTGACGCCGGGTTTGTCCAGTGCGGCGTCGTCTTCGCCGTCGGGCCTCAGGACGTCGAGTCGATTCGCGCCACGGTCGCGATGCACCAGCGCATCGGCATCGACGCGCACATCCTGTCGCTTGCGGACATGAAGGCGCTCGATCCGCAGCTTTCGACGGACGGGCTCGCGTGCGCCGCGTACGAGCCGGGCGGCGGCTACGCGGACCCGGCGCTCGCGGCCGCGAGCTACGCGGACGCGGCGCAGCGGCTGGGCGTCGAGATCATGCGTAAGACGACCGTCACGGGCTTGCGCGTCGAGCAGGGCAGGATGGCCGGCGTGACGACGTCGGCCGGAGAGATCTCGTCGCCGGTCGTGATCAACGTCGCCGGCGTCTGGGGCGGACACATCGCCGCGATGGCCGGCGCGACGATTCCCATCAAAGCCAGCCGCCACCCGGTCGTGCTCGTCCGGCGGCCGACGTCGTGGCGCAATCCCACGCCGGTCTGGGCCGACCTGCTCACGGGCTGGTACTTCAAGCCCGAGCGGAACACCGGCATGATGGTCGGCTCACTGGCGGACACGTCCGACGACGTCGATCCCGACAACCACGCGACGACGCCGACGTTCGCGGAAATCGAAGAGTACTCCGCGGGCGCGCTGACACGGTTTCCGATTCTCGAAGAGGGCGCCGCGCAGGGTGGATGGGCGGGCCTCTACGACGTCACACCGGACTGGCAGCCGGTGATCGATCGCATTCCACACGTCGAAGGCTTCTACTGCGTCGTCGGGATGAGCGGTCACGGCTTCAAGATCGCGCCGGCGATCGGTCAATCGGTCGCAGAGCTGGTCCTCGACGGCGCGTGCAAGGCATACGATCTCAGTCTCTTCCGTTACTCACGATTCGCCGAGCATCAGTCGAGCCGCGGGGCCTATGGCTTCGGGATCGTCGGGTAGAACCCTCGTCATCCTCCTCAGCGCGTTCAGCCTCGTCGGCTACGTGCTGCGCATGAACATCTCGGTTGCGTCGCCCTACATGATGGCGGAGCTCCATCTCGACAAGATTCAGATGGGGCAGGTGTTCAGCGCGTTCATGCTCGGTTACGCGCTGTTTCAAGTGCCGTGGGGCGTGTTCGGCGATCGGATCGGTCCGGGCTTTACGCTCGCCGTCGCAGGATCCATCTGGGCCGTGACGACGATGCTGACCGGTCTCGCGCCGGGTGTCCTGGTTCCGGCCGGCACGGCCAGCCTCATCGCGTTGATGGGTATTCGCTTCCTGCTCGGCGTCGGCCAGGCCGCCGCCTATCCACTCGCCTCGCGCGCTGTCGCGAGCTGGTTGCCATCGTCCCGCCGCGCGTTGTCATTCTCAGCGTTGATCGTTGGCATGGCGATCGGGTCGGCGTTCACGCCGCCGCTCGTCTCGTGGGTGATGGTGCACGCAGGCTGGCGCACCTCGTTCTATCTCACTGCGCTCATCGCGTTGGCGCTGACGGTGTGGTGGGTGGCCGCCTTCCGCTCGACAGTGAAGCGGCCCGTCAACGGAGGCGCCTCAACGCCCGCGCGGCGCGGATCGTGGCTGACCGTCCTCAAGGATCGCGACGTCGCGCTGATGTCGCTGAGCTACTTCTTCGACAGCTACGTGCTGTTCGCGTTCGTCTTCTGGCTCTACATCTATCTCACCGAGCAGCGAGGGTTCACGATCATGCAGAGCGGGTTCTACACCGCGCTGCCGTTTGCCGTCGCGATCCCGCTCGTGCCCATGGCCGGCTACCTCTGCGATCATCTCGCCGCTCGCTACGGCGCGTGGGGACGCCGGGCCATTGGCATGACCGGGCTCGGGCTGTCGGCGATGTTTCTCGTCGTCGGCATCAACGTGGCCAGTCCCGCGCAAGCGCTCGCCGGCCTCTCGCTGGCCGTTGGTTTTCTGCTCTGCACCGAGCCCGCGTACTGGTCGATGTCGATGGATCTTGGCGGCGCCTACGCCGGCACCGCGGGCGGCATCATGAACATGGCCGGCAACCTCGGCGGCGTCGTCTCAACCGCGCTCGTCCCCATCCTCGTGAGCCACTTCGGCTGGCCGTTCGCGTTCTTTTCCGCGGCCGGCTGCGCGCTGGTTGGAGCAGGACTCTGGATGACCGTTGACGTCCGTAGTCCAACGTCCGCGGTCGGGCTGCCCCAATAGCCCAATTCCCCAATAGCCCAATTGCTCAATGGTGCCGGGTGTAGGATTTCCCTGCCTTCCCCCGGAGGACGCCATGAACCGACGTGAATTCCTTCGCGATGCCGCGATGGCCGGCGCGGCTGCCAACGTGCTCGTTGGCACCACGAGTCCAGCTGACGCCCAGACCTCCACGCCCGCACTCGCACATCAGGGTGACAAGAAAGTCGCACGCGGTATGAAAGCCGTCGCCGCGAGCCAGCATCCGATCGTCACCCAGACGATGCTGGACATGTTGAAGAACGGAGGGAACGCGGTCGACGCCGCGATGGCCGGCGCGATCACGCAGGCCACCGTGCAGCTCGACATGACGAACCACACGGGCACGGTGTCGTTCCTCTACTGGGAAGCCAAGACGGGCAAGACTTACCAGCTCAACAGCATGGGCACGCTCGTCGCGCACCTGCCGCCCTTCCGCACGTATCCGCCGGGGCTTGGCGGTGTCGCGGCAGGCGCGCCGATGGCGTGCATTCCCGGATTCATGCCGGGCGTCGCGGCGATTCACGCGCGCTTTGGCAGCAAGCCGTGGAAGGCGCTCGTCGAGCCCGCGATTCCGTGGGCCGAGCACGGCCATCCCATGGACGAGTTCACGCGATCGGTGCTCGAGTACGAGATCGAGGGCAACACGTTCTTTCCGTCGATGCGCGAGATCTACGCGCCCAACGGATTCACGCCGTCGGTGGGCGAGTTGTGGAAGAACCCGGCGCTCGCGAAGACGCTGCGGCGGCTCGCCGACGAGGGCCCCGAGTACTTCACGAAAGGCGAGTGGGCGCAGCACTTCGTCTCGACGGCCAACCAGCTCGGCTGGCAGATCAAGCTCGGCGACATGACGGCGACGCCGCCCCGTTGGCAGGATCCGATGCGCTGGGCGTACAAGGGCTACGAGATCGTGCAGCCCGCGCCGCCGGAGCGCCAGGGTCTGTTTTGCAACCTCGTGCTCGGGATGCTCAATCACCTCGACATCACGAATCTCGGGCACTACACGGAATCGGCCGAGAGTCTGTATTACTTTGCGCACGCGCTGCGCCGCGCCGAGTTCGAGCTCGGACTCCTGTCCGACCCGGAGCAGTTCGGTGTGCCGATGGAGACGTGGACGTCCGACGCCTTTCACGCGCACCTCGCGTCGATTCTGAAGAACTCGCGGCCGAAGCCGGGCACGGATCTCACCCGGCACGTCGAGTACACGTCCTACCGATCGAATCTGCAGGCGTTCGGTTGGGCGGCGAGCGCGACCTCCGCGGCAGTGCGGCAGCCGGCCGGCAGCTGCGAGCTCACCTGCGTGGACGAGCAGGGCAACTGGGTCCAGATGATGGACACGCTGCAGTCGGGCGGCATCGCCGGGATCGCCGTCGACGGCGTGCCGATGTGCGGCAGCCACTGCACCTTCGACACGCAGGCCGCGATCAGCGGATGGCTCGGTGTGCCCGGCAACCGGATGCGCTCCGTCATGGGCAACACGATCGTGCTCAAGGACGGCAAGCCGGTTCTCTCGATGGGCACGCCTGGCAACGTGCACTGCACGATCCCGCAGGTGCTCTCGAGCGTGATCGACTACGGCAAGGATCCGTACGACGCGGTCGTGCTGCCGCGCATGCTGCCGATGCGCAGCGACCTCACGATCGAGGTGGAAACGCGGCTGCCGGAGAAGGTGCTGCGCGATCTCGTCAAGCTTGGCGCGAAGCTCAAGCCGCTTCCGCCGTTCGACTTTCACATGGGCTCGTTCCAGCAGGCGTGGCGCGATTCGAAGACGGGTCTGCTCAACGCGTCAAGCGACCCGCGGCGCGCGGGCCAGGCAGGCGGGTACTGATCCGCAGATTCAGCACGAAGCTCACGAAGGCGAAGGCTGTCCGTCGACAGCGATCTCGCTAAGAGCGATTCACCACGTAGGGCGGGTAGGAAGAGCAATCAACGAAGAGCAATCAACCACGAAGAACACGAAGTCACGAAGGCCGCCAACTGGGCCGCCGTCGATCTGACGGCGTAGCCGGGCCGCCAGATCGACGGCCGGCGTCGCAAGCCTACGTGCTCTACGTGAGCTACGTGGTGAATCCGCGAACTTCGTGTCCTTCGTGCCCTCGTGGTTACGTTCGTGACGATCGCTAGAACCGTCAATCGCGATAAGCTCCCCGCATGCGAAAGAGCCTCGTCCTGTCCGCGTTCGGCTGCGTCACCGCGCTCGTTCTCCGACCGATCGTCGTAGCGCAGTTACCATCAGGTCCGCCCGCGTGGGCGTACGGGGTGCCGCCGGCTGGGGCGACGCCGGCGCCAGGGGGACAGCGCGGCGGGGGTGGCGGCGCGCCGGCCGACGATGGATCGCCGAAGCACGTGCCGGGGAGCACGCAAGCGTTCACGCTCACTCAGATTCGCGACGGCTTCAACATCGCCGACTGGTTTCCCGAGGATCACCCGAAACCGCCGGACATCGTCATGACCGGGCGCCGTCCCGACGCGCGGGCGTGCGGCCTCTGTCACTACCCGAACGGCCGCGGTCGTCCGGAAAACGCCGGCCTCGACGGCTTGCCGTCGGCGTACTTTACGCAGCAGATCGCCGACTTCAAGCGCGACCTTCGCAAGAGCGCCGAGACGCGCAAGACGAACACCGCGATCATGACGGCGATCGCGAAGGCCATGACCGACGAGGAAGTGAAGGCGAGCGCGAACTACTTCTCGTCGCTCAAGCGCACCGCGTGGATTCGTATCGTGGAAGCCACGACGGTGCCGAAGACGCGGCTGTCGGGCGGCATGTTCCTGCCGCTCGACGGCGCCGAGACCGAGCCGATCGCCGATCGAATCATCGAAGTGCCGGAGCACCCCGATCAGACCGAGCTGCGTGATTCGCGATCGGGCTTCATTGCCTACGTGCCCGCCGGCAGCATCAAGAAGGGCGAAGCGCTCGTCACGACAGGCGGCGGCCGCACGATCGCGTGCGGCGTGTGCCACGGCGCGGACCTGCACGGTCTCGGTCCTGTGCCGGGGTTGGCGGGACGGTCGCCCAGCTACCAGGCGCGGCAGCTCTACGACATGCAGGCGGGCACGCGCACAGGCCTCTGGAGCGACCTGATGAAGGCCGTCGTGGCGAAGCTCACGCCAGACGACATGCTCGCGATTGCCGCGTACACCGCCTCACGCGCGCCGCGATAGACCGCGCGCGAGCTTGCGCCAGGTCAGGATGTGACCGAAGAGGGCGGCGGGCACGAGCACGCCCGGCAGCCAGACGTACGGCGGATCGGCCACCCACGTATTGAGGCGATCGGGACCGAAGGCGGCGAACATCGGCAACGAGGCGACGGCGATCGAGACGATGTTGGCCAGCAGCAGGGAGCCGACGAGATTCCAGACGACGATCAGTCCTCGCGGCGCACGCTCACGCGCGGCCAGGATCGCGACCGGAATCGCGAAGAGACCGGTCAAAATGTCGAAGTTCCGTCCCGAAAACGACATCTGCACCGGCATCAGGCCGTCGCTGGCGGCGCGGTGCATGACGAGCTCGAGCGGCAGCCGGAAACTCTGATAGCCGACGAGCGCCGCAAACGACAGCCGATCGGCGGCGCGCGCCCCGAGGGCGCTCGACGCCACGACCACGGCGAGGATCACGGCGACCGCAATCACCGGCAGGAACGGCGGCGGCACCCGGTGCCACTCGGCGAGCACGCCGCTCGACGCGAGCGCAAGTTGAAGCGCCATCAGGCCGCCGATGACGGCGGCGGCGCGAATGGCCGGCACGCCGGCACGCCGCATGAAGAGCGTCAGGCACATCGCGACGACGATCGCGAGGATCGAGATGCCGGCGGCGACCATGTGGCAGTTTGGCACTGAATCCGATACCATGACTCCAGCCGCGGAGGATTCGTGCAGAATTCACGACCGACCCAAAACAAGCGCGCACGCGAGCGCGCCCGCCAAGAACGGCAGCAGATGAAAGCCGCGCGGCGGGCCGAATCGAAGCAGCGCAAGGACTCCGCGCCCAAAAACGAGGGTGGCGAAGATCCTGATATTGCGGGCATTGTTCCCGGACCGCAACCGTCACCCTGGGGCGACATCGACACCTAGCGCGTCATTTCTTCCCGCACGTCCCGGGACTGTTTTCGCCGTGCACTGATCTGTCCTGTCTGTCCTGGCAATTCCGTAGATTTCTGGCGAGGTAGCGACGTGGCGCTGAGTGTGTGGCTCGTGAACCCGAGTCGTGTGTCGTTCGGCGTGGCCGTCATCACACCGCGCTGGTTGTACGTGCTGGCGGCCGCCACGGGCACCGAGTGGGGCGATCCGAAGCTCGTCGATGAGACGCTCGGACATCTCGACCTCGACCGGATTGCGCCGGGCGACGTCGTCGGCATCGGGATTCACACGGGCAACGCGCGCCGCGGCTATGAGATCGGCCGCGAGGCGCGCGAGCGCGGGGCCTGGGTCGTCTACGGCGGCATCCACGCGACGCTCTTTCCGGACGAGGTCCACGAGCGCGGCGCGGCGCACGCCGTGGTCCGGGGCGACGGGGATCTCATCTGGCCGACGGCCATTCGCGACTGCATCGCGGGGCGGCCGTCTCGCATCTACGAAGGCGGGAAAATCGAGGGCGACACGTTCCTGCAAGCCCGGTGGGATCTCCTGCCGCGCGACAGCTACATGTGGGGATCGGTGCAGACGGTGCGCGGCTGTCCGAAGCACTGCTCGTTCTGCTCGGTCTGGCGCACCGACGGCCAGCGCCCCCGCATGCGGAACGTCGATGCCGTCGTCAACGAAATCGTCGAGCTGCGCCGCCTGGGCTTCCGCTTCATCGCGCTCGCCGACGACAACTTCTATCCCGTGCCGCTGAGCGACCTCGCGGCCGCCCGCCGACGCGCCGATCCCTCGCGGCTGCACGAGCTCGAGGCGCTTCGTCAGGAGCGGTTCGAGCTGATGGAGCGGCTCGCGGCACTGCCGGACGATTTGATCTTCTACACGCAGATTACGATGGAAGCCGCGGAGGATCCCGAGTTCCTCACGGCGATGCGCCGCGCGCACATTCGCGGCGCGCTCGTCGGCGTGGAGTCCGTGACGCCCGAAGGCCTCAAGGACATCTACAAAGGGTTCAATCTGTCGGGCGACGATTTGGTGACGCGGCTCCGTGAATTCCGCCGCCACGACATCCATGTGCTTGGCTCGTTCATCTTCGGGCTGCCGAGCGACCGCGAGCAGACGTTCGACACGACGCTCGAGCTCGCCAAGCGCGCCAAGCTGACGTTCGCGCAGTTCGTGTTGCTCACGCCGTTTCCGGGCACGGTCGATTTCGAGAAGTGGGCCCGCACGCAAGACGACACGCCGAAGATCGACGGCGTGTCGGTGACGCAGCACTGGCTGATCCCCGAGCATCGCCGGCCCAAGATCTTCGCCGTGCATCCGACGATGTCCGCCGAGGAGATTCGCGCGCGGACGCAGGCCGTGTGGGATCGCTTCTACGGATGGGGGCCGGTGTGGTCGCGCTCGGCGGTCGTGTCGTCGCTCCGCTTTCGGCTCGCGTTCGTACTCGTGTCCAAGCTGTACCGGCAGATGTACGCCAACACGGGCATTGCGACCGACAGCGCACGCGTCGCGCGATCGGCCGTCTGGGCGAAATGGATCGGTCGCGCCTGCCGGCGTCTGTTCATGGGCCGGCCGATGCCACACTTGAACGTACCGGCGGCGCCGGTCCGAATTCAAACGAACGAAGCTGCGGGGTAACGCGCCGGACGGCGCGTCAGGTCGTGGTGGTCGCCTTCTTGCGGCGACTCTTCGCGGGACGCTCGGGCGCTGGCTGGTCGGACTTGCTCAGCGAGACCATGTCGGTGATGAACATCCGCCGGCCGTGCTCGTCGAACTCGATCACGGTATAGCGCTCGTCGGACGACGTGATGGTTCCGGCGCCATAGTTCGCGTGACTGACGCGACTGCCTGAACCAAAGCCCTTCACGTGACCTCCCTCATGATGTTCGGTGCGACGTACCGGTGGACGCGGACAGCCGCCGAGACTTCCTACCCGCCCGCGCCCTATAAGCATATCGCGAGCCGGGCCAAACAGTACGCGCCGGCCCACCTTCACCAGGTGGCCCGGCGCGTATGGGTCAATAGGACAATAGTGATCAGCCTACCAGCGCGGCTCCCGCCGGCGACCGCCGAATCCGCCGCCACCACCACGGTTTCCGCCGCCGCCGCCGCTGCCGCCGCCGCCAAACGGACGGCCGCCGCCACCCGCTACCATCGGCCTGGCCTCGTTGACCGCCAGCCGGCGGCCATCGACTTCAGCCGTGTTGAAGCGCTCGATCGCGGCGCGCGCGCCGTCCTCGGTCTCCATTTCGACGAAGGCAAAGCCACGCGACTGACCGGTGGCCTTGTCCCGCATGACGCGCACGGACGTCACTGGCCCGGCCTGGTTGAACAGGTCCTCGAGCGTGCGCTCTTCAGTCGAAAACGGCAGGTTGCCGACGTAGAGTTTTCGATTCATCGTTCTGCTCTCTCGCTTCTCTCATCCGCCAACGGCGGATGTGGCGCCTAAGAATGCGCCCGGTAATTAGCCAAGTGGACCATCCACAAAACTGCTGCAGGGACTAGAGGAACGAGAATGGGGACTCGTCGGCTCTGGGCGATGTCAGCGGCGGGCTAACGTATGTTCCCAACATACCGCTCAGGCCGACAGGGATGCAACCGTGCGGCCCCGCGGAACCTACTCCCGCCTCAGCACCGTCATTGGATCTGTCGAGGCCGCGAGCTGAGCGGGGCGATAGCACGCCGCGAGTGAGACGGCCGCCAGTGCCGCGGCGACCGCGGCGAGCGTGCCGGGATCGCCCGGTGTGATGCCGAACAGGAAGCTGCTGAGCGCACGGGCGGCGAGGAGGGCAGCGATCACGCCGCCGGTGAGACCCGTGGCGGTGACGCGCAGGCCGCTCCCAAGCACCAATCTGAGGAGGTCGCCACGATTGGCGCCGAGCGCGGCCCGGACCGCCATCTCCCGTTGCCGCTGCGACACCGCGTACGACATCGTTCCGAACACGCCGAGTGCGGCAAGCAGCATGCCCGTCACGCCGAACGCCGTAAAGAGCACGGTGATGAACTGGACCGGCTGGACGAAGGCCGCGACGTCGGCCTCGACCGTCCGCTCGGCGTCGAGCACGAGCGACGCATCCGTCTGGCGCACCGCCGTCTGCATGGCGGCCATCGCGGGGGCGAGGTCACCGCGCGCGCGAACGACGAACGAGAGGTTCGCCGCGGGAAACTGCGCGTACGGTACGTAAATACGCGAGACGACGAAGCCATGCATCGCGCTTCGTCGAATGCTGCCGACGACGCCGATGATCGTCGCCTGCGGCGCCGCGGTGTTCGCCGCCCCGAGCCGGATGACGTCGCCGAGCGGGCTGCGGTCTCGCCACGACTGACGCGCGAACTCCTCGTTGATGATGGCGACGAGCGGCGCGCCCGCCCGATCCGTGCCCGCAAACACGCGGCCCTGCCGGACCGGCACCCCCATCGCGTCGAAGTACTCGGGCGTGACGCCCTCGATCGCGTTCGGCGCGCCCGTGGTCACGGCGGCGTTGCCGCGGCTGGGCAGCGAGAATTGCGGGCGGGCGCCGACACCGCCGGCGCGCGCCCACGCCTGCGCGCCAGCGGCGCTGACGGCCGGATGACGGCGGATCCGATCCAGCACCGCCTCGGCGGTCGCGCGCTGGCTGTCGGCGCTCGCGAATCGCGCGCCAGATAACGCGAGATCCGCCCGCACGGCGCCGGCGGGGTTGAATCCGAGGTCGACGTGGCGCCGGTTGATGAGCGATTGCACGAGCAGTCCCGCGCCGGTCGCGAGGACCACGGCGCTGGCGACCTGCACGGCCACAAGCGCGGCGCGCAGCCGGCCCCGTGCGGCTTGCGTCGCGCCGCGCGCGCCCTCCGACTGGAGCGTCATCTGCGGCGTGACGCGCGACGCGCGCAGCGCCGGGAACAGACCGCAGATCACGCCGGTGATCGCCGAGACACTCGCCGTGAACGCGAGCACCAGCAGGTTGAGCGACGGATCGATCACCTCGGGGAACTCGTACAGCCCACGCGCCAGCCGGATGCCCCACAGGGTGAGCAACGTGCCGACGAGGCCACCGGCGAGGGCCAGCAGCAGGCTTTCGGTGAGCAGCTGGCGGACGAGTCGCGTCCGGCCGGCGCCGAGCGCGATGCGCACGGCCATCTCGTGGGCCCGGCGCGTGCCTCGGGCCAACAGGATGTTGGCGATGTTGGCGCAGGCGATCAGCAGCACGAAGGCGACCGCGCCCTGCATGAGCAGAAACGCGCCATGCGAGTCCTGTCCGTGCATGCGTGTGAGCTCGGTGGGAAACATCTCCCAGCCCGCGTTGGTCGCGGGGTGATCAATCGCGAGCCGCGCGCTGACCGCCGCGATCTCGCGCGCCGAGGCGGCGAGCGGCACCGAGGCGGGCAAGCGCGCAAACATCGTGAAGCGCCGATCGTCGCGGGCGGCCGCGGCCGGCGCGGTCAGCGGCAACCAGAAGTCCGCGTCGAGATCGAAGCGCGGCGGCATCACGCCGACGACCGTGCGCGGCTCCTCGTTGACGTGAATCACCCGCCCGACGATCGCCGGATCGGAGGCGAGCTGGCGCCGCCAGAAGCCATCGCTCAAGACGATGACGCTGTCGGCGTCACCGGCCCTCAACACGCGCCCGTCGCGCGCGTTGATCTGCATGACGTCGAAAAACGCGGGCGCGACCGCGCGCCCGCCCCAGTGCGCCGGCGTCGCGGCTTCCTGAATCGTGACCGACTCGTCGACCGTGAGGGCGGGCGTGGCCAGCGTGTGCGCCGCCGCCGCGAGATCGAGCGCGTCGGGCGCCGAGATCGGCATCTCCGACAAGTCGCGCGGGAGATTGCGGGACTCGATGAACACGATCCGAGACGCGTCCGGGTAAGGGAGCTGCGGAAACTCGACGGCCTGGACGAGGCTGAAGACGGTCGCGTTGGCCGCGATGCCGATCGCGAGCGACAGCAGCGCGACCACGGTCACGCCCGGGTCGCGCAGGAGGCTTCGCAGCGCCACTGTCACGTCCTGTCGCAGCGTGTCGCCCTCCGGCCAACAATCTACCGTACCGTGAGGCCGCCGTTGTCGGCGCATCTAAAGTGAGGCGGCTGTCGGCGGTGTCTCGCACGCGCGGCCGGCCAGCATCTGGCAGATCGCCGGCGCGAGCCTGCTGGGCGATGACCGGGGCCTCGCCGAGAACGCGTCGATGCTGCTAGGCTTCAGGTATCTCGGCTTGCTGGTCATCGCGATGCACGCCTTGTCCCGGGTCCTCGGCGCGCGCCCGGATCGCCGCTGATGCGTGAGGTCACAGCGGCGCTCGCGGCGGTGTTTGGCTGCGCGCTCGTCGGCGCCGCGCCGCAACCGCCCGTGTTTCCGCGCGGGCTGGACACCTACCTCACGTCATCCGTTCGTCTGACGCCTGCCGAACGGCAGTCGCTCCTCGCCGGGGCGCCGGTGACGAAGATCCTCGATGCCGATCCTTCCCACGAGGTTGCGGTGTTCGGCGCCGTGTGGATCAAGGCGTCGCCGGACGACTACGTGCGCGTCGTGACCGACATCGAGGCCTTCGAGCGTGGCGAGAACTTTCTCGTCACCAAGAAAATCAGCGAACCGCCCAGGCTCGAGGACTTTGCGGCCCTGGAATTGCCTGAAGACGACATCGACGACCTGCGGGCATGCAAGGTCAGCGACTGCGCGGTCAAGATCAGCCAGGAAGGGCTCGATCGTCTGCGGCGCGAAGTGAACTGGGCGCAGCCGACGGCGCGGGCCGACGCCAATGCGCTGATGCGCGAGATCGCGTTCGAGTACGTGACGGCGTATCGCGCCGGCGGCAACGCGAAGCTGGCCGTCTACCGCGACCAGGCGCATCCGACGTTCGTCGCCAAGGAATTCGAGACGATGGTGAACCGCATGCCGGAGCTCACCATTCATCTACCGAGCCTCAGGACGTACTTGCTCGAGTACCCGTCGTTCACGCTCCCGGAATCCACGTCGTTCCTCTACTGGCAGACCGTCGTTTTTGGCCTCAAGCCGACGACGCGGATCAACCACGTCGTGATCGCGAAAGGCGCGGAAGGCACGGCGGTCGTCACCAAGCAGCTCTACGCGAGCCACTACTTCTGGACCGCGCTCGAATTGCGCGGCCTCGTGCCCGACCCCGCGCGCGGGCCAGGGTTCTGGTTCGTCAACGTGAATCGCAGCCGCTCCGATGGGTTGTCGGGATTTATCGGCAGCCTCCTGCGAGGCAGGGTTCGCAGCGAGGCGCAGAGCGGGATGCAAGCCGCGTTGACGATCACGAAGCAGCGGCTCGAGGGCCGTTAGCTCCTACGCCAGCTGGCCGCTCGCGCCGCGGAAAAGCGCGCGGAGCGCGCGAACGATCCAACGCACGAGGATGACAATGACGACGAGGCACACGATCGCGATCGCGGCCGCGATGAACGGATGGCGCGTCGCGAACCACGTGAGGAAGATCGCGAACGCGTCCTCGCCGAAGCTGAGCGCGATGTTCGAGAACGGCTCCGGAGACGCCGTGACCGCGGCCCGCACTGCCGTCTTGCCGCCGTGCGCCGCGAAGGCAATGAGCCCGCCGGCGCCGGCCGCCGCCAGCTGCCAGCCAGGCGACAACTGTGCGGCCGCGCCGTAGGCGAGGAGCGCGCCCACCGGGACGCGCACGAACGTCTGAAGCGCATTCCACACGAGATCGAACGCCGGCACTTTGTCCGCGAAGAACTCGATCACGAAGAGCGTCGCGCACGCGCCGATCACCCACCAGCTCGCGACCACGTCGAGCGCGCTTGGCAGGACGACGAGCTGCGCCCGCGAGAGCAGGCCGAGCGTCGCGACCGTGCCGTAGACGTTCAGGCCGGCGGCGAAGCTCGTCGCGATGACGAGCGCAGCGATCTGCTCGGGCGACAGAGGAAGAGGCGGCATCAATCGGGCTATTGGGCTATTGGGATATTGAGCTATTGGAGTCTATGCTGAGGCCGTGCCCTCCGTCGTAGTGACGAGACGTCCCTTCCATTTGTTCGCCGCACTCTGGCTGGCCACCTTTGCGTGCGTGCCTGCTACGGCTGCTGCTCAGGGCAGCCCGCAGCAGGTCTACGCGATCGTCGTCGACACTGACGGCTGGCCGGTGCGGGGGTTGAGCGCCGAGGACTTCTCGCTGCGCGACGGATCGGTGCGGCAGGCGGTGCTCGGCGTCGAACCGGCGACGAATCCTGTCTGGACCGCGGTGGTCGTCCGCGGGTTCGATCGTGACGAGTTTCCCGCTGTTCGGCGCGCCATCGAAGCGCTTGCGAAAACGACGCGGGCCGGCGCGGCCGGAAGCCGCACCGGCATCATGCGTGGGGCGTCGTCAGGTTCGACATGGACCGACGTCACGCCAGAGATGACCGACGCCACGTGGGAAGGCCTGCTCTCCAGCTCGTCGGGATCGATCGTCGACGCCATCGGTGACGCGTGCGCCGCGCTGCGTAACGCGCCGACCGATCGGCGCGCCGTCGTGACCTTCCTCAAGCGCCGCAGCGAGGATGCGGTCGTGAAGCCGAGCGGGCTCGTGACCGACACGTTGTTCAACGCCGGCGCCGCGCTCTGGACCATCGAGCTCCCGTCGGCGTCCGCCGTTTCTCCGCCGCCCGCGCCCGCCGCCGCCAGCACGAAGCTCGACGACGTGTTGAACGACGCGACGAAGTTCAGCGGCGCGCTCCGCGAGCGCGTGAGCGATGCGGCGGGGCTCACGCCGATGGCCGAGCGCGTGGGCCACTGCCTGTTCGTGCAGTACATCGTCACGTATCTGTGGCCGAATCCCATGCTCAGTACCTTCAGCATCGCGACCCGGCACGACCGCGGCGAGGTGCTGGTTCCGGCCTGGGCCAGGTAGGGCGCACTGATCGATAATGAGGGGCCAGCGCCCCGCGGTCAGTCGGAGCCGACTCGTGCGCGTTCGTGACTTTCGTCCTTCCTGCGTGAGCCTGACCGCCGCCGCGGTTCTGGCGATCGTTCTCGTCACGCTTCACGAGCATCCGGTGAGCGGGCAGGTCGTGTCCTCCCGGCTGAGCACCGTGCTCGCGGATCTCGTGGCCTCCGCGCCTGTGCAGACGCAGGTCGCGCCGGCGCCGCCCGGCCAGGCTCGCGCGCTGGCCTTCGAGAACTTGCCCGTGTCGGCGCAGGACGCGATGCGCGGACGCCGTCTGCGCGTCGACGCATCGAGCAGCGTGCAGGTGACGGTGCTCCTGTCGGCCGTCACCGACGACACGATTCGCGATCTGACGACGGCCGGCGCGGTCATCGAGATCGCCGACTCGATCCAGCGCCGCGTGCAGGCGAGCGTTCCGGTGTCGCGCCTGCCCGCGGTGGCGGCGCTGCCATCGGTGACGTTCGTCCAGCTGCCGCACTACGCGGTGCGACGGATCGGCTCGGTCACGAGCGAAGGCGACAGCATCATGGCCGCGGACGTCGCGCGCCGGCAGTTCGGCGTCGACGGCACCGGCGTGCGCGTCGGCGTGCTGTCGGACGGATTGAAGGGATTGTTTGCGACCGGTTGCACGACGTGCGGAGGCGCGTCGAATGGGCCGATCGCGCTCGGCGATCTGCCGAACGCAACGGGCACGCGGTCGTCGGCCGGGCTGCTCACGGGCTCGACGGGCGGCATCACGGGACAGTCGTTTCAAGCCAATCGCGATCTCGAGGGCTTGCCACCGGCGAGTCCGCCGTGCGGTTTTCCCGGCGCCGGTGCGGAAGGGACGGCGCTGCTCGAGATCGTCCACGATATCGCGCCGGGCGCGCAGCTCGCGTTCGCGAACGCCGACACCGACCTCGCCTTCAATCAGGCCGTCAACTTCCTCGCGTCGTCCAACGACGTCGTCGTCGACGATTTGGGATTCTTCGGGTTCGCGTACGACGGCACGAGCCCCGTCTCGGCGAACACGGCCAGCGCGCTGAACAATCCCGCCAACCGCATTCGCGCGTACGTGACGTCGGTCGGCAACGATGCCACCGGGCACTATCTCGGGAGCTACGCCAACTCCGGCACGGATATCTCGTCGATTCCTGGCGTCGCCAATTCCGGGCACGCGCATCTCTTTCAGGGCTCCGGGGACACAACCGACGTCCTCGGCCTCGGCAGCCAGCCGTACGACTCGATCATCCTGCCGACGAGCGGCGAGGTCGCGATCTTCCTCACGTGGGACGACGCGTTCGGCCGGTCGGGCAACAACTACGACTTGTATCTCGTGCAGCAGAGCACCGGCCGGGTCGTTGCACGGAGTATCGACGTGCAAGCGGGCGCGCAGGATCCGCTCGAGGCGATCGATTTCACGAATCGAGGCCCGAGCGACACGTTCCGGATCATCGTGCAAAACGTGAGGGACGCGGCGGCGCCACGGACGCTCAACTTGTTTCTGTTCGAGCCGGAGTGCGCGCAGGACGGCCCGCGGCTGCTCGCGTCAGGCCGGCACGAGCGGCACAACTACAACACCGTGTCGCGGAGCGTGAGCGCGCAGAGTGATGCGGGCGGGTCGCCGGTCAGCGTCATCTCCGTGGGCGCGGTGTGCTCGGCCTCCGCGGCCGCGGCGGGGGCGTTTTCGGGCAGCCTCGCACCAGACGAGTCGTGCAACGACCGCGCGCATCAGACGATTGAGTTCTTCAGCAGTCGCGGCCCGACGCTCGACGGACGACTGAAACCGGATATCTCGGCGATCGACGGCGTCGGCGTCACCGCGGCCGGGAACTTCGAGAATCCGTTCTTCGGGACGTCGGCCGCCGCGCCGCACGTCGCCGGCGAGGCCGCGCTCGTACTGCAAGGTGCGTCGTGCCTGATCAGCGGCGCCACGGGCGCGCCTGATCCCGTGAGCGCCCGCACCAACGTCCGCAACATGATTCTGGCGGGCGCCACGGCGATCTCCGACGCCGGGCCGGACAACACGTTCGGCGCCGGGCTCGCCAATGTCTTCGCATCGGTTCAGAAGACGCTGCCCGTGTTGTCAGGTCCGCCGACGCTTGTCGTCAGCGGCAACGCGCCAGGCGGGGCCAGCTTGTCGCCGGCCAGGCTGGGCTTTTCGGATCCGAATCAGTGTCCGTTGACGCGATTGAGCTGGACGGGCGGCTGCGGTTCGTCGCCGGCGGCGTCGCTGACGTGTCCGTTCGGGACGTCGAGCGTGAGCGTCTCGGCGAGCAACAACGGCGTGTCGTTCTCGGAGGCGACGCCCCTCCAAATCACGGTGACGAGCTTCGGCGTCGGTGCCTCGCCGGCGTCGGCGACCGTCGCCGCCGGACAAGCGGCGACTTACCGCGTGACGCTCTCCGCGCAGGGCGGCGCCTTCACGAACGCCGTCAACCTGTCGTGCGCGAATCTTCCCGCGGGGACGGCGTGTGGGTTCGCACCGGCGTCGTTGTCGCCGGGCGCTGGGGCCGTGGATACGACGCTGACGATCACGACGACGGCACGGGCGAACGTGGCGCAAGTTGGAAGTTCGACGTTTGAAGTTCGAAGTAGTGCAAGCGTCCTCTTCATCGTCGCCGTGGTCCTCGGGGCAAGCGCCTCGAGCCGTCGACGTTGGCCCGCGCTCGCGTCGGCGACCGGCGTCGTCATGCTCGTGCTCGTGCACGCGTCGTGCGGCGGAAACAACAACAACGCCAACCCGGCGCCGACGCCCACGCCGACGGCCACGCCGCCCGCGGGCGCACCCGCGGCGGCGGTTTCACCGTCGAGTTTGAGCTTCGGGAATCAGGCGGTGCAGACGACCAGCGCGCCGCAGACGCTGAGCCTCAGCAACACTGGCGGCGCGGCGCTGGCGATCACGAGCATCACCGCCTCGGGCGACTTCGCGCAAGGCAACTCGTGCGGCAATTCGGTCGCGGCCGGGACAAGCTGCGCGATCACCGTGACGTTCACGCCGACGGCAGCGAGCGCGCGGACCGGATCCATCACGATCACGGACAACGCGGCGTCGAGCCCGCAAACCGTCGCGCTCACAGGCGCCGGCGTGCCGGCGGCCGGCGGCACGCCCAGCGGCACGTATCAAATCGCGGTCACCGGCACGTCCGGGGCGCTCGTCCAGACGCAGACCGTCACGCTCATCGTGCAGTAGTGCCGCCGGTGGACGCGCGTGCTACCGCGACGCCCAGCGCGGCCGCGAGATCGCCGCAACCGTGTGCAGCAGCGCGTCTCCCGGATCGCCCTCGTGCCGGCCGTTGCCGTTGCGCACGACCTCGCGCGCGAGATCGCTCAGCGAGAGGATGCCGATCGGCACGCCGGTGGCGTCCACGACGGGCACGCGATGGATCTGCCGCTCGCTCATGAGCTGCTCGGCGTGCGAGAGCGCGTCCTCCGGATGGCATGCGGAGAGGTCGCGTGACATGAAGTGCTCGATCGGCACTTCGCTGAGCGGCCGATTCTGAAAGTACGCGGCCATGCAGACATCACGATCGGTGACGACACCGGCGAGATGGCCGTTGTCGTCGACGATCGGGACGATGCCGCAGTCGTGCTCCCACATGATTTGGGCGGCGCACGCGGCACTATCGTGGATGTTGCAGGTCGAAAGGGGCTGGGACATCAGGTCTTTCACACGCATGGCGGACTCCTTGCTAGGAAGGCGGGGGACTCTCATTCTAGACCCCGGGGGTGCCGCGGATCTTGTCAACCGGACATCAACCGACTAGCCTGCATTTGAACATTCCCAGGTAACGGTGGAGTCACTGCCGGAGTGCAGTAAGGAGTCGAACGCGTGCGGTTGAGGACAGTCGCGCAAGTGCTGGCGATCGTGGCGATGGGCGGCGTGGCGCTGACGAGCGCCCAGCGCGCATCCACCGCGGTCGTCGCCACCGTCACCGGCGGCAATCTGTCGCTCTCGAACGGTCAGATCAAGGCGAGCTGGCGCATCTCCGACGGCAAGCTCGCGTTTGTCGAGTCGAGCGAGACCGCCGGCGCCCGGCGCCTGCCCACGTTCGTGCAGCCATTCGAGCTGGTGATCGAACGCGATCTGGTGGTCAATGCGTCCGAGTTCTCGGTGGGCGGCGCTGCCGTTGAGGAACTGCGCGCCGATCCCGCCTCGCCTCGCGCCGCGGATCGCGTGCCGGGCAAGCAGATCGTCGTGACGCTCTCCGCGACGCAGATTCCTGGTCCGGTCGCGTGGAAGGCGATTCTCCGCGAAGGCGCGAGCTACTGGCGTCAGGAGCTCGTGATTGGGCCTGTGCGATCGACGGTGGCCCTCACGGCCGTCGGCCTCGTGCGGGCGCGGGCAAACGGCGCAAGGGTGGACGGCAGCGTGCAGGGATCGCCAGTCGTCGCAGGGGATGCCTTCGTCGGCTTCGAGCATCCGATGTCCGTCTGCGCGGTGACCGGCGACGAGATTTCGTGCCGGCTCAATCGGACGGTGCCGCTGGCTGCCGGTCAGACGCTCGATGTGTCGTCGGTCGCTGGAATCGCCGAGCCCGCGCAAATGCGCCGCAGCTTCCTCGCGTACCTCGAGCGCGAGCGCGTCCACCCGTACCGGCCGTTCCTGCACTACAACAGCTGGTACGACCTCGGCTACTTCACGCCGTACACCGAGAAGGACGCGCTCGACGTCATCGATGCGTTCGGACATGAGCTCGTCGAGAAACGCCGCGTCACGTTGAGCTCCTTTCTCTTCGACGACGGGTGGGACAGCCACAAGACGTTGTGGAAGTTCAACGACGGCTTCCCGAACGGCTTCGCGCCGCTCAAGGCCGCCGCGGCGAAATACGGCGCGGCGCCCGGCGTCTGGATGTCGCCGTTTGGCGGCTATGGCGATCCGCGGCGCGAGCGCCTCGAGTACGGCAAGACCGAGGGCTTCGAGACGAACGAGCGCGGCTTCGCGCTGTCGGGCCCCGTCTACTACAAGCGCTTCCACGACACGTGCGTGGAGATGATCACGAAGTACGGCATCAACCAGTTCAAGTTCGACGGCATCGGCCGCGCGACGGGCGTCATCTCTGGCAGCCAGTTCGGCAGCGACTTCGAAGCCGCGATTCATCTGATTCGCGACGACCTCCGCGCCATCAAACCCGACATCTTCATCAACCTGACCACCGGCACGTGGCCCTCGCCATTCTGGCTGGGTTACGCCGACACGATCTGGCGCGGCGGGGAAGACCACAGCTTTGCTGGTGTTGGCACGAAGCGCCAGCAGTGGATGACGTACCGCGACGCGCAGACGTATAAGAACGTTGTCACCGCCGGACCGTTGTTTCCGTTGACGTCGCTGATGCTGCACGGCCTGATCTACGCGCGCGACGCGAAGGATCTGAACACCGATCCCGGCGACGACTTCACGTCGGAAGTGCGCTCGTACTTCGGCACGGGCACCGAGCTGCAGGAGATGTACATCACGCCGTCGCTGCTGACCGCGAAGAACTGGGACGTGCTCGCGCAGTCCGCGACGTGGGCGCGCGCCAATGCCGATGTGCTCGTGGATACGCACTGGATCGGCGGCGATCCGGCCAAGCTCGAGGTCTACGGTCATGCGGCGTGGAAGCAGGGACGGGGCATCGTGGTCCTGCGCAACCCGAGCGACAAGCCAGCGACATTCGCGCTCGACTTGGCCCTAGCCTTCGACCTACCCGCCGCCCCGGTCGGTGCCCGAGCGTTCAACGTCCGTTCACCTTGGGCAGAAGATCGTGACAAGCCGACGATCGTGCTTCGCACGGGCGTGCCGACGATGATCTCTCTGGCGCCATTCGAAGTGCTCACGCTCGAGGCGGCCCAGGCGGGAGGCGCATGATGACGCAGGGTCTCCGGCGCGCGTCGATCGGCGCGGCTCTCGTGGTCGTGTGGATGGCGCATCCGGCGTCGTTGCAGCAGAAGCCCGGAACGGCGCATCAGTTGACCATCAAGGACGGCCACTTCGACCTCGATGGCCAGACGCTGCAGATTCTGTCCGGCGAGATGCACTACCCGCGCATCCCGCGCGAGTACTGGCGCGACCGGATGAAGAAGGCCCGCGCGATGGGCCTGAACACGATCACGACGTACGTATTCTGGAACCTCCACGAGCCGAAGCCCAACGTCTTCGACTTCAGCGGCGATCTCGACGTCGGCGCGTTCGTCCGCACGGCGCAGAGCGAAGGCCTCCACGTCATCATCCGCCCTGGCCCGTACGTCTGTTCAGAATGGGATCTCGGCGGCCTGCCCGCGTGGCTGCTCGCGGATCATTCGATGGTCCTGCGCAGCAACGATCCGAAGTTCCTGGCCGCCGCGGATCGCTACATGAGGCGGCTGGGCAAGGAGCTGGCGCCGCTCCAGTCGACGCGCGGCGGGCCGATCATCGCGGTGCAGGTCGAGAACGAGTACGGATCGTTCGACAACGACGCGGCCTACATGCGCAGCGTGCGCGACATGATCGTCGCGAGCGGTTTGGACGAGGCGCTGTTGTACACGGCCGACGGCCCGGGCCAGCTGCCGGCGGGCACGCTGCCGGATCTTCCCGCGGTCGTCAACTTCGGGCCGGGCGGGGCGGAGCGCGCGTTCGCGGCGCTGCGCGCCTTCAAGCCCGGCGGACCGCTGATGAGCGGCGAGTACTGGGCGGGATGGTTCGACCAGTGGGGCGGACCGCACGCGCGCACCAACGGCGATCAGCAGGCGCGCGAGATCGACTGGATGTTGGGGCAGGGCGGCTCGTTCAGCCTCTACATGTTCCATGGCGGCACCACGTTCGGGTTCATGAACGGCGCCAACATGGATCGGACGTACAAGCCGCAGACGTCGAGCTACGACTACGACGCGGCGCTCGACGAATCCGGCCGGCCGCAGCCGAAGTACTTCACGTTCCGCGACGCGATCGTCCGGCACTTCCCGAATCTGACGCTGCCCGAAGTGCCGAGCACGCCGCCGGCGATCGCGATTCCACGCTTTCCGTTGACGGCCTCGGCCTCGCTTGCTTCCACGCTCGGCAAGCCCGTGCTCAGCCAGACGCCGAAGCCGATGGAAGATCTCGGGCAGTCCTACGGCTACATCTTGTATCGCACGCGCCTGAACGGCCAGACCGAAGCGATGAGCGAGCTCGTGATCACCGAGCTCCACGACTACGCGGTGATTTTCGTGAACGGACAGCGCGCCGCCTCGGTGGATCGCCGCCTGGGGCAGGACCGCGCGAACTTCTACATGCCCGCCGGCGTGGTCACGCTCGACATCCTGGTCGAGAACACCGGCCGCATCAACTTCAAGAAGGATCTGCGCCAGGAATGGAAGGGCATCACGCGCAGCGTCGCGCTGAACGGCCGCGACCTCACCGGATGGGAAATCTTCACGCTGCCCATGACTGACGTCGCGAGCGTGAAGATGCACGACGGCTTGTCACCGGGACCGGCGTTCTATCACGGGCAGTTCGCCGTGACGCAGGTCGGCGACACGTTCCTCGATCTGCGCGGCTGGGAGAAGGGCACGGTGTGGGTCAACGGCCACCACCTCGGCCGCTTCTGGCAGATCGGCCCGCAGCAGACGCTCTACGTGCCCGGGCCGTGGCTGCGCCGCGGCACCAACGACGTCGTCGTCTTCGATCTTGGCGGCGAGGGCGTGCGATCGATCGCGGGGCTCACCTCGCCGGTGCTGGGCGACGTCAGACCCGCCCGCTGAGTCCCGACTTTGCGACTCTTTCGACTTCGTCGACTTTTTCGACTTTCAGCTTTGTCGACACTGTTCACTTCTGGGCGGTGGCCGCTTCTGCGCGCGGAGTTCTGTTACACTCGCGTTGATCGGATCCGAGGAGGCGCGGATGGATTCTCCCTCGTCGACGACCAGGCCGCATCACAACGAGCGTGAGCTGGCGGAGTTCATTCGCGCCGGCTCGAAGCGCCGGCCGGATCAGGCGTTCGGCGACTACTACAAGGGCCACAACGCGTCGTGCGCGCTCGGTGCGGCCTACGAAGCGATGTATCGACTGCCGGACGAAGCCGGCGGCCAACGTCCGACACGCGACCTCGACTGGTTCTTCGATTGTCTCGACACCGTGAAGCCGTGCCCAGGTGAAGGGTGCAAGAAGCGCATCTACCTCGCGGCCCTGCTCGTTCACCTCAACGACGATCATCTCTGGACGCGCGAGCAAATCGCCGCCTGGCTTGCCGGCGAGCCGGCTCGGCCCACTACGCCCACGCCATGAGCGCGTTTCGCGCGCTCGACGACATCGCGCCGCTACCGATCTGGACCGGCATCCTCGCGCGCGTCGTCGAAGGCGCCGAGATGACGTTCGCCGTGGTCGAGCTCGACCCGCACGCCGTCGCTCTGCTTCATCAACACGCGAACGAACAGATCGGCATCGTCCTGCGCGGCACGATGACGTTCAAGATCGGGAGCGAAACGCGCGTGCTGAAGGCTGGCGACACGTACGAGATTCCCGCCAACGTTCCGCACGAAGCCACCGCCGGGCCCGACGGCGCCGCCGTCATCGATGTGTTCGCGCCGATCCGCGCCGATTGGCATCGCTTCACCGCCAAAGCCCCTCAACCCGCCCTCTGGCCGTAGCGCTCCCCGCCGGGCTGAGCGGCTGGAGTATCATCAAGATCTGCCCGTCGCAGAGGCATGAATGACATATGCGAGGCATTGATCGAACCGCGATCTGCGCGCTCGCGCTCCTGACCGGCGCGTGGATCGGTCTCGGCGCCCAGCAAGCGCAGCAATCAGCTCCGACGCCGCAAGGCGTGACGCCCGTGCCCTCCGACAAGGCGCCTGGGCCTGAGTTCTTCAACGGCACGTGGGCCTACAACGCTGACTACAGCTTGAACGCCGCCACGGGCCGCCCCGAGCAGAATCCCAAAGCCGCCAACACCCGACGGCCGTCCGGCTCGGCCGGATCCGGCGCGGGCGGATCGCGTGGCGGCGGATCCAGCGGCAGTGGCGCCGGCGGCACCAGCAGTGGTGGGACGGGCGGCGGCGGAACGGGTGGTGGCGGCACGGGCGGCGGTGGCGGCTTCGGCGGCGGTGCCGGTGGTTACGGCGGCGGCGCGGGCGGCTATCCCGGTGGCGGCGGTACCTATGTTGGCGGAGACGGCGGGATGTCCCCGTTCACGCTGTCCATGTCCGAAGAGCGCGGGCTCAGGCGCGACCTCCTCGAGGTGCCCGAAGTCCTCAAGATCAAGGTGACCGACGCCACGGTCTCGTTCACCGACGATCTCGATCGCGAGCGCAGCTACCCGACCACCGGCAAGAAGCAGCACTATCAACTCGGCGCCGCGTCGTACGACGCCAAGGTCCACTGGGAGGGCAACCAGCTCTTCAAGGAGATCGAAGGCGCGCGCGGCTTCAAGATTCATGAGACGTATTTCCTGAGCGAAGACGGCAAGCGCCTCTTCGTCGTCATCCGCGTCGGCGATACACCGACGGAGAAAGAAAAAGAGAAGGGGGCGCAGATCGTCGGGGTCAATCGCGTATACGATCGCGTCGCGAACGGAGGAGGCAATGATTAGCCGGCTGGTTCAGTACGGAGGACGAATGCTGATTGTCTTGGCGCTCGTCGGTCTGCCCCTGAGCGCGACGCGCGTCGTCGCGAAGCAGAAGGAAACGCCGAACATCACCGGTACGTGGAAGCTGAACGTCGAAGCGAGCACGAATCCCAACGGTCCGGCGGCCACGGCGGCGCCGGCTGGCCGCTCGCGCGGTGGCGGGGGTGATGCCGGTGGCGGCGGCGGCGCGGCCGGGGCAGGTGGCGGCGGTGGCGGCGGCGACACGGGTGGTGGCGGCGGCGGGGGCGGCGGCGGTGATGCCGGCGGCGGTGGCGGTGGCGGCGGTAAGGCTGCGACGGCCGACTCAAATATGAGCAAAGAGGAAAACCAGCGCCTGCAGGTGACGCTCGCCGGGTTCCGTCAGGCGCCTCCGATGCTCGGCCTCCAGTCCACGCCCGGCAACGTGCTCATCGCCTTTGACCCCGATCCGAGCAAAGGCAAGGCCTGGAAGCACACGACCGACGACAAGAAGGCGACCGTGCCGACGCCATGGGGGCCGATGGAAGCGAAGGTCAAGTGGGACGGCCAGACGCTTCACCGCGAGATGGTCATGCACAACGCGGGCGACTTCAAGGTCGTCGAAGAGTACAAGCTGAGCCCGGACGGCAAGCAGCTCATCGTCACGCTGAAGACGACGGCGGTGATGAGCCCGACGCCGAGGATTCAGCAGGTGGAAATCAAGCGCGTCTACGATCGCGCGCAGTAAGTTGTTCTCTCGTTATCTCGTCATCGCGCTCGCGCTCGGCGCCGCCGTGTTTCGGGCGTCGCAGGGCGCGTGGATCGAGTCGATCGGACTATTCGGCCTGGGTGGCGGTCTCGTCGCGCTGAAGCTCTCGGCGACGCGGCCGCGGCTCAGGCCGTTCGCGTATGCGGGGTTCCTCATCACCGCGCTTTCGATCGGCGCAGTCCTCTACCGCAACTATCTCTCCCGCGTGTGAAGGCCGCGCTCGTGCTGCTGGCCGCGGCCGCCGGCGCGCTCGTCGCGCGGCCGGCCCTCGCGCAGATGCAGCACGACATGTCGGCGATGTCGCCCGGATGGACCTGGACGGCCGCCGGGCAGGCGTTCCTGAATCTGAACCTGCAGCACCGCAAGTTCGACGACATCAACCGCGTCGAGTCGCAGAACTGGTTCATGGCCACTGCCGCACGGAGCACCGGCCGCGGCCGGCTTATGCTGCACGCGATGTTCAGCGCCGAGCCGTGGACGTTCCATCAGTACGGATCCGCGCAGGTCTTCCAGAGCGGCGAGACGTACAACGGCGCGTCGCTCATCGACTACCAGCATCCCCACGATCTCGTCGTCAGCGCGAGCGGGCGCTTCGAGTGGCCGATGTCGGCGTCGTGGCGGTTCATCGCGGCCGGCGGGGCGGTGGATGCGCCGGCGCTGGGGCCGGAGCCGTTCATGCACCGCGCCTCCGCCGAAGCCAACCCGACGGCGCCGCTCGGCCATCACCATCTCGACTCCACGCACATCACGCACGGCGTCATCACGCTCGGCGCGACCAACGGCGCGATGACAATCGAAGGCTCGGCGTTCCACGGGCGCGAGCCAGACGAAGATCGCGTGGCGATCGAGTTCGGTCCGATCGACAGCTACTCGGCGCGCGTGTCGTGGCAGCGCGGCCGCTGGCAGGCGCAGGTCTCGGCAGGCCACCTGAAGTTTCCCGATCCCACCGAGTTCACCGACGACAACCGCGTCACCGCGTCGGTCAGCTACACGGGGGAGTTCAAGGGCCGGCCGCTCGCGTGGTCCATGATGCTGGGCGTCAATCAGGAACCGGGTGTGCACCTGACGACGCCGGCGGCGCTCGCGGAGGCGGCGTGGCGCGTGGCGCCACGCGACCTGCTGTACTCGCGCGCCGAGCTCGTCGTCAAAGACATCCTCTCGCACGGCGGCTACGATCCTCCGGGCTTCGCTCACAACAACGTGACGTCCACGATCTTCGCGCTCACACTCGGCTACGAGCGGCGGCTCGCCTCGAGCCGCGCGGGCACGCTCGGTCTCGGCGCGGACGCGACGATCTACGCGCCCGATCCCAATCTCGAGGAGGCGTACGGCCAGCCGTTGTCCGCGCACGTGTTCCTGCGCTACACCTTCAATAAATGATGCAATGGGACCTGCGGTGCTTCATTTCGGGAGTCAATCAACGAGTGTGTATGTGACCCGCGAGCGTTGACGCTCGCGCGCCTCGCTCGTATCCTGTGAATCGTCTGCGCTCCCCGCAGGCGTTTATCTCGAGTGGCTGAGGGACCAGGCCCGACGAAGCCACAGCAACCAGGCGGCAATCGCCCAGGTGCTAATTCCTGCCCGAGAACCGGGGACGATAACGGGCATGACTCAGATCAAGTTCGAAGTTGGAAGTCGGAACGTCGAAGTTCAGAGTGAACCGAGAACACAGCACGCCGCGCTGCTGCTCGGCTACGGCCAGGTCAATCAAGCCGTGGCGGCGTGCCTCGAGCGCGAGCGCGATCGATTGCGCGCGTTCGGGTGCGAGGTCGCGCCGACGCGGGCGTTGGTGCGCGATCTGACGAAGCGGCGTGGGGGACCGTACGTCACGCTCTCGAACGACGTGCGCCACGTGATCGACACGCCGGTCGACATCGTCATCGAAGCGCTCGGCGGGATCGAGCCGGCCCGATCGCTCGTCACGGCGGCGCTCGAAGCGGGGATCCCGGTCGTCAGCGCGAACAAGACGCTCGTCGCCGCGCACGGCCGCGAGCTGCGGCGGCTGGCCGCCGCGCAGGGGACGCGCTTTGCGTGCGACGCGGCGGTGCTGGCGGGCGTGCCGTTCCTCGGATCGCTCGAGCGCCGGCCGCTCGTGTCGGCGGCCACGCGCATCGAAGCGATTCTCAACGGCACGACGCACTTCGTCATGTCGGCGATCGCGCGCGGATCCACGTACGAGGCGGCGCTGGCGGACGCCACGGCTCGTGGTTACGCGGAACCCGACAGCCGTGCCGACATCAGCGGGCGTGACGCGGCTGAAAAACTCACGGTCCTGCTGCACCTCGCCGGGTGCGATGTGGCCGCCGAGGATCTGCCGCGGCTCGGCATTGATGCGATCGAGCCGGACGATCTCGCCGCCGCCCGGCGCGCGGGCGGGACGATCAAGCCGGTCGCGCTGGCCTCGCTCGAGGACGGGCGATCCGGCGCCTGGGTCGGGCCCGCGTTCGTCGCCGAGGAACATCCGCTTGCGCGGCTCGTCGGCGTGACGAACGCCTTGCGCATCAAGTCGGCCAACACACGGTGTACCTTCTCCGGCCCGGGCGCCGGTCCTGCCGTAACGGCCGCGACCATCGTCGACGACGTCGTCGAGATTCTGACGAGCGGACCGCGGTGGCCGGGCGCACGGACCACGATCCACGCGTCACGCCGCGTGCCGCTCGGGCAGCCTCCACCGGGCCGGTGGTTTCTCCGCGTCGCCGGCGCCGACCGGCTCACCTCGCACGACGTCGCCGAATTCCTGGCGGTGCGGCGCGCCCCGGCAGTACGGCTCGACGATCGTGGCGATCGCTTCACCTGCGTCACCGCCGCGGCGACGTGGTCCACCATCAATGACGTGGTGACGGCCGTGCGCGCCGGCGGCGCCCGCGCGATCGCGATCCCGGTGATCGAAGGAGGCGACGATGACTAAGAAACCCGCATCCACGCTCACCGTGATCAAGCTCGGCGGATCCGTGCTGACCGGCCGGGAGGGCATCGTCGAGGCGGCAGCCGCCGTCGCGTCGCGCGCCGCCGATCCCGCCACGCGCCTGCTTGTCGTCGTGTCCGCGCGGCTGTCCGAAACCGACTCGCTGCTGGCAGAGGCCCACGCAATTTCCGCGACGCCCGACGACGCCGCCCTCGATTTGCTCTGGTCGACAGGGGAGCTGCGATCCGTCGCGCTGCTCACGCTTGCCCTCAAGACGCACGGTGTCGACGCGGTGGGCCTCAACGTGCACGAGGCCGGTCTGCGATCGAGCGACGAAGGCGCCTCTCTCAACCCGATCGCCCTGCAAGCCGCGCTCGCGCGCCACAGCATCGTTGTGGTGCCGGGGTTTCTTGCAACGCGCGGCCATCGAGTCGTGACGCTCGGGCGCGGCGGATCGGACCTCTCCGCCGTCTTGCTCGCCGTTCTCCTCCGCGCCGATCGCTGTGAGCTCGTCAAGGACGTGGACGGCTATTTCACGGCCGACCCGCACGCCGATCCGGCAGCGACGCTGATTCCCTCACTCGACTTCCACGCCGCGCTCGAGCTGGCTGACGAAGGTTGCCCGCTGGTGCAGAAGCAGGCCCTCATCGCCGCACGAGACGCCAACCTGCCCATCGTGGTTCGCAGTCTTCGCAGCGAAGGCACGACGGTTGGCGCGCACGCGCGTGATTTTCTCACGTCCCGGTTGTCGGACTTTCGCAGTCCGGTCGTGTTCTAGGAGACCCATGGAGTTCTCGACTCGTACGATTCACGCCGGTCAGCCGTCCGAACCCGAGACCGGCGCGGTCATCGCGCCGATTTTTCAGACGACGACATATCAGCAGATCGCGCCCGGAGAGCACCGCGGCTTCGACTACACGCGCACGTCGAATCCGACGCGGCAGCGGCTCGAAGCGGTGCTGGCCGACCTCGAGGGCGGCACACACTGCGCGGTGTTTGGATCAGGCCTGGCGGCCGAGCACGCGATCCTGAGCGCGTATCTGAAACCCGGGACGGAGATCGTCGTCCCCGGTGACGTCTACGGCGGAACGTTCCGGATGCTTCATCGTGTGTTCGAGCCGATCGGCTGCCGGGTCACGCAGGCGGACTTCGCGAATCTCGACGCGCTGGAGCGCGCGATCACGGCGAACACGCGCCTCGTGTGGCTCGAGTCGCCGACCAACCCACGGCTGCTCGTCTACGATATCGCCGCCGTGAGCCGCCTCGCGCACGCGAAGGGCGCGCTCGTCGTCGTCGACAACACATTTGCGACGCCGTTCTTTCAGCAGCCGTTTGCGCTCGGCGCGGATCTGATCGTGCACAGCGTGACGAAGTACCTCGCCGGGCACTCCGATGTCATCCAGGGCGCAGTGATCGCCCGCGACGCCGCGATTTTCGAGCCGATCGCGTTTCTGCGCAACGCACTCGGCGGCGTGCCCAGTCCGTTCGATTGCTGGTTGACGATTCGAGGGGTGAGAACGCTCGAGCTGAGGATGCTGCGGCACGCGGAGAACGCGGTGGCGGTGGCCGACGCGCTCACGCGGCATCCGCGCGTCAGGCGTGTGTACTTTCCCGGCCTCGCCTCACACCCCGGCCACGAGATCGCGCGCCGTCAGATGACCGGCTTTGGTGGCATGGTCTCGTTCGAGCTGGACGGGACGCCGGAAGAGGCGTCGTCGCTCGTGTCGTCGTTCAAGTACTTCGCGCTGGGTGAGAGCCTCGGCAGCGTGCGCGCGCTTGCGTGCCTGCCGTGTCGCATGACGCACGCGTCGATTCCTGCGGAGACCCGCGTGGCGCTTGGATTGTCGGATACGCTGATTCGGCTCTCGACAGGCTGCGAGAGCCCGCGCGATCTCTCGCGCGACGTCACCGAGGCGCTGGATCGGCTCGGTATTCACGCGGCGGAGCCTGCGGGCGTTTCAGCCTAGGCGTTCTTGATCCACGAGAGCGCGCCTGAGGGGCAGCGCTCGACCTGTTCGGCAATCGTCTTGGAGTCCGAGTGCTGCAGCTCGATCCAGGGCCGCCGCCGAGGATCGAAGACCTGGCCGAGCCCGCGGGCGCAGATGCCCGAGTGCTGGCAGATCGCCGGCTTCCAGACGACGGTGATCTCGCCGTTGGTGTAGTGATGCGTGCCGTCGTGCGTCATATACGTAGTGTAGTGCCGAGAACTCGGAACCTTTCTCCGGTGTCCAATGAGCATGCGCAAGGTGTGGCTGGCACCACTGCTGCTGTCCGTGGCCTGCGCGAGCACCCCCATCAAGAAGTCGGACGTTCCCGCTCTGGCGCAGGCCGATGCCCTCGTGCTACAGGGCTGCTACGACTGCTTGCTCGAGGCCCGCGCGACCTACGCGAGGGTCGGGGTGGGGAAGGCCCGGCCGCTCGTGATCGCCCGGCTCTTCGAGACCGACCTGCTGATCACGCTGCGCGAGAAAGAGCTCGCGCTCGACTCGTCGAAGTCGTTCGCTGAAGCGGAGGCGCTCGGCAAAGAACTGCCGCCGGCGTTCGAAGCCGGCCGCTATCTCACCATCGTCGAGGCCGTGCCTGGCGATGATCTCGGCTGGACCCACCGCGAGACCACGGACTTCCGCCGCGCGCACGGGCTCTTTGTGCCCAAGATCAACGACGAGCTGCAGTGGCTCGCGACGGGCGCGCTCGCGCAGCCGGTGCGTCAGTATCTGTCGCTCGCCATCGATTGCGCGTATCCGACGCGCGCTCGGCCTGGCGCCCCGACGACTCGTCCGGGCCGTCCTGACGTTCCGGCGGGCGCCCCCCCGCTCATTGCCTATCGCACCGGCATCTGCATCTCCGTCTCGAACACGATTTTCGCGAAAGTTCGAGAGGATGTTCCGCGGTTCATCGAGACCGGATACTTCATGAGCCGCGCGGCGTTGATCACCGCCAAGAACGACGGCGGCCGGCAGGCCAGAATCTGGCTCGACGAGAACTACAAGCGTTTTCCGCGGTCTCCCTCGGTGACCTACATCAGCGGTCAATTGAACCAGTTCGCCGGCGATTGCAAGGCGGCGCTCAAGTTCTATGAGGAGACGCTCGCGATGAAACCCGAGCACGAGGTCGGCCTGATCGGCCGGACGGTGTGTCTGACCTACCTGAAGCGCACGGACGAGGCGATCGCGGAAGCGACGCACATGATCGATCTGAAGACGGACAACATCGACGAGGCGTACTACTGGCGATCCTGGAATCACTACACGCGCCAGGCGCTGGAGCTCGCGCGCGCGGATATCGATCTCGCCAAGAGCCGGCGCGCCACCCCGTCGTACTACACGCTGGCGGGCATGATCGAGCACGACCAGAACGACCTCAACGTGGCCGAGATCGACCTCAAAGCCGCGCGCGACATGTCGACTCAGAATTGCACGGCGATGTGGTACCTCGGCCTCGTCGCGCTCAAGCGCGAGCAATGGCTCGTCTCCGGCAAGAACTTCGAAGACTCGATGGGCTGCTACGAGGCCAACGTCAAGGACAGCGAAGCCGGCCTTCGCGCGATGGAGAACCGCACGGACGTCGATCCGGACTTCAAGGCCCGCCAGATCGAAGGCTTCCAGGCGGCGATCAAAGAGGACCACAGCCACCAGTACGCGGCCGCGTTCAACGCCGCCAACCAGTATGCCCACGGCGGCGATGTGGCCAAGGCCCGGCCGTTGCTGGAGCTCGCCGCGCTCGATCCCGCGCTGTCCAAGGAAGTGGCGGAACTACGACGAATCATAGGAGGTTCGACCGTTCCAGGCCGTGCTGGCCCATAATATTGGGCGATGGCTACCTACGCGCACTTTGAAACGTCGCTCGGGAATTTTACGGTTGAGCTCTTCGACAGCAAAGCCCCCAAGACCGTCGCCAACTTCGTCGGGCTGGTCGAGGGCACGAAAGAGTGGAAGCATCCGAAGACGAACGAGAAGCACAAGACGCCGTACTACGACGGCGTCGTCTTTCATCGCATCATCAAGGGCTTCGTGATCCAGGGCGGTGACCCGCTCGGGATTGGTACCGGCGGGCCCGGCTACAACTTCGAGGACGAGTTCCATCCTGAGCTGCGCCACGATCGCGCCGGCATTCTATCGATGGCCAACGCCGGCCCGAACACGAATGGCAGCCAGTTCTTCGTCACGCTCGGCCCGACGCCGCACCTCGACCGCCGCCACTCGGTCTTCGGCGCGGTCGTCAAGGGACTGGATGTCGTGGAGAAGATCGGCACCACGCAAACCGATCGCAACGATCGCCCCGTCACGCCCGTCGTGATGAAGAAGGTCACGATCGAGCGAAAGTAGGGACGCGCGTCAGTCGGCCCTCAGCGCCTTGACCGGATCGACCCGGCCCGCGCGCACGGCCGGGAAGATCGACGCGACGATCGCGACGACGGCGAGTGCGGCGGTGATCACGAGGAACGTCGCCGGATCGGTCGGCCGCACGCCGAAGAGCTGCGCCCGGATGAGCCCCGTCAGAAGGATCGCGCCGATCGCGCCCACGACCAGTCCAATGCACACGGGCGGCAGGCCCTGCCGAAGGACGAGCCTCGTGAGATGTCCGGAGGCCGCGCCGAGCGCGACGCGAATGCCGAACTCCCGCGTGCGCTGCCGCGCCAGATAGCTCGCGACGCCGTAAATCCCCGCGACCGCGAGGAAGAGTCCAGTCACCGAGAATCCCGCGACGAGTCCAAGGCTGAGCCGCCGGGGCGCCAACGAGGTCGCGACTGCCGAGTCCATCGTCTCGATCGAGGTCAGCGGACGATCGCGGTCCAGACCGCGGATGACGTCTCGCGCCGCAGCGGTCAGGCCGGCCGGATCGCCGGTGGCCTTCAGCACGAACGCGCCGTCGCTGATGGGCCGCTGCAGGTAGCTGACGTAGACCATCGGTACTTCGCCTTCATCGAGCCCGTAGTGCTTGACGTCGTTGACGACGCCGATGATCTCCTGCATGCCGTCCATGTCCCAGTCGAACCCGGCGCGGTGTCCGAGCGCGGCCTCGCGCGTGCCGAAGTAGCGGCGGGCGAAGCTGTCGCTCACGACCATGACCGTCGGCATGCCGGCGGCGTCCCGATCGTTGAATGTACGCCCGGCCAGCACGCGAACGCCGAGCGTGCGGAAGTACTCCGGGCTGACGATGCGCTTCTCGGGCATGGGCTCCTGGCCCGGGGAAGACGTCTGGCCTTCGATCGGCGTGGTGCCATTGACGCCGTTCTGATCCAGCGGACGCGAGTTGGTCAGACCCACGGAGGCGACTCCGCGAATCCCGGCCAGGCCCTCGAGCGCCGAGCGAAAGAACGCGGTCTGTCGGGGGCCGTCAGGATACTTGACGACCGGAATCGAGAGTTCGAAGCTCAACACGCGCTCCGGATCGAACCCTTTGTCGACGTGCAGGAGATTGTCAAAGCTTCGCGTGAGCAGGCCGGTGCCGAAGAGGAGCACGAAGGCCAGCGCGACTTCGACGGCCACGAGCGCAGATCGAAGAGGTCGCGCACTCACGACTCGCCCGGCATCGCCCATCGCGGCCCGGAGCGATCGCCGGCCCGCGGCCAACGCCGGCGCCAGGCCGACGAGCACGCCCGACAACATCGACATCAGCGACGCAAACGTGAACACCTGGGCGCTGACGCGAACGTCGTACGCGCCCGCCGCACGGACGGGAAGCGCGTCCTTCGCCAACGTGACGGCCAGCCACGCGACGAGCACGCCGGCGATACCGCCAATCGCCGACAGCACCAGGTTTTCCGTCAGCAGTTGGCGAAGCAGTCGCCCTGGAACGGCGCCGAGCGCGCGCCGAATTGCGAATTCCTGATCTCGATCGGTAGCCCGTGCCAGCTGCAGGTTCGCGAGATTGGCGCAGGCAATGAGCAGCAGGAACGCGACGGCTGCCAGCAACGCCAGCAGCACCGGGCGTGACTCGGCGTCGAGCACATCTCGCAATCGTGCGACCGTGACGCTCAGCGGCGGCTCGCGATTGGGATGACGATGGCGAACGTCGGCTTGCAGTCGATCGCGCGCCTCTCCGATCTGCTGCGCCGGCCGCAGCAGGCCGATGACGGTCATGAAGTTGAGGGAGGGCGGGGCCACGGTGTCATCCAGGCGGAGCGGCGCGATGACTTCCGCGAGCGGATCCTTTGGCCGCAGGCGAAAGCCTGGAGGCAGGACGCCCATGACAGTGTAGGTGACGTCGCTCAGCGTCATTCGGCGGCCGATGACGTCCGGCGCGGCGCCGAAGCGCCGCCGCCAGAGTCCGTCGCCGATCAGCACCTTTGGCTCGACCGATCGAGACTCATCGCCGCGCGTGAACGTCGTGCCGAGCGAGGGCCGCAGATTCACGGTCTCGAAGAACGACGCCGACACACGCAGACCCGAGACGCGCTCTGGCTCGCCGGCGCCGGTCAGACTCGCGTCCCACAGGAACACCCCGGCCGTGTCCTCGAGGATGTCGTCCTCCCGCCATTCCTCGAACCGTTTGTTGGACACCGAGGTCGAATCGCGAAGCGTGGCGCCCTCGCGTACGATCACGAGACGATCTCCGGTCGAGAACGGCAGCGGCGCCCCGAGGACCGCGTGGACGACGCTGAACATGCCCGTCGCCGCGCCGATGCCCAGGGCCAGCGTCAACACGGCCGTGACCGTGAAGCCCGGCATGCGGCGGAGGACTCGAAGAGCGAACCGAATGTCTCGAGCGAGATTCATGGACCGGTGACCAGCGGGCCGCTCAGAGGCGATCCGCCGCGGGCCGGGAATGATCCAACAGCGCAGGGCCTGATGCCAGTACCAGAGCCGCGCGCGCAGCACCGGCAGCAAGCGGCCGGGCCCGCCCAGGCGATCGGCGAACTCCTCGTCGAGATCGCCCAGCACGAACTCACGTTCGTCGCGCGGCACGCGCCGTGTGGCCAGCCAGCCGGCGAGCCGGGAGGGGCGCGCGCTCACAACGTCTCCAGACGGCCCTCGAGGCCGTCAGTCATCATGCGGAAGTGCTGATACGCCTGGGAGAGGGCACGGCGGCCCGCGGGCCGCAGTGTGAAGTGCTTGCGGCGCCGGCCGCCGCGCTGTGGCGTGGGCTCGCCGACGTGCGAAGCCACCAGGCCTTTGTCTTCCAGTCGCGCGAGCGTGACGTACACCGCGCTGATGGCGAGGTCGCGCCCGGTGCGTGCCTCGATCTCGCGGCGGATCGTCGCACCGTATGCGCCGGCCCCCAGCCGGAAGAGCGCGAGAATGACGAGCTGCTCGAATTCACCGAGCAGCAGGGTCGATGAGGTCGGCACGCCCGTCACTATACTTCACAATGTGAAACATATCTGCGTGAGGCGAGCGCGCTGAGAGTCCCAGTGCAACGAAGACCTTCGTTGACATCTACGAACACGTTCGTATAATAGCGGCATGGCTGACCCTGTGCCCCGTCCGACAGATGCCGAACTGGCGATTTTGCGCGTTCTTTGGGAACGGGGGCCATCCACGGTCCGTCAAGTTCATGAGGTCCTGGCCGGCGAGCGCGAGACCGGGTATACGACGACGCTGAAGCTCATGCAGATCATGACGGAAAAGGGCCTGGTGACGCGGGACGAGTCGGCGCGGACGCACGTCTACGCCACGCACCTCTCACAGGACCAGACGCAGCGCCAGCTCGTCAACGACCTGCTGGACCGCGCGTTCGGCGGCCGCTCGGCGGCGCTCGTCATGCACGCGCTCAGCGCGCAGCCGGCGTCGGCGGAAGAGCTCCACGAAATCAGAACGCTGATCGAGCAATACAAGGCGAAGTAGACGGACGAGACGAGGCCGCGGGGGCCAAGCCCCCCGGGAGAAAAGATGGAACTTCTGCTTCATCCGTATGCGCAAGTCCTCGCGTGGGCGCTGGTGCACTTTCTCTGGCAAGGCGCGCTCATCGGCCTTGTCGCGTTCGGGTTGATGCGCGTGCCGAGATTTGGCGCCGCCACGCGCTACACGATCGGCGTCGTCGCGCTCGGCGCCATGCTCGCCGCGCCGATCGCGACGGCCGCCTACCTCGCGTCGAGCACGGACGTCAGCACGCAGCGCCGCGGACAAACGACGATCGCCCATTCGTCGAGCCTGCCGGCTGGATTTGGCGCCGGCACTGGTGCGGGCGATGCACGGGTCTCGCGTCAGGATTCGGCCCCAACCGGCGAAGCCCGTTCGCGTGACGGGTCGCGCGCGACCGGCGTCGCGATCATCCTCGCGATCTGGTGCGCGGGCGTGATGCTGCTGTCGTTCCGTCTCGCCAGCAGCTGGCTGGCGGTACGGCGGCTGGTGCGCGAAGCGACGCGCCCGGTCACCCCCGAGATCCACACGCTCGTGCGCCGTGTCGCCGGGCGGCTGGCGCTCGATCGCGTCGTGCGCGTCTGCGAGTCGTCAGCGGTCGTCGTACCCGTGATGGTCGGGTGGCTGAAGCCGGTCGTGCTGCTGCCGGCGTCCACGATCTCGGGCCTGGCGCCGGCGCAGGTCGAGGCGCTCATCGCGCACGAGCTCGCGCATGTCCGTCGTCATGACTACCTCGTCAATCTGCTGCAGGCCGTCGTCGAGACGTTGCTGTTCTATCACCCGGCCGTGTGGCTGGTGTCCAGTCACGTGCGCACGGAGCGCGAGCATTGCTGCGACGATCTCGCGGTCGGCGTATGCGACCGCCTCGTGTACGTCACGGCGCTCGCCGATCTCGCGGCGCTGAACGCGGTGCCGCGTATCGCGCTGGCCGCGACGGGCGGATCGCTTCTCGGGCGGGTTCGCCGGATTCTCGGCGGCGGCCGCGAGCATCGCCTGCCGGTGTCTGGATCGCTCTCGGTGCTGTTTGTTCTGCTGGTCGCGGGCATCCTCGTGCCGATCGGGCTCCTCTCCGCGCGCGATGCCTCGTCCGCGGTTACACCGGTGGCAGCGGGACAGGCGATTTCGGGCGGCGTAACGGGCGGTTTGAACGGCGGTGTGCCGCGTGGTGTGAGCGGCGGTGTCGTGGGCGGTGTGAGCGGCGGTGTCGTGGGCGGTGTGAGTGGCGGGGTCGTGGGCGGTGTGAGTGGCGGGGTCGTGGGTGGTGTGACCGGCGGCATCCAACAAGCCGCGCAGGCGCAGGCTCAAGCTTCGACGCCGGCGCAGCAAGGGTCCGGCTCGACGTCGACCACCCAAACCACCACGCGCGGCTCGGGCAACTACGTTTGGAGCGGCGGCCGCGACAAGCTGGCGGTCAAGTGGACGGGCGCGTTTCGGCTCGCGGATGACGACAAGGACATCGAGTGGATTGAGCCGGGGCAGTCGGTCGAGGTGAGCGACGACGGCTGGGTGTTCACGACCGGCGTCGTGCTCAAAGGCAAGTCGGACGGCACGATCGAACGGTCTTACCGGCGCAACGGCTTCGTTCGTCCGTACGAGCCCGAGGGCCGCGAGTACCTGGCGACCGCGCTGTTGCGCGTCGTGCGCAAGTCCGGATTCGGCGCGGAGAGCCGCGTCGCACGTTTCCTGAAGCAGGGCGGCATCGAAGCGGTCTTCACCGAAATCACGCAGCTCGAAGGCGACTACGCGCGCCGGCTCTACTACACCGAGCTGTTCAAGCAGGCGAAGCTCTCGCCGGCCGATCTGACGCGGGTCGCCAATCAGGCCGCGACGACGATCTCGTCGGACTACGAGCTGGCGACGTTGCTCAAGGCCGCGGCCAAGCTGAACGTCGGCGATGAGAATGCGCTCGTCGCGCTCATCGAGGCCACTCGGACGCTCCAGAGCGACTACGAGCACCATCAGGCGCTCTCGGCGTTGGTGCCCGTCAAGCCGACGCCGAAGGTTGCGTCCGCGGCGCTCGCGTCCGCGGTCAATCTCCACTCCGACTACGAGCGCGCGACGTTCCTTGTCGAGTTTGCGAAGCGCGGTGGACTCACGAGCGCCACGAAGCCCGCCTTTCTCGAGCTCGTGAAAGGCATGCACTCCTCGTACGAGCAGAGCCGGGTGCTGCAGAGCGTCATGGCCGCACCGGATGTGCCGGCGGACGTGGTCGCCGATGCCCGCAAGGCGTCGACGAGCGTCGACAGCGATTACGAACACCGGCAGGTGCTGATGTCGTCCATGGCCGCGACGTCGGTCACGCCGCAGGACGCCGGCGGCGTCATCGAGTCCGCGGCCAGCATTCGATCCGACAACGAGAAAGCGAACGTGCTGGTCACGCTGGCGAAGAAGGGTGGCGTGACCGCCGGAACCGCCGGCCCATTCTTCAGCGTCGTCAGTGGTATCTCCTCGCCGTACGAGCAGCGTCGCGTGATCGACACCGTCAGCAGCACGCCCAAGCTCGACGACGGGGTGCTGTCGCCGCTGCTCAAGGCCGCCGCATCGGTAAAGAGCGACTACGACCGAGCCGAAATACTGGTCAGGGTCGCGAAGAACCACACGCTGACTGCCGTCAGCCGCCCCTTGTATCTCGCGGCCGCAGACGGGATTCGGTCGGACTATGATCAGACACGGGTGCTCGCCGAGCTGGTCAGGTCCGAGAAGACGATCAAGTAGCTCAGCGACACCTCCCGTTCAGGCCCGATTCCTCGTTCCGGAGGTCCGCGCAATGATGCGGCGTGTCGGCGCAGGGCTGTTCGTCGTGCTGGCCGCGGCCACGGTCGTCGCCGGGCAGCAGACCGCTCGCGACGCGGCGTCGCCGCGCCCGGGCACCGGATCGATCCAGGGCACGCTCGTGGCGATCGACTCGGGCCGCCCCGTGCGCCGTGCGCGCGTGAGCCTGACGAGCGTCGGCGGCGGCGCGGTCGGACAAAGCGTGACGACCGACGACCTCGGCGTCTTCACGTTCAAGGACCTTCCCGCCGGCGCCTACACGCTCGCGGCATCCAAACCCGGTTACCTCGACAGCATCTACGGACAGCGTCGTCCCGGAACGGGGCGGCCGGGCACGCCGATTCAGCTCATCGACGGCCAGCATCTCGAGAAGCTCACGTTCCAGCTCGCGCGCGGCGGCGCGATCATGGGCACGGTCGTCGACGAGCAAGGGGAGCCGGTCTTTGGCCAGCAGGTGCGCGTGTATCGCTACGTACGCAGGGCCGGTGAGCGGACGCTCCAGTCGGCCGGCACGGACGTCACCGACGATCGAGGTCAGTACCGGATTCCCGTCCTGCTGCCGGGCGAGTACGTCGTCAGCACGTTCCCGCGCGAATCGCCGAGCGACGCGGCGGTCGCGGATCTGAAGAAGATGGCCGAGACTCTCGTGGTCAACGCCAGGGCCGGCGCAGACGAGCAGGCGCTTGTGAGGATGAAGGAAGAAATCGCGCGGGCGAGCGAGATCAAAGCAGACGAAACCAGCGAGAGCTACGCGCCCGTGTACTATCCGGGCACCACGCAGGCGTCGGGCGCGCAATCGATCATGATCGAGGTTGGGCAGGAGCGCGCCGGGGTGGACTTTCAGCTGCAGCTCGTGCGGACGGCGAAGATCTCCGGCACCGTCACAGCGGCGGATGGAGGGTCGAACGCGCTGGCGTCGACGGTCATCGCGCTGGTCGACGCGGATCAGATCGTGCCAGGCGTCACGGCGCGCACCGCGCGTCCGGACGCAGACGGCCGCTTCACGATCGGCGGCGTGCCGCCCGGGCGCTATTTGATCTTCGCGCGTGCCGCGTCGATGACGTCGTTCAATGTTCAGGGGCCGACGCCCGAGTCGCCCGTGGCGAAGGTCGCCAGCACGTTCGGCGCGACGCAGTTCTGGGCGATGAGCGACGTCCTCGTCGACGGGCGCAACGTGCCGGACCTCGCGCTGACGATGCAGAAAGGCATGACGGTGTCGGGCGTGGTCCGGACGGACTCGTCGGGCGGCCAGACGTTCGACCTCGCCCGCGTGCGCGTCTCGCTCTCGCTCGTCGGGCCGGCCGGACTCGGCAACCTCATCCCGGACATTCCGGCGACCGCCGACGCGACGGGACGGTTTTCGATTTCCGGCGCGGTGCCTGGGAAGTATCGCGTGTCGGTTGCCGGGCCGCCCGCGGCGTGGACCCTGAAGTCGGCCGTCTTCAATGGCCGAGAGGCCCTCGACTTCTTCGTCGAAGTGAAACCTGGTGAAGATCAGAGCGGCGTCATCACGCTGACGACGCACCCGGGCACGTTGTCGGGGATGCTGCAGGATTCATCCGGGCAGCCGACGGCGGCGTACACGATCATCGTGTTTCCGTCGGACGAGCGCCTCTGGGCAGCGCCGGCGCGCCGCATCCTCGCGACGCGGCCGGCCACCGACGGCCGCTACTCGTTCTCGAGTCTGCCCGCGGGTGAGTATCGGCTGGTTGCCGTCACCGACGTCGAGCCAGGACAGTGGTACGACCCGGCGTTCCTGCGCGAGCTGAGCGGCCTCGCGCTCCCGATCACACTCGGCGATGGCGAAAGGCGCGTGCAGGATCTCAGAGTGAAATAGGCCCCAGGCGCTAGGCCCCGGGCCCCCGTAGCTCGCGTGCCTGCTGGGGCCCAGGGCCTGAGGCCTTGGGCCTAATCTCTACGTCGCTAGCGTCGGGTGTTTATCTTTCCAGTCTGTCGCCTGCTCGAACGCGAGCGCGACGCGCGCGAGCGTTGCTTCGTCGTAGAGCCGGCCCGTCAACATCAGCACGCGCGGCTGGCCCGTCGCGTAGCCGGGCGTGTTCGTGAAGCCGCATTTGACCGCCATCGCGGGATGGCCGGTCAGGTTGGTCATGCCGAGCGTGCCGCCGGTGCCGGGTTCCAGCAGGACGTCGAACTTCGAGAAGAAGTCGTCCGCCTGCCGCTGGAGCAGCGTGCGAATGCGCATCGCGCGGATGTACTCGACGGCCGGCACGAAGCGTGACTGCCGGAACGTGTTGGGCCACGAGCTGCGCGATCCGTTCGGGTTCTGCAGCTGATTGATGTCACCCGATCGCGTCGCGTCGTCGAACGACGCGGCGGACTCGACCTCGAGCAGGAAGCCAATCGCGTTGGTCATCTGCGTGAGATCGGCCGGCACATCGACGGGTTCGAGCTTCGCGCCCAACTTGCGATAGGTCTCGAGCACGTCGTCGTAGATCTTCTTCGTCTCGGCCGCGATCGCCGCCTGCTGTTCCGGCGTGATCTGCGGTCCACGACCACGGCCCGCACCGCCGGCGGCACCAGCCGCGCCCGCTCCGGCTCCCGCTGCCGCCGCGCCACCGGCGCCAGCTCCAGGCGCGCCGCCGGGACGACCGCCGCCTGCGCCGCCTCCACCCGGTCCACCGACGCGGCCGGCGTTCTCGAACGCCGTCTTGGCGTAGGCGATTTTCAATCCCGCGAGCGGCAGGTCGGGATTCCAGTGAAGCGCGGCATCGGCCACGCTGCCGTCACGCTTGTCCGGACCGTAGATCGTGTTGAGCACGATCACGGCGTCCTCGACGTAGCGGCACATCGGACCGATCTTATCCATCGTCGTCGACAGCGCCATTGCACCGTAGCGGCTGACACGGCCGTAGGTCGGCCGCAGTCCGGCCAGACCGTTCACGGATGACGGCGACAGGATCGATCCGCGTGTCTCGGTGCCGATCGCGAACGCCACGCAGCCGGCGGCGGTCGCCGAGCCCGGACCTGCGGACGAGCCGCTCGCCCCGGCTTGCGGGTTCCACGGAGTGCGGGTCTGACCGCCGAACCACACATCGCCTTGCGCCAGCGCGCCGAGCGTGAGCTTGGCGACGAGCACGGCGCCCGCGTCGCGCAGGCGCTCGACGATCGTGGCGTCGTAGTCGATCATCTGCTCCTGATAGAGCTCGGCGCCCCATGTCGTCTTGATACCTTTGGTGGCGAACAGATCTTTTGCGCCCCAAGGCAGCCCGTGAAGCGGACCGCGATACTTGCCGGCTTTGATCTCGCGGTCGGCCTCCGCGGCCTGCTTGAGCGCGAGCTCCTCGGTGAGCGTGACGTAGAAGTAGAGCGACGAGTTGTAGCGCTTGAGGCGCGACAGATACATGTTGGTGAGCTCGGTCGAGGTCACGAGCTTGCGCTCGACGAGCGCCGCGAGCCTGGTGATCGGCCAGAACGCGACGTCCTCGAGGTTGGCCGGCCGCTTCAACGTCGCGGGCGGCTTCGTGTATTTGATGGGCGCGCCTGGCGTCGCCGGGCCCTTCGGTTCCTTGCCGGGCAACGCCGGCTTGAACACGTAGGCCGGCTCGGTGTCCTGCGGCACCGTGATCGCGCGCATCCGCGTGTAGTTCGCGAGATTCGTGTTGGCGCCCCGCGCGGCCGCGGCTTCTTCCTCGCTCGTGAACTGCACGCCGTCCAGGGTTTCCGCCGTCTTGATCGTCTCGGCGGTCACCGGCCCGGCGTTCTGCGGCGGGCCTTGCGCGAACGCCTTCGTCGCGACGACACCAGCCACTGCGGCGGGAACGACCTTCAGGAACTTACGACGCGACTCGTTGCTCGACTTGTTCGGCATGGCTATTTCTTTTCCTTGAACCCAGCCGGCATCGCGACGTCTTCCGCGGCCACCGTCGGCGACAGCGACAGGATCTCGTGCGATGACGTGAAGACGGTGCTCCGCTGGGTGACTTCGCCCTTGGGGCCGATCATCTTCTTCGCGAGCATGCCGCCGATGCCGCCGCCGGTCGTTGGGGGCGGCTGACTCTGACTCTTCGCTTCCTTCATCGCTTCGGCGCTCTTCACGGAATCGAAGGTCGTGCTGGAGAGCACGGGCGTGCCCTGCAGCTTGCCGTTTTCGGCCTGCATCTTCTCGGCCATGGGCTTGAAGGTCGGATACATCGCCACCGTGCTGGCCGTCTGCTGAACGTCGCCGACAAACGCCTCGCCGTAGATGGCTTTGATGTATTTGAGCTGGAACTGAATGAGCTCATCGAGCCCGGCGATTTTCGGGGCGAGCCACATGTCGGTCGTCATGATGAAGCCGCCGCTCTCTTCGACCTTCTTGCCCTTTTCGTGCGCGGTGATCGTGAGGATGACCTCGCGCGTGTCGTAGCCGGCGAGGTTCTTCTTCTGGCCGGTTTCTTTCACGTCGGCCTCGAACTCATACTGCTTGGCCGTGTCCTCGACCTGCTGCTTGTCTTCAGGCTTCATTTCCTGCTTCTTCTTCTCCGCGTCGGCCTTGGCCTTCTCGAACGCGGCGCGCAGCTCGGCGAACGTCGCGACCTTGTAGCTCTTGCCCTTCATGTCGAGCGAGTAGACCTTCTCTTCGCCGAGGTCGATGATCTCGCCCGAGTCGCCGGAGATGCTGAGCTTGCGGTTGCCTTTGATGGCCGAGGTCGTGACCAGGCCCTCTTTGGTGGTTGCGCCGCCGAACTTGTTGAGGACGCCGCCGAGCGTGCCGGCGAATTTGAACGTGCTCTTCTGCTGCGTCTTCACGTCGGCGCGCAGCACGGGCACGGCCAGGACGAGCGACGCGAGCAAAAGTGGGACGAAACGGATGCGCTGCATAGATGACCTCCGAGTCACAAGAGTGACTTATTCTAATGGCGTTTGAGACTCAGCGTCCCCCGCCCGCTGGTCGCGCTCGTCGCCTGTCTGGCGATCTCCGTCGAGGTGTGGTCGCAGCAGGACCGCCGGATTCTGGACACCACGGCGGAAGTGAACACCGGCCGGCCGGGCCAGGTGTTCGACCCGCCGGCCGTCGTGGCCGGGGGCTTCATCTACACGTCCGGGTTGCTCGGCCTCGAGGCGCCGGGGCGGACCGACCAGCCCGATGTGGCCGGGGAGGTGCGACGCGCGCTCGAGCGGCTCAAGACGGTGGTGGACGCCGCCGGGTCGTCGCTCGCGCAGGTCGTGAGCGTCACGGTCTACCTTCGGAATCCGAAGGACTTCGACGCGATGAACGTGGTCTACCGCGAGTTCTTTGCCGACAAACAGCCGGCGCGGACGACCGTCGGCACGGAGCTGCCGCACGGCGCGCAGGTGATGATCTCGGCGGTCGCCGTGCCGAACGGCACGCCCCGCGAGGTCTTTCATCCCGCGGGCTGGGCGAAATCGCTGCGGCCGTATTCGTATGTCGTGCGGGCCGGCGACTTCGTGTTTCTCTCGGGCCTGGTCAGCCGGCGTGGCACCGACGATCAAGTCGTCGTCGGGCCGGTCCAGACGCAGACGCGAACGATTCTCGACAACGCGGGCGTGCTTTTGCGCACTGTCGGCCTCTCCTACGCCAACGTCGTCGCCGCGCGCGTGTTCCTGACCGATGACTCGTTCTTCGAAGCGATGAACGACGAATACGGCCGGTATTTTTCGGGAGGGCCGCCTGCGCGCGCGACCGCCGTGACGCGTTTGATGGGCGACGACAGCTCGGTCGAAATCTCGCTCATCGCGTCGGTCTCGGAGAAGCAGCTCCTCGGACCGACGGTCTCGCCGAGCCTGCCGGTCTCGACCGCCGTGCGCGTCGGCTCGAGAGTGTTTCTCTCAGGCGTCGTCGGCAACACCGATGCCAACGTCGGCGATGTCGTGGCGCAAACGCGCGAGGCGCTCACGCGTATCAAGCGCACGCTGGACCTCGCCGGCATGTCGTTCGCCGATGTCGTCGACAGCACGGTGTATCTGCCGGATCTGTGGCAGTACGACCGGATGGATCAGGTCTACCGCGAGGCGCTCCTCACGCCTCCCGCGCGCTCGACGATCGGCGCCAAGCCGGTCACGCGAGCGGGGCTCATCGAGCTCATGATGATGGCGGTCAAGTAGACAAGTAACGTGTCGTAACCTGTCGGGATGCGCCGTGAGCTGTCGTCGATGCTCCGTCTGGCCTTGCCGGTCGTGGTGTCCGAGCTCGGCTGGATCACGATGGGCATCGTCGACACGATCTTCGTCGGTCCGCTGGGACCTGCGGCCATTGGTGCCGTCGGCACGGGATCGACGATGTTCTTCACCGTGATGGTGCTCGGGATGGGCACGCTGCTCGCGCTCGACACGTTCGTGGCACAGAGCTACGGCGGGGGCCGCGTGGACGAGTGTCATCGCTGGTTGTTCGCGGGACTGCAGCTCGCGGCCGTGTTGTCGGTCGTGCTCGTCGCGATCGGGCTCGCGGGCGTGTCGCTGCTCGGTCACGCCGGGATTCATCCGGACATCATCGTGCTGCTGCAGCCGTACCTCAGAACGCTGATGTGGTCCGTGCCGCCGCTGCTCGCGTTCACGGTCTTCCGCCGCTATCTGCAGGCCATGAGCTCCGTGCGGCCGACGATGGTCGTGCTGCTGGCGGCGAATCTCATCAATGCGGCGGGAAACTGGATCTTCATTTACGGGCACTTCGGGATGCCGGCGCTTGGCGTGCAGGGATCGGCGTATGCCACGCTTGCGGCGCGCGTGTTTCTCGCGCTCGCCTTGTTCGTCGTGATCGTGCGGCGTGAACGTGAGCGGCCGTCGGGCTTGCACGACGTGCCATTTGCGATCGATCCGGCCCGGATGTGGGAGTTGACCCGCCTGGGCTTGCCGGCGGCCGGCCAGATCACGCTCGAGGTGGGTGTGTTCGCCACGGTCAGCGGCCTGGCCGCCCGCATCACGCCGACAGCGCTGGCGGCGAACCAGATCGCGCTGAACATCGCGGCGTTCGTGTTTATGGTGCCGTACGGGTTGAGCTCGGCGGCGGCGGTGCGGGTCGGCCAGGCGGTCGGCCGGCGGGATGCGGCTGGCGTCAGGCTCGGCGGCTGGGCGGCGCTGGCGTTGTCGTGCGCGTTCACGGTGGCGGCGTCCGTCGTGTTTGTCGCGACACCGATGCCGTTGCTCCAGATCTTCACGCGCGACGCGACCGTGCTCGCCACCGCGACGACGCTGCTCTTCGTCTACGCCATTTTTCAGCCGTTCGACGGCTTCCAGACCGTGTGCACGGGCGCGCTGCGCGGCCTCGGCGACACGCGGGCGCCGGTCCTCGTCAATCTCGTCGGCCACTGGCTCGTCGGCTTGCCGGTCGGGTACCTGCTGTGCTTCCAGCGCGGCTGGGGCGTCACCGGGCTCTGGACCGGCCTCGCGGTGGGGCTCACGGTCGTCGGTGGCGTGCTGTTGGGCGTCTGGAATCGCCGGTCTAGAATGACGCCGCTACGATGACGCCGGGAGTAGTTTCGCGCAATTGTTGCGCCAGATCGTCAGGTACGCTCTTTGCGCGAAACTACTCCCGGCGTCATTTATCGGAGGCATGATGACAAGGCTCAGAAACATCTCGGTCTGGATCGTGGCGGCGGCCGCGGGCGTGGCGTGGGCCTGCGCGGGCGCGGGTCCGGCAGCGCCCACGGCTGACGAGGCCAGAAAATTCATCGACGACGCCAACGAAACGATACTGCGGGTCAGCGTCGCGGAAGGGCAAGCCGGCTGGGTCGCGGAGACCTTCATCACGGAAGACACCGAGGCGATCAGTGCCCGCGCCAATCAGGCGTTCAGTGACGAGATCGCGAAGCTCGCCAAGGCCTCCACGCGCTTCGACAAGCTCGATCTGCCGGCCGATCTCCGGCGTCAGCTCAACCTGCTAAAGCTCTCCCTCACCCTCGCGACGCCCGCGGATCCGAAGAAGGCCGAGGAGTTGACGACGATCGCCGCGCGCCTCGAGGCGACCTACGGCAAGGGGAAGTGGTGCCCGGATCCCGCGAAGCCGGACACGTGCATGGACGTCGAGAAGATCACGGATGTCATGGCCAACTCACGTGATCCGAAGGAGCTGCAGCGCGTGTGGGAAGGCTGGCACACGATTTCTCCGCCGATGAAGAACGACTACGTGCGATTCGCTGAGCTCTCCAACGCGGGCGCGCGCGAGCTGGGCTTTGCCGACACCGGCGCGATGTGGCGCTCGAAGTACGACATGCCCGCCGACGACTTTCCGAAAGAAATGGACCGGCTCTGGGAGCAGGTCAAGCCGCTCTACCTGCAGCTCCACGCGTACGTCCGCATGAAGCTCCACGAGAAGTACGGCAACATCGTCCCCGAGCACGGGCCGATTCCGGCGTATCTGCTCGGCAACATCTGGGCGCAGGACTGGTCGAACGTCTACGACCTCGTGAAGCCCGCGAGCGCCGACCCGGGCTACTCGCTCACAAAGATCCTCCAGGCCCGCAAGTTTGACGCGATCAAGATGACGCAGACGGGCGAGCATTTCTACACGTCGATTGGATTTGCGCCGCTGCCGAAGACGTTCTGGGAACGCTCGATGCTCGTCAAGCCGCGCGATCGAGAGGTCGTCTGTCACGCGAGCGCCTGGGACATCGACACGAAGGAAGACGTCCGGATCAAGATGTGCGTGGACCCGACCGAAGAGGACTTCACGACGATCCACCACGAGCTCGGCCACAACTTCTATCAGCGCGCGTATGACACGCAGCCCGTCATCTTCCGCGACAGCGCCAACGACGGCTTCCACGAGGCCATCGGCGACACGATCGCGCTTTCCGTCACGCCGGAGTACCTCGTCAAGATCGGACTGCTCGACAAGGCGCCAGACGCATCGCGCGATATCGGCTTGCTGATGGCGAAGGCGCTCGAGAAGATCGCGTTCCTGCCGTTCGGGCTGGTGATCGATCAGTGGCGCTGGCAGGTGTTTTCGGGCGCCGCGAAGCCGGATCACTACAACCAGGTCTGGTGGGATCTGCGCCAGAAGTACCAGGGCATCGCGCCCTCGTCACCTCGCGGCGAGGAGTTCTTCGATCCGGGCGCGAAGTACCACGTGCCCGACAACACGCCGTACGCGCGCTACTTCCTCGCCGCGATTCTGCAGTTCCAGTTCCACCGCGCGTTGTCGAAAGCCGCCGGCTGCACGATGCCGCTCCATCGCTGCTCGATCTACGAGAGCAAGGTCGCGGGCGACAAGCTCAACGCGATGCTGAAGATGGGACTGTCGAAGCCGTGGCCCGATGCCCTCGAGGCATTGACCGGATCGCGTCAGATGGACGCCACCGCGATCCTCGATTACTTCGCGCCGTTGAAGGCGTACCTGGACGAACAGCTGAAGGGTAAGCAGGTCGGCTGGTAAGGAACGAGCGAAGACGATTCAGTTGACGATCGACTGAATCGTCTTCGCGATCTGCTGCTGTTGCTTCTCGGGCCCGACGCCTTCCCACGCGGCCAGCACCTGGCCCTGCGCGTTGACGAGCACGAGCGTCGGTGTCGCGCGGACGCGCAGTCCGGCCGGCACGACCTTGACCGACTCGGCGGACAGGCCGAGTGACTGACCGTAGCCCGCTTCTTCCTTCGGTTCCTTGCCCGTCGTGCCGAGCACGATCGCGCTCCTGGATCCGAGGTCAGCCACGAGCTGCTTCAGGAACGGCTGCGCCGTCTGGCACGCGCCGCAACTCGCACGCGCGAACACCACGAGCGTGTAGCTCGACTCGGAGTACCAGTCGGCGGGCGTGTCGATCGTCTGGCCCGCGCGATACGCCGGCTCAGGCGCGCGCCGCATGCCGAGCGCGTTGGTCACGCGCGGCCACGCCAGCATCATCCCGGTGACGAGCAGAATCAACACCAGCCCCGCGTTCGTGATGGACGCGGTCTTGCCAACCAGCCGATCAGTGTCACTCTTCATCGTCGTGTCCTCGAAGAACTGCGCGCTACTGCTCCTTCGGCCAACGGATGATCTTGCACCACCCCGTGCATGCCCACGACCAGAGCGGGCCGCACATCGGCCAGTCGAGGTCGAAGTTGCACGTGTAGAGCTCCGAGCACTCGAGCCAGGGATCGGGCACGAGATCGCAAGTGTCGATGTCGATGTTGCAGTTGCAGTCCGGGTACTCGGCCGAGACGACGCGCCACGTGCGCACGCGGTCGGCGACCTGCTGGACGACCGACAGCGCGCTCCTGCGCGGGTTTTTCGGTCCGAGGTTGACGAAGAGATCCGTCGTGTCCTCCGGCCCGAGCAGCGCCGTCGCCTGCTTGAAGATCGAGCCGATGCGCTCCTTGATCTCGTCGGAGAGCGGCGGCGCGAATGCGCCCGGGCTTGCGACGTCAATCGCGTCCTGAATCAGCGCCACCTGCGCCGGCGTCAGGTCCGGGTGCGTCCGGAGATACTTCCGGAAGTGCGCGCGCCATACGAGAGCGCGGTTGTCCGGCCCGAGTACGCCCATCAGCGCGCGACGGTAGACCGCGGGGTAATCCTCGATCTGATCGGCAGCCTGCTGCGCGTCGGCGGCCGAGAGCGTCGCGGCCCACTGGGTGGCGGCGGCCCGCTGATCCGGCGTCCGCGCGACCGGGACGAGAATCGTCTCGACCGGCAGCACGAGCAGGGCCAGGACCAGGCTGAATGTCAGGCGGTGACGAGTCCGGGGAGTCATGCAGCTCCTTTTGCCTCGATCCGTCAAAACTGGCAGACGGATTTCGGCATACGGGAAGTGCAAGACTCAGGCCGCCCGAAGGCCCTTAGGGAGGCCCACTGGGCCGAGGAATCTAGGCCTTTCGGCCCGGCACGCTCTCAGTTCCGCCCGGTTCGCTAACAGAAGCGAAAGTCGCCGACGGGCTCAGGCCAGGCGCCCTAGCGTTTTACCGACAGTTTTTTCACTTCGTCCGCGCGCTCGATGAACGTCTCACCGTGCGCAATCCAGCCCGCTGGCTGTTCGGATTTGAGATACGTTCCGAACCACTCGAGGATCCGGTGCTGGTAGTCGATGCGATTCTTCCGCTGCGTCAGTCCGTGATCCTCGCCGTTGTAGACGAGCATCACGACGTTCTTCTTGGCGCGCCGCGCGATGTTGTAGAGCTCGACGCTCTGGTGCCAGAACACGGTGCCGTCCGCGTCGCCGCACTCGAGCAGCAGCGGCACCGTCATGTTCTGCGCGTTGAACACCGCGGAATTCGCGATGTAATCCGGCAGATCTTCGTAGAGCGGCACTTCCATCCGCTGCTGGCCCGTCTCGATGTGATCGGTTTCCGCGATACCCGAGCTCCAGTGGTGGTTGCCGTAATTGCTCACGAGATCGGTGATCGGCGCGCCCGCCACCGCCGCCGCGAACACGCCGTTGGTGTGCGTCGCGAGAAACGCCGAGTCGAAGCCGCCCCATGAGTGGCCGATGACGCCGACGCGCGCCGGATCGACCGCGCCCATCGATGTGACTTTCTTCACGCCCGCGACGACGCACTCGACGACGGAGAGTCCAGGCTGCCGAGGCCGGAAGACGATGTCCGGCTGGAAGACGAAGTAGCCCTGACTGCTGAAGACCGTCGTGTTGTAGTAGACGATGTCGGACGGCGCCACGTAGCTGTGTACGCTGTCCGAGAGCTTCTCGTACATGTAGACGATCATGGGGTAACGCTTACCCGGCTCGTAGCCGGCGGGGTAGTAGAGGGCCCCCTGCAGCCGCACGCCCTTGTCGGTCTTGTAGTCGACGATTTCGCTCTTGCCCCACGCGTAGTTCGACTGGAACGCATTGGTCGTCGTGATCTGCTTCGCCGCCTTCAGGTCCGCGCCGCCGACGAAGAAATCCGGCGAGTCGTCGTAGTCCTGCACCGTGTAGCCGTAGACGTCGGCGTTGCGCGCTTTCGACAGGCCGCCGACGCTCTTGTCCATCCAGACGAGGTTGGTCACGGCCGCCGAGCCGGGATTGACGAGGCCGTACCCGGACTTCTTCGACCACAGACCGAAGAGCGACACGTACATCGGCTTGGTCACGTCGATCGTTTCATCGTCGGGGTTCAGTCGCACGTAGCGGTGACGGATCTCTTCGGTCATCCCGTTGGTCAGCCGCTTCGCGCCCGTCCCGGTGACCGGCAGTTCCCACAGGTCGTACTTGTCGTACATCACGACGGCCGCATCGTCCTTCGTCCAGCCGGCGACGCCGAAGGGCGGCTTCTGCTTGACGGTCTCGTCCGATTCCTTGTCGATGAACGACGCGGTGACGCCCTTGGTGATGTTGGTCGTCGCGCGCGTCGCGAGGTTAATCGTGAAGTACTGATCGTCCTGGAGGAAGAGCAAGTACTTGCCGCCCGGGCTCACCTGCGTGAAACGGTCGTTGACGTTGTCCTTGAGCTTGGTACGCGCGCCAGTCGAGAGGTCGGCGACGTAGAGATCCGCCGCGGGGCGGCCGATCGACCGGTCCATCGCGAAGGCGGACCACTCGGACACGAGCGCGGTGTTCGTGTGCCGGATCGGCGAGACCGTCTCGGTGTACGACTTGGCGATCGGCACGAGCTTGCCCGAGTCGAGATTCCAGGTGGCGAGGAGATTGCGGCGGCGATCCTGGGTCGCGCTCAGCTTCTGTCGCGCCATGACGACGGGATCCATCCAGTGCCAGATGTCGACGCCGGCGGGCTCGTCGGCCGTGGATGTGCTTTCAGCCGAGGCGCCTCGGCCGCCGGCACGGCCGGGTGTGGGCGGTTTGTCGTCCCAGGTCGCATAGCCCAGAAAGATCGTCTTGCCGTCGTCCGACCAGGTCAGCCGGCGGAATGACACCGTGCGCATGCCGGCAGGGAAGGTCGCGTCTTTCGACGGATCGTACGTGCGCAGCTGTCCGGCCGAGCCGACGCCCGTCCAGGCGAGAATCGCGTGTGTTGGGCCGTCGTGGCGATCGTCGGTTTGTGCGCGCAGCACGGCGAGATCCGGCGCGTTCCGCCGCCAGCTCAACCCCGTATACGTCGTCGGTGACGAGTCGAGCACGCGCAGCACCGTCGTTTCCGGATCGAAGAGCTGTACGCCGTTACCGACTTTACCCTCGGCGCTGATAGCCATCGCGAGCAGGTGGGCGCGATCGGCGTCCTGCCAATCGAATTCCGACACGTTGCCGAACGTCGTATCGCGGCCGCTGGCGAGATCGCGCACGGTCAACGTCGCGCCCGGCCGGTCATCAGTTGCGTCACCGCCGCCACCACCACCGCCGCGCCCGCCGCGTCCTCCGGTGGGAGCGCCTGCGCCGTTGGCGGCATTACCCGGCGCCGCGGGCTGATACCGCCGCATCGCGAGGTATTTGCCGTCGCCGCTGAACGAGAACGATTCGATGCCCTCGACGGTTGCGCTGTCGCCGGTCGCGAGGTTCAGAATGCCCAGCGAGTTCTGCACCGGCCGATTTGCCGCGCGCAGCCGCTCCTGTTCGGCTTCGGAGTGCGTGATGCTGTACGCGAGCCACTTCGAGTCGGCCGAGAACGCCTGCCCGCCGCCGTACGCAAACGTCTTCGTCGACGCGTCCGCGATTTTCGTCACGCGAAGCTCGTTGCTGCGGCTCGTGCGGTTGATGCCGTACGCGACCCACTGGCCGTCCGGCGAGAACGCGCCGCCTCCTCCCCCGCGGCCTCCGCCGCCCACGGCTAGCGTCTCCCACTGTCCGTAGTCGGCGCGCGTGATGGCGGGCTTCGATTGGGCGGCGAGGCCGGCCGTGAATGCCAGCGCGCCGAGGACGAACGTGATGAGCGTCCGGCGTGTGGTCGTGGGAGTCGTCGGGGTCATGGGCACACCTCTAGGTCGATTTGACTGGAAACGTGTCGAGATCGTGCACCGAACGCGCGTTTGGAGCAAGGGCGGCGGTGACCGGCGGCATACAATCGATGCGTGCCATTTGCCGCGCTCGGCCTCCATCCCAGCCTGCTTCGTGCCGTGCGCGAGATGGGTTTCGTTCGACCCACACCGATCCAGGCCGCCACGATCCCCGGCGCGCTCGCCGGCCGCGATGTGCTCGCCTCCGCTGAAACGGGCAGCGGCAAGACCGCGGCATTCCTGCTGCCGATCCTTCACGGCCTCCTTGGCAAGCCCCGGGGCTCGACGCGTGCGCTCGTGCTGGTGCCGACGCGCGAGCTGGCCGCGCAGGTGCTCGCCGACATGCACGATCTCGCGGTGCATACGCCCGTCACTGGCGCCGCGATTTTCGGCGGCGTCGGCCCGGGCCCGCAGGAGCACGCGTTTCGCAGCGGGGTCGACGTGCTCGTCGCGACGCCCGGGCGGCTGCTCGATCATCTCCGCCGGCCGTACGCGAAGCTCGATCGGATCGAGCACCTCGTGCTCGACGAGGCCGATCGCATGCTCGACATGGGCTTTCTGCCGGAGATTCGCAAGATTCTCAAGTACGTGCCGGCACGCCGCCAGACGCTGTTCTTCAGCGCGACGATGCCACCGCCGATTCGCGAGCTGACCAGGGACATGCTCCACAACCCCCTGAACGTCCGGCAGGAGCGGGCGACAGTCACGCCGGCCGGGATCACGCAGGCTGTCTACCCGGTGCCACAGGAGCTGAAGTCGTCGCTGCTGGTCGCGTTGTTGCGGCGCGGCGACATCAATCAGGTGCTCGTCTTCACCCGGACGAAGCATCGCGCGAATCGAGTCGCCGACTTTCTCACGCGCGCCGGCGTGCATGCCGGACGCATTCACGGCAATCGATCGCAGTCGCAGCGCACGCAGGCGCTCGAGGCCTTCAAGAGCGGGCGCGTGCCCGTGCTCGTCGCCACCGACATCGCCGCGCGCGGGATCGACGTCGACGCGCTCGGTCACGTGATCAACTTCGACGTGCCGCTCGTGCCTGACGATTACATTCACCGCGTGGGACGCACCGGGCGCGCGGAGGCCACGGGCGAGGCGTTTACGTTCGTCTCGCCGGAAGAACGCGGCGAGCTGGCGGCGATCGAACGTGCGATCGGCCGCAAACTGCCCGTTGTCACGCTGCCGGATTTCGACTATGCGGCCCGGCCGCAGGCGCGGCTCGAAATTCCCGCGGCACAACGAATCGCCGAGCACCGCGCGCGCAGGCAGGGACACCCGCCGCGCTCCGGGCAGGGATCCCACGGTGCGCCGGGACGACGGCCGGGGTCGGGCCGCAGCGGTGGCCAACAGGGTGGGCCGCCCGCCGATCGTTCCGCGGCTGGAAACTCAGGCGGTCCGCCGAGCGGCCGCAAGTGGAGCTTCCGGCCACGGCGCCGGCGATAGAGTTCTTACCGGCCAGCGGCGCAGGTCTTCGCGTCCACGAGCATCGGCCGCAGGAACGTCGTATTGAGGCCGCCGCCACCGCCGCGGCCGCCGCCACCCCCACCGAAGCCGCCGCCGTACCGGCCGCCGCCCGTGAAGATGAACGTGCTCGCCTCGTCGAGCGGCAGCGCGGCGACGTTGCAGATGAACGCGTCCTCGGTGCCGGCTCGATTCAGGTACTGCTCGACGTTCGAAAGGTAGAACGCCGCCACCACCGCGTCATGTTCTTTCAGGTAGGCGCCGACCGTGCGGATCGCTTTCGGTCCGCCGAAGTCGCCGACGACGGGCACGAGAAGATTGCGCGTCTCCAGATCCTTCATCACGCGCCAGTTTTCTTCGGTCGCGAGGAATCCTCGATTCACGCCGCGGCCGTCGTCGATCTCCTGGATGTCCGCGTAAGTCGCCTGGTTGCCGCGGCCGCCGAACGTGCCTCGCGCGCCGCGCCCAGCCATGTTGTACGAGAGCTGCGGGCCTCCGGAGAAGAAGGCGGTGCGGTAGACGTAGTCAATGCCGGGCAGATCGTCAGCGTGCAGCGCGAAGCCGTGCTTCTTCGTGAGCCAGTCGCTGACCGCCGTGAAGTTCGACTGGTACAGCTCGGCGCTCGGGTCCACCTTGTCGTACGCGTCCATCAGCGCGGTGACCGACGATGAAGCGCTGAGGCCGTCGGGACGCTTGCGCGAGAACAGACGCGAGAGGAAGTCGGCGCGATCGGCGGACATCTCGAAGAGCGCCTTGTACAGCAGCTGCTCGTGGAGATTGCCGCGGCGGACGTCGAAGATGATCGCCAGCGCGGGCTTCAGCGCGACGATGTACGGAAAGTTCTGCTCGGGCCCGACGCCGAGGTACACGCGCCCGGGCTTGGCGGTCTGCACGAGATCGGGAATCACGACCTGGTAGCCGCGTTCGTTCGAGAGGAAGTTGTCCGACTGGAAGTCGCCGTTCGGCTCGGACACGCGCTCGGTCAGCTCCCAGAATTCCTGATCGGTGAGCTTCGAGGGCAGGGCCGCCGATCGGCCGAGGAGCGGTGCGGCCCAAACGAGCGCCATACTCACCGCGAGCAGGGCAGCGGGCCAGGAGAGTCGTCGGCGCGTCATGCGCAGATACTACCAGCCGTCTGTGCGCCGGTATAATCGCTACCTCGATTCAATCGACCGATGAGAACGCGTCAGATCGCGATGGCGGCGCTCGTCGCTCTGGCGATGCCGATGCTGCACGGGCAGCAGGTCCTCGACGCCGATCAGCTGGTGCAGCGCTGGCTGGATGCGGTGAGGTTCCACGCCGCCGGCCAGAACGACGAGCAAGTGAAGTGGCTCGGGTCGCTGCCAACGGAGCACTGGAAGCTGCTCAACACGGGCCTCAAGTCGTACTTCGGCCAGAAGGGCGCGTCAAACCACGTCATCGATCAGGCCGCGATCTTCCACATGGACGCCGCGATGTTCGGGCCGCCGGCGCCCGCGACCAGGCTCGGGTCGGCATGGACCGGCGGCCTCACGCCCGCGCTCTATCGGACACAGGACGGTGAGCTCGAAGGCCGCGAGGACGCCAACTGGAACTGGATTCTGGCGCGCAAGATCCTCGACCAGCTCCAGCCGGCGCCCCGCAGCGATCCGTTTGCAGCGTTCTGGTATCACGCGTCGGCGGCGTACCTGTTTTGGCGCGGGTACTACGGCGAGCTCAACACCCACCTCGAACACGCCGGCTTGCTGTTTCCCACCGACGCGCGCATCGCGTTCGACCGGGGCTGTCTCGCCGAAGCGCTCGGCATGCCGCGCAGTCAGTTCGCGATCGACAGCCTGCTCGCGCGGCGCCCCGCCAACCGCGGCAGCGCCCTGTTCGTTCCCGGGATGGGCTCCAATCCCAACCCACGCGCCGAGTTTCAGACGGCCCGCGCCTCGAACGACGAGGCGGAGAAGCGGTTTCGCCAGACGCTGCAGATCGATCCGACGTTTGCCGAGGCGCGCATCCGCCTCGCGCGGCTGCTCGAGCTGAAAGGCAAACCTGACGACGCCCGCAAGGAGCTCGAGACCGCGTTGCGCGGGCCGATGCCGGATTCCGTCGTCGTGTACTACGCGCACTTGTTTGCCGCGCGCGCCGACCTCGCGCTCAAGCACCCGGATTTGGCCTCGGCGCACATCCGCGACGCGCTCGCGCTCTTTCCCGACGCGCAAACGGCGCTCATCGTCGAGAGCCAGCTCGCGCTGATGAAATCAGACGCGGACGGCGCGCTCGCCCCGGTGCGGCATCTGGCCGGCCTGGTCGGCGACCCGAATCACCTCGAGGACCCGTGGTGGGTGTACGACACGGGGGCCGGGCGGCTCGTCGACTTCATGCTCGCGGAGATGAAGGCGCGCGCGGAGGCGATCAAGTGACGACGCGCGCGCTCGCGATCGTCGCGGTCCTGGCGAGCGCGTGGACTGCCGCAGCCGCGCCGCAGGTCTTCTCGTCGAAGACCGTCGGCGTCCGCGTGGACGTGCTCGTGGCCGACGTCACCAGCGGCAAGCCCGTCGGCGGCCTGGCCGCCGCGGACTTCGAAGTCCGCGACAACGGCGTGCTGCAATCTGTCGAATCGATCGACGTCGGCGACATTCCGATCAACGTCGTCCTCGCGCTCGATGCGAGCGGCAGCACGGCGGGGAAGCGGCTCGACGACCTGCGGAACGCGACGCGCGCGCTGCTCGACGACCTCAAGCCGGTCGATCGCGCGGCGCTCACGACGTTCAACCACGCGGTCTCGCCACGCGTGTCGCTGACCTCGGATGTGCGGCAAATCCGCGCCGTCGTTGACAGCCTCACGCCATCCGGCGCGACGTCGCTGCTCGAGGGCGCCTACGTCGCCATCGTCACCACCCAGGCCGAGCCCGGGCGCTCGTTCGTGATCGTCTGCACCGACGGCCGGGACACGTCGAGCTGGACGCAGCCCGAGGATGTGATCGAGAGTGCGAAGCACTCGAACGCCGTCGTTTACGTCGTTGCTTCATCTGGCGCGCGCCGATGGGCGCCGCTCAAGACGCTGGCGGACGTCACGGGCGGCCGGTTGATCGAGATTGAGTCCAGCACGCAGATTGCCGCGGAATTCAAGAAGATCCTCGAGGATTTTCGCAGCCGATACGTCCTGACCTACATCCCCGCGGGCGTCACATCCGGCGGGTACCACCGGCTCGACGTTCGCGTCCGGCGCGCGCAGACGAAGGTCACCGCCCGGCCTGGGTACTTCTGATCGCCGCCAACCCGATTCCGTCCGCATTCCGTCTAATCCGGGCATGACGCTGCGATCCGACCTCCGTCTGGCGATCCGCGGCCTGCGGCGAGCGCCCCTCTTTGCCGCGGTCGCCATCCTGTCGCTCGCGCTCGGCATCGGCGCGAACGCCGCGATTTTCACCCTGCTGGATCAGCTATTGCTTCGCCGGCTCGACGTGACCAATCCCGATCAGCTGGTGATGGTCTACCAGGACGCGAACAACATGGGCAGCAACTCCGGAGCGCGGATGAACTCGTATCCGCTCTTCCAGGACCTCCAGAAGCGCGCCGAGCCGTTCGCGGACGTCCTGTGCCGGCGGACCGTCGCGGCGTCGGTGAGCATCGGCCAGCAAACCGAGCGGGTGCAGGCCGAGCTCGTCTCGGGGAACTACTTCACGATGCTCGGTGTGAAGCCGGAGGTCGGCCGCGTGTTCAGCCCCGATCAAGACGATCAACTGAACAACGGACATCCCGTCGTCGTGTTGAGCTACCCGTACTGGGTCGTGCGGTTTGCGAAGAACCCGGCCGCGGTGGGGCAGGTGATCCGCGTGAACGATACGCCGATGACGATCGTCGGCGTCTCAAAAGAATCGTTTACTGGTCTCGATCCCTCGCACGCGCTGCAGCTGCGCATCCCGATCAAGATGCAGCCGTCGATGATGAAAGAGTCGGCCGGCTGGCTGAAGATGGACGACCGCCGCGCGCGGTGGGTGCAGGTGTTCGCGCGCCTCAAGCCAGGGTACACGATGCAAGCCGCGCAGGCGCCGCTGCAGGGACTCTACATGCAGATTCGCCAGGACGAGATGACGCTGCCCGCGGCCAAGGACTGGTCGGCGTACGCGCGCGAGCAGTTCATGAAGGGCAAGATCGTGCTGGACGGCGCGGCCGGCGGCTACTCGCCGCTCCGCAACAGCGTCTCGACGGCGATCGTTGTGCTGATGTGCATGGTCGGCCTTGTGCTGCTCATCTCGTGCGCGAACGTCGCGAATCTGCTGATCGCGCGTGGGTTCATGCGACAGAAAGAAGTCGCGCTGCGTCTGTCACTTGGCGCGTCACGCGGCCGGCTCGTCGCGCAGTTTCTGATCGAGAGCCTCCTGCTCGCGTCTCTCGGGGCCGTTGTCGGGCTGGCGCTGGCGTTCTGGCTGACACAAGGGCTGATCGCCTTCGTGCCGCAAGAGAGCGCGCCCCTGCTCTTGTCCGCGCGGCCTGACTGGCGCGTGCTCGCGTTCACCGGCCTCCTGTCGGTTATGACCGCGGTCGTCTTCGGCCTCCTGCCCGCGCTTGGTGCGAGCCGCCCCGATCCGTGGCGCACGTTGAAAGAAGCGATGACGACGATCGCGGGGTCGGGTGGATCGCTCGTGCTGCGCAAAGGGCTCGTCGCCGCGCAGGTCGCGCTGAGCTTCCTGCTCCTGTTTGGCGCGGGCCTGTTCGTGCGCAGCCTCCAGAATCTCAAGACGACCGACGCGGGACTCGGACTGGACAACCTCGTGTCGTTCCAGGTGTCGCCGATCCTCAACGGCTATGACGATGCACGCGGCCAGCAGTTCTACGCGGCGCTGCTCGAGAAGCTGCGCGCGGATCCAGCGATTGAGTCCGCGGCGACTGCGGCCGTGGCGCTGCTCGCGGGCAACGAGTGGGACAGCTCTGTGTTGGTCGAGGGCCACACTGCGAAAGACGGCGAGGACATGCAGGGCTTCATGAACGCTGTCTCGCCGGGCTACTTCAAGACGATGAAGATCAAGATGCTCGAGGGGCGCGACTTCACGCCGGCCGATCAGACGACCGGGGAGTGGCACGTCGCGATCGTGAACGAGAAGTTCGCGAAGCACTATTTCCCCGGCGTCTCGGCCGTGGGGAAGCACCTTGGGCAAGGCCGGCCGGGCTCGCCGCTCATGGTCGAAATCGTGGGCGTCGTCGCCGATTCACTGTATGAAGGGCCGCGCGAGGGCGTCCGGCGACAGGTGTTCTGGCCCGGACCGTCGGGCAGCGTCAGCAACGTCATCTACATGCGCACACGGACCACGTCGACCGCGTCGTCGGATCTCGCGCGCCGTAAGGTCGGCGAGCTCGACGCGACGATGCCCGTCTACGCGGTCAAGACCGTAGAGTCGCAGCTCGACGAGACGCTGCTCACTGATCGCCTCGTCGCCACGCTTTCGGCCGGCTTCGGCCTGCTCGCGACGTTTCTCGCGGCGATCGGCCTCTACGGCGTGATGGCGTTCGTCGTCGCGCGGCGCCGCAAGGAGCTCGGAATCCGCATCGCGCTCGGCGCGAGCGCACGGTCGGTGCAGTGGATGGTGATTCGCGAGGTGCTCCTGCTCCTCGGCATCGGGCTCCTCGTCGGCGTGCCCGCCGCGCTCGGGCTCGGCGGTTATCTCAGCAGTCAGCTCTACGGCCTGCAGCCGCGCGATCCAGTCATCGCGATCACGATGGTCGCCCTGCTCGCGACGGCGTCGATCCTCGCGGGGTTCATTCCCGCGCTGCGGGCGAGCCGGATCGATCCGATCGGCGCGCTCAGGCACGAGTAGCCGGGGCGTCTCGACTCCGGACGCGGCTACAATGCCTCCGGCGACGCACGCGACGAGTGAGTGAGGCGAACCCGATTGCCATGGACGAGCTTCGCGCGCTCGCCCGGATGGAACGGATGAGTGGCTGGAGTTCGACTCGATGATCAACCTGCGACCCTCGTTCGGCAATCGGTCGCGCGGGGTTGACGATGCCTCAACGGGCACGGCCATCGCCGCGCTCGTCGAGCGGCTGGTGCGGCGATGACGATTCAGCACCGTGACCTGGCGGCCGGGCAGTGGCACGAGATGTCGGTGGCCGCGCAGCTCGGCAACATCGGGAGTGAGGTGCAGCGGGCACTGCATTGGTCGGCGCGGAATCCCATGCGGGCGCAGGCGGCGCTGTACCGAGCGCTCGAGCTCCTCGATCTCACGCTCGACGATCCACGCCATCGCCGGTCGGAGGCACGCCTGCGCGAGATCGCGCGGGTGCGTGAGGTCGTGGTGGATTTTCTGGCCGGTGAGAATCAGTACCGATCCACGGCCGCGTCCCTCATGAAGTATTTCGACGCCTACGCCCTGGCTGCCGGGCGCATCTGACACAGACGGGCTACTTCCACTTCGTCGTCCTCGGCCCCCACTGCTGCCGAACCGCCGCGATCGAGCCCTCCTCGACGCTCACGATCTTCGATCCGCGTAGCACCGTCACTTTGAACGCTACAGGCAGCGGCGCGAGGTGATTGTTCACGAGCAGCACGCGGTATTGAAACACGCCGCGAGGGGTGTTCTTCTTCGGCCAGTAAACGAGCTCCGACGGATTCGCGCACATCGACTCCGGCGTCGCGTTGCAGTCGCCCGTGTGCACGCCGCCGGACGGGGAGTGGAGCAGGTGACGCGAGATCTCCGTGCCCGCGGGCTCCTTCACGTAGAGATCGAGATCCGCGGGTCCCGACCACTCGACACGGAATGCGATGTCGTTGGGGGGCGCGAGCGGGGAAGACGGGGGTTTGCAGGCGGAGAGGAGTACAGCGCTGATCACGATCGCGGCGAAGTCGCGACGCACGCGCTATTTCTTGATGACGATGTCTTTCGACGAGGCGCCGTACTTCAGATCGGCCGTGCCGTCCGGCTGCTTGTTGGCCTGCAGAATGTACGCGACGAGATCGGCCGTCTGATCCTCCGTCAGCACCACCGACCCGTCATTCGGCATCGTCGTCAGGATCTGATCCTGAAGCTCGCCGAGCGTGCGGCCGTCCCATTTCGTGAGGAACGCGTCGCCCACGAGCGCCGGCCCGGGCTTCTTGCCGGCCGGGACTTTGGAAGGATCGTGACAAGTCGCGCAGACGGTCGTGTACTGCTTCTCACCGCGCGTCGCCTGCGCCTTCGTGTAGATCTTGTCTTGGGTGGTTTTCTGAAGGAACGATCCGCGAACAGTCGTGACCGCGAGTAGAGCCGTCGCGGTCACGACTGCAGCGTAACGAAACGCTAGGCCCACTGATACCCTTGTTTCGAGAACGGCAGCGTCCGCACGCGCTGACCGGTCGCCGTGAAGATCGCGTTGGCGATCGCGGGCAGAATCGGCGGCAGCGCCGGCTCGCCGAGGCCGGTCGGGTTGTTGTCCGTCTGGAGGAAGTGCACGTTGATTTCCTTCGGCGCCTGGCGCATGCGCACCGGCTGATAGTCGTCGAAGTTGCCTTCGACCGCGGCGCCGTTCTTGACCGTGACTTCCCAGCCCATGAGCGAGCTCATGCCCTCGATGACCGAGCTCTGCACCTGCGCCTCGGAGTTGAGCGGGTTGACGATCTGCCGGCCGATGTCGGCCGCGACCCACACCTTCTCGACGCGCACGCGCTTGTTCGCGTCCACTGCGACCTGCGCGACCTCGGCGAAGTAGCCCGCGTGGCTGAAGTGGAACGCGACGCCCATCGCGGTGCCCTTCGGCAGCTGCGTCTTGCCCCAGCCTGATTTGTCGCGGACCAGCTCGAGGACGCCCTTCATCCGCATGGGATCCCAGCCCGGCGCCTGGCCGCCACCGCCGCGGCCGCCCGCCGGCGCGGCGTTCGGATCGGGAGGGGGCGGGACCACGAGCGGACCGGACAGCAGATCGAGCCGGAACTGCAGCGGATCCTTGCCGGCCGCGTGCGCCAACTCGTCGACGAACGACTGCATGACGAACGCGATGCCGTTGCTGCCCGGCGCGCGCATCGCGCCCGTCGGCACGCCTGACGGCAAGGGCGAGGTGTACATCGCGTAGTTCGGCACGAACCGCGCGGGGAACTCTCCGGCCCCGAGCGATGATCCGGTCGGCGCGATGAAGTGATTCTTCCACGCGACGAGCTTGCCCGACGCGTCCACGCCGCCCTTGAGGAAGTGGAAACCGGCCGCGCGGTAGTAGTCGTGCCGGATGTCGTCTTCGCGCGTCCACTGCAGGTGAATCGGCACGCCAGCCTGCTTCGAGATCAACGCTGCGTCGACGATGAAGTCGTTCACTAGACGACGGCCGAAACTGCCGCCCATTCGCACCATGTGGATCGTGACGTCGGTGGGCTGGACACCGAGCGCGGTGGCGACGTTGCGCTGACCGTTGGCCGGCGTCTGCGTGCCAGCCCAGATCTCGCACTTGCCGTCTTTCACGCTCACGGTCGCGTTCATCGGCTCGAGCGGCGCGTGGCTCAGGTATGGATAGAAGTACGCACCTTCGACCGTCTTTGCCGCGCTCGCGAGCGCCTGATCGACGTTGCCGTCCGCGCGCGAGGCCTGCGCCGGAGGATTCGGCGCCATCTCCGCGGCCTTCTTCGTAAAGGCCGCGCTGTCGTCGGTCGCGTTCGGCTGCTGGTCCCACTCGACCTTCAGCTGCGCGCGGGCCTGGTTGAGCAGCCACCAGTTGTCGCCGACGATGGCGACGCCGCCCCAGGCGGTCGGCGGTCCCTGCGCGCCGCGCTGCGGCTCAACGATGAAGGCCTGCTTGACCGACGGCATGGCCTTGATCTGATCGAGATTCGCGCTGAGCGCCTTCGCGCCGAACACCGGCGCGCGCTGGAACACGGCGTACTGCATGCCGGGCACGGTGATGTCGATCCCGAAGATCGGCTTGCCGGTGACGATCGCGTCGTTGTCCGGCCCCGTGATTTTCTGGCCGATGATCTTGAAGTCTTTCGGGTCCTTCAGCTTGACGGTCCCGAGATCCGGCGGCGTCATCGTGAGCGCCTTGTCGGCGAGCTCGCCGTAGCCGATCGATCGCTTGGACGAGGCGTGGAGCACTTTGCCCGACGCGGTCGTGAGCTCGGCTTCGGGCACGTTCCACGTCGCCGCGGCGGACGCGACCAGCATCTGGCGTGCGGCCGCGCCGATCTGGCGCATCGGCGTGTAGTTGCCGGGCACCGCGGTGCTGCCGCCGGCCGACTGCGCGCCGTACTTCGGATCGAGATCGCCCTGCTCGATCTTGACGGACTTCCAGTCCACGTCGAGCTCTTCAGCGATCAGCATCGGCAAGGTCGTCTTGATACCCTGACCGATTTCCGGATTCTTGCCGATGATGGTGACCGTGCCGTCCCGCGCGATCTTGATGAATGCGTTGGGCACGAGCGGCGCCGGGGGCGCGCCACGGCCTTGGGCGAACAGATCGCTGACGGGATCGAGGTAGGCGGCGATCACAAGCCCACCGCCGGCCAGCGCGCTGACTTTCAGAAAGCCGCGACGATTGAGGACAGCGGTGCTCATAAGGTCTCCTTGCCCTTGGCGGCCGCGGCGTTGTTGGCCGCGCGCTTGATGCCTTCACGGATGCGCAGGTAGGTGCCGCAGCGACACAGATTGCCGTTCATCGCGGTGTCGATCTGCGCGTCGGTCGGCGCGGGATTGGTCGCGAGCAGCGCGGCCGCCGCCATGATCTGGCCGCCCTGGCAGTAGCCGCAATCGGGCACGTCGAGCTCTTTCCAAATCAGCTGAAGCGGATGCGTGCCGTTGGGCGACAAGCCCTCGATGGTGACGATCGGCGCGCCCGCGGCGGTCGAGACCTGCACCTGGCAGGACTTCACCGCGCGGCCGCGCATGTGCACGGTGCACGCGCCGCACTGTCCCGCCCCGCACCCGAACTTTGTGCCCGGCATGTTCAGCACGTCGCGTAAGACCCAGAGCAGCGGCATGTCCGGCGGCACGTCCACCGACACGGATTTCCCGTTCACATTGAGATCGAGCTTCATGGGTGGCTCCTGTCACCGGTAATCATAAAACAAAGGGTTCGTCGGGTTCTTCGGTTATTCGACTCGAATCGCCACTTCTCGAATGGCCTGATGCAGGCCGTCCGTCGCCTTGATGACAAGTCGATACGGTCCCGCCTGGGTGCCGGCGAGGGGGAGCGTCAGGTCCAGGATGGGCTGGGCCCCTGGAGCCAGAGTCCACGGCACGCTGATCGGCTCGCGGCCGTCCACGGCGACGAGGGCGACGGTGCCGCTGACGGGCGCGGCTGCCGTCGCACGTTTCACCTGAACGAACACGCGGACATCGTCCGCCTCGCTGAACACTCGCGTGAGGGCTGGCGCGAAGGGCAGCGACACGCCTTGGAGCGCGGCCGTGTGCAGCGGGCCAGACGACTCTTGCGTGCCGGCGCGTGCCGGCGTGAACGCGATGCCGCCCAGCGCAAGAGGCGCGTCGGCGAGGTCCGGCACGTCGATCTGCAAATACACGCTGCCGGACTTGTCGAGCGTCTTCGACATCGCGGACGCGCGCAGTTGATACGGTCCGGGCGCGAGCGCGAGCACGCTCTGTACGCGGAACGATCCCGTCGAGTTCTCGGTCTCGACCGTCCACTGCACGTCGAGCCGGCGCGCGTCGCTTACCGTGACCTTCTTCTTCTTGAGATCCGCGGCATAGACCGCGAACTCGATCGTATCGTTCACGAGCGGTGACGCCGCGCCGGCCGGCGCTTCGACGCCAATTTCGAGCGTCGCGAGCACCTGCATCTTCGATCCAGTGCCGAAGAATGGCACCGCGCTGAGCCGCAGCGGCAGATCGGTCGTCGGCATCACGGGCGCGACGAGGCGCTCGAGCGGCTTGTCGTTCTTCGGTGGTGGAGGCGGTCCGCCCGGTTGATAGCCGTGCCGATGCCGCACGGTGAGGCCCGGCCGATTCACGCGCACGTCGAGCGGGTGGTACTTCTTGTCCTTGGGATCCGCCGGGTAGAAGCCGAGCAGGTAGTAGTTGTCGAGATCGGCGAGGAGCCGCACCATGCCGCGCTCGAGGTCGTTGGCGTGCACCGCGAAGCCACCCGTTTCACGCGCGACGGGATCGAGCGACTGGCCACGATCTTTCGGGCCGCCGGGATCGACGGGGTAGACCGCGACGCTCGATCGGCGCAGGCCGTCGTACATGCCGTTCAAGCCCCCGCAGTGCATGGCCTGGATGGCAAACGTTGAAGACGGCACGTCACGCTGCGGTGTAATCTCCGCTCCCGCGGATCCCCCAAAGCACGGATCGAGTCCGTTCTTCGGCGCGTGCATCGCGTCCTTCGTCATGTTCACGTTTTCGATCCCGGCGGAAATCAGGATCATCGCCTTACGGCGCCCGTCGTTCGCGCCCATCATCCGCGCGACGTCTTCGACGGTCTTGAACGCATGGAACTCGCTGAAGAACGACGACGGGTCTTTGGGTCCCGGGTCCCGCATGACGGTGCCCATGATGTTCACGGCAGGCGTATTCGGCGTCTCGCCGACGTGCGGATCGAAGTGATCGAGGAAGCTGTCGAGCTCGAGCAGCAGCCGCTCGCGGTCTTCCGTGACCTCGACGCCAAACGTGCCCGACGTGGTGACGAGACCCAGCGACGCGCCCCCTTCGAGCCCGCTCACGACCTGCCGGACCAGCGACTTGGCCTCCTCCGTGCGCTTGCGAAAGTGCAGGTCGTCGAGCACCAGCATCACGAGCCGATCGGATTTCGCGGACTGATTCGACGCGACGTCGAGCGGCAGGCCGGGCGGAAACACCTGCGCCGGCGGACGGTCGTGGATGAGCTCGGCAAACGTCGCGATCGGCTGCGGCAGGTTGCCGTCGATCAGGATGAAGTCGTCTTTCGTCAACCCATGGACCGGGTTGCCGTCGGCATCGAGGACGACGACGTCCACCTGGACGAGATCAACGCCGGCGACGAACGTCGGGCGGGGGGCGGGTTGTTGCTGGGCACTGACGAGGGTTCCTGCAGCAGCCAGGGCCCCGGCCACGATCCAGGGTTGTGCGTTGGGCACAAAGGGAATGTAGCACCGGATCAAGTTCGAAGTTCGAAGTTCGAAGTTTGAAGTTCAGAGGATCATGCGGGCCCTCCGAACTTCGAACTTCATACTTCGAACTTTGAACTTGATCCGTTGTAGCCTGTGCTTTTCGCAATGAGGCTGACCGTGGCGATCGCGCTCGTCGGATTGCTGACGGCTGCTGTGGCGACGCCTGCGCAGTCGACGTGGTCGAGAACCGCGGTCAGGGACATCCTGACGCAGTACGCGACGGGCGACTACGCGGGCGCACTCCGAGCCATCGAGGGCGTCGATCAACTGCCTCTCGGGATGAGAGTCGGGCAGGCAAGCCAGCCCGACGATGCGTTCATCGACTGGCAGAGCGCCGCAAAGGACTGGATCCGGCTCACCTCCTGGCCGACCGGCGTCCGCCGGCGTCAGCTCGTCGCCGCCACGGTGGCGCTCGAGATCGTGCGCGCGCGCTCCGAGCTCGTCGGCTATCGCCGCTTGTCGTTCCTCGCCTGGGCGTGTGAGCTGGTTAGAGATCATCCGACCGGCAGCGATGCGGAACGGCTCTGGTATCTGACGTCGATCGCGGTGATCCAGGACGCGTCAGGGGAAGTATTGCTGCAGCCGGCCGAGCGCAATGAGATGAGCCTTCGGCGCGTGCTGTCGCCGGCCGACCGTGCGGAGCTGATGAAGGGTCACGTGGCACACGCGATGTCGGCGTTCCCTGGCGAAGGACGATTCCGCCTGGCGGAGGTGCTGTCGCGCGCAGCGTTGACGTCGGTCATTCCATTCTCGGCGTCTCGCAACTGGATGGACGCGAACGAGCTTCCACTGAAGAAGCCGCCGACCGATCGAGAGCAAGCGAAGCGCGTGGCCGAGCGCCTGGCCACGCTGCCAAAGATTGAACGCGACCTCGAGGAGCTTGCGCGCGACGAGCAGATTCGAGCCGAGGTCGAACTGAACCTCGGGTATTTGTCAGTTCGCCAGCAGCGCTGGGACGAAGCGCTTGCGCGCCTCGACCGCGTGGCGCCAACGCAGGACGCGTTCCTCACGTGCATCAGCCACTACCTGCGAGGATGGGTGCGTCAGCGGACGGGCCGGCGCGACGACGCCATTGCAGAGTATCGCCTAGCGCTTGAGGCGTCGCCGCACGCGCGATCGATTTCGACGCTGCTGGCCGATCAGCTGGCTCAGGCGGGCCGCCAGGCTGAGGCGTACGATGTGCTGGACGCCGGGTTGAAGGCGAGTCTCGCCGCAGCCGACGTGCCGTCGAGGGTGGTCGCGCGGAGTGGCCGTGCGGGGATCGTGCGAGCTCCCGATCCGTCGCGAGATCCGTGGGCTCAGTTTCAGCACGGCGACGCGCGGATGATTTCGGCGTACCTCACGCGGCTTCGTGAGGCGCTGCGATGACGAGGCGCAGGCGTGTCATCGCCACGGTGTCTCTGGCCGCCGTTGCAGCTCTCGTGCCGTGCGTGCGCGCGCAGCAGCAGACGTTCCGCGCGTTCGCGGACGCCGTGTCGGTCGACGTCTCCGTGAAGCGCGGCCGCGTCCCGGTGGCCGGCCTCACGACGGCAGACTTCGAAGTGCTTGACAACGGCGTCGCCCAGGAGCTCGACGCGGTGTCGATCGAGGCCGTGCCAATCGACGTTACGCTGGCGGTGGATCTGAGCGGCAGCGTCGTGCCAAACCTTGACGCCTTCAAATCGGACGTCGAGAAGTTCGTTTCATTGCTGCGACCGTCGGATCGAGTCCGGATCGTGTCGTTTTCGACCGAGGTGCGCGAAGACCTGCCGATGCAGTCGCCGGCCGCCCGTTTTCGCCCTGAGTGGACAGATGTCGGCGGCGCGACCTCACTCAACGACAGCGTGCTCTACGCACTACTCTGGCCAGGCGTACCGGACAGGCGCCATTTGGTCATCGTGTTCACCGACGGCTTGGATACCTACAGCACCCTGCCGAGCGAGAGCATTCCAGCGGTTGCCGGCCGCGTCGAAGCGGTCCTGCACGCCGTGTTGGTGGATCCGAGGGTACCGAATGACCGTTTGGGCCTCTACCAAGGCAGCCTCGACGCCCTGCGCGACGCCGTCCGCCGCACGGGCGGCGAGACGCATCGGCTGAGCCGCGCCGTGGACGACTTCACGCAGATCGTCGCCGACTTTCGCGCGAGCTATGTGCTGCGCTACACGCCGAAGGGTGTGGATCGTTCCGGTTGGCACACGCTGACGGTCCACGTGAAGCGTCCGGGCAACATGACGATTCGCGCGCGCCAAGGGTACACGGGGGGCTAGGGCGCGGATCAAAGTTGGAAGTATGGAGTTAGAGGTTCGAAGTCTCGGAGGGTCCGCGTGATTCTCCGAACTTCATACTTCGAACTTCAAACTTCGAACTTGATCGTCACTCTGCCCGAAGCGCCACCAACGGGTCCACTCTGGCCGCGCGTCGCGCCGGAATCAGGCTCGCGAGGAGCGCGGCGGCGACGAGCACGCCAATCGCGGTCGCGTACACGCGCGGGTCGGTCACCTCGATCTTGAAGAGAAACGCCTTGGCCATGCCGCCGAGCGACCACGCGGCGACGCCGCCGATGACGAGGCCGAAGGCGACGAGGATGGCCGCGCTCCTCAGAATCATGCCCACGACCGCGCCGCGCGAGGCGCCGAGCGCCATGCGCACGCCGATCTCGCGCTCGCGCTGCGCGACGACGTAGGCCATCACGCCGTAGATGCCGACGGCCGAGATCACGAGCCCGAGCACGCCGAAGAGGCCCAGCAGCAGCATGTTGAACCGGCGCTGAGCGATCAGGCGCGCGATCACCTCGTTCATGCTCCGCACGTTGCGAAGTGGCACGTCGGGCAGCACGGAGAGCACGGCCGCGCGCACCGCCGGCACCACCGTGTACGGATCGCCAGACGTGCGGATGATCAGATCGCTGCCGAGCGTCCGGCCCTGCGCCACCGGAACGTACGCCTCCGTTCGCGGCGCGGCCTCGAGGCTGGTCTGGTAGATGTCACCGACGACGCCCACAATCGTGCGGTCGCCGTTGACGCCCATGACCTTGCCGACAGCGTCTTCGCCCGGGAAAAGTTGTTTCGCCGCCGATTCGTTGAGGATGACGACGGGCGCCGCGCCGTCGCGATCGGCATCGGTGAAGAGCCGTCCGCGTCTGAGCGGAATGCCGATGGCCTGGTGATAGTCGGCCGACACGCGCCGGATGCTGATGTTGTGGTCGCCAGACAGCTCAACGCGGCCCGGAATCGTGTACGACGTGGTGCTCATGCTGCCGCCGAGCGGCATGCCACCGGAAATGACCGAGACGTGCGTCACGCCAGGCGTGTTGCGGATCCGCTCGACGATCTGGCCGAACTCGTTCGAAAAACTTGGCGGCGGCGTGTTCGCCGCGCGCTGATCGAACCGCGGCTGGAGGCTCGCGGTCAGCACGTGGTCCGGATTGAACCCCGGATCGATGTGCATCAGCGTCCGGAAACTGCCGATGAAGAGCGCGGCGCCGACCAGCAGCACGACCGCCAGCGCGACCTCGACGACGACGAGCGCGCTGCGCAGACGACGCCGGCCGCGGCCGGTGCTAGCGCCACGCGCGCCTTCTTTCAGCGCGTGCGTGAGGTCCGGCCGTGACAACTGGAATGCGGGCACGATGCCGAAGAGCGTGCCGGTGACGAGCGCGATCAACGCGGCGGCGCCCAGCACGCGGAGATCGATCGCGATCTTGCTGACGCGCGGCACGCCGTCGGGAATCGCGGTCTTGAGCACGCTCACGCCCCACCAGGCGAGGACCAGCGCCAGCACCGTCCCCAGCACCGCGAGCACGAGGTTTTCGGTCATCAACTGACGCATCAGTTGCCAACGGCCGGCGCCGAGCGCCGCGCGGATCCCGACCTCGCGCTCGCGTTCGCTCGCGCGCGCCAGCAGCAGATTCGCCACGTTGGCGCACGCGATCAGCAGCACGATCCCGACGGCACCCAGCAGCATCAGCATCCACTGCGTTGTCCGCGCGCCGACGATGTGATCGTGAAGTGGCCGCACGCCGAGGAGCGTGTCCTTGTTCCACTTGGGGTTGGCCTGCTGCAGCGCGGTCGCGATCTGATTCATGTTCGCCTGCGCTTGTGCGAGCGAGACGCCGGGCTTGAGCCTCGCGATGCTCTGCAGGTAGATGCTCATCCGCGAGGGATCGCGGACGCGCTCGTCCGGCGGCACGACGTATGGGACGAAGAGCTCGGTCGGGCGTGCCGATCCGACCGGGTATTCAAAGTCCGGCGCCATCACGCCGAGGACCTGATACGCGCCGCCCTCGAGCGGAATCGTCTTGCCGACAATGCCGGGGTCGGCGCCGAATCGCCGGCGCCACAAACCGTCCGAGAGCACGGCGACCTGCTGCTGGCCGTCGTTCTCGTTCTCCACCGTGAAGGCGCGCCCGATCACCGGCTGCTGCCGCAGCACGGTGAAGAACGACGCCGTGACGCGCTGCGCGCGCATCTCCTCGGGCTCGGCGCCCGGTTCGCGCAGCGTGAGCGCGCCCCCGGCGATGGCACCGATCGACTCGAAGACCTGCTGCTGAGCGATGAGGTCGATGTAGTTCTGCGGGGCGAAGCTGTTCACCGCCTGCGGGTCGAGCGTCGGCCCGCCGGCTCTGCCGCTCGGCGTCGACCGCTGTCCGACCGCGACCAGTCGATCGTGCTCGTCGAAGGGCAGCCCGCGCAGAACGACGGTGTCGACGACCGAGAAAATCGCCGTGCTTGCGCCAATCCCGAGCGCGAGGACGGTCAGGGCGACGGCGGTGAAGGTCTTTGAGGACTTCAGCGCACGGTACGCGGCTTTGAGATCATCCAGCATGGCTGCCTCTAAGAACACCCGGCGCTGAGCGAAGTGTCAAGACGCGTGTCTAGGTAACACCACGTAGCTCACGCAGGCTGGCCGCGGCGCCGACACTCACGCCATGGCTGCCACAGGCGGCCGGTCAGATCGACGGCGCATTCCCAAGCCCATCGAGCTCAACCAAGCGAGAGTGACACTGCCAGCCTACGTGCCCTACGTGGGCTACGTGGTTGAAGCTCTTTCGAAATCCAAGTTCTCCGTGATCCTCGTACCGTCCTTGCGGAACGCCGCGACCAGCAAATCGATCCTCCGTCGCGCTTCTCTCTCGTCGTGGTTGTTCAGCGTGATATTCAACAGATCGATGTACCACGGCAGCTTGATCGCGTCGAGCACGTAGGTCTCGACGATCTCCCGCGCGATCGGCAGCGTCGTCTCTTTCGAGTTGTCGTGGACATCGCGGTTGCTCGCGTGCTGAAGCTTGTCGTACTCCTCCGTGAGCAGCCGCGCGAAGAGTTCGGGCGTCAGCGAATCGCCGGCCTTCACGCCGACGGCGGCATCGGCTTCGGTGAACGCCGCGTGCTTGTGCAGCCATTCCCACAGGATGCTGAGGCGGATCTCGCCCGTCGCCATGTCTTCCATCAGGTAGAGCACGTCCTCGTTGCCGAAAAAGTCGGCGGGCTTGAGCGCGGCCGCCTGCATGCCCTGACCGAACGCGTTGCCGTACTGGATCGCGACGCTGAGCAGATCGCGCGCGCCGCGGACCGTGCGTGGCGCCGGCTCGAGGAGCGTGAGGCCGTCGGCGTCCGCTTGCGTGTGCGTGAGCTGAGGGAACTTGCGCCCCAGCTGATTGGCCGCGCCGGTCTTCTCCCACACCGGCCGGACGATGTGGACCATCTTCCAGTGGGCGACCCACTTGCCGCTGGCGCCCTCGCGCTGCTCGCGCTCGGCGCCGGCGACGGCGCGCTTCATGCCGGCGGCGACCCCGGTGTCCGAGCCGACCGGAATATTTGGCTCCATGCCGCCCTGCCACAACGCGAACTGTCCCCGCTGGTCCGGCGTGTTGACGGCGCGGCGCACGCGGTCCTCGTAGTTCCGCATGTAGCCGTACGTCATCGTGATCGCATCGATGTTGGGATTGGTGAACGCCGGATCCCAGGCCAGCGCGTCCGACACGCTGTTGATGTAGTCCCACCGGCCCGTGTTAAAGCCGACGAAGCGCGCGCCGAGCGCCGCGCGGATTTCCATCAATTGGTAGCAGGCTTCGATCTGCTCGACGAGCACGTAGACCTTGATCGCGCCCTGTGGCAATCCGAGGTGCGATTCGAGGCCTGACAAGATGTCGTGCCACAACGCGGCTTCGTCGGCGGTCTGAATCTTCGGCAGATAGAGCACCAGCGACGCACCCGACTCGCGCAGCGCCTTGTGGTTGTTGACGACGAAAAGCGCCGCGTCGACGATCGAGGCCGAGAAGCCTTCGCCCGTCGTGTGGCGAATGTGCCGGTCGTCGAGGTGCAGGCCGCGCGCGCGAAAGATCTTCGTCGTGAAGCCCAGCTGCTGTTTCCAGTCGGCGATGGTCTCGCGGCCGAAGAAGCCCCTGGCCCAGCGGTTCATCTCGCCGCCCACGTCGGCCGCGACTTTCAGAAACATGGCGTCGCGATGAACGGCCAGCTTCAGATTGCGCTGGTTGTCCAGCGACATCGTCGAGACCTGCCCGAGCGCGTCCTCGCCGTCGAACATCCAGCCATCGGCGCCGGAGAGCAGCGCGTAGGCGACGTTGCGCAGGCTCGTCTCGGTCGATGCGCCAGGTCGCGCGGCCGGGCCCGTGCCCTGGATCCACTGGCGCTGCAGGTCCGCGGGAATCTCGCTGCCCGTGAACGCGCCGTCGCGTGCCTGCTTGGCCGTGAGGTGCGTCCGCGCGATCTTCGCGGACGGATCGAGAAACGTGATGCGCTGCCGATCTCGCGCTCGCGCGGTCCGGCGCGCGATTCGGGACGCCATGACACCGCGGCGATCGGCGTCCAGGTGCGCGAGCGCCTCGAGTGCGCGCAGCGCGTCGGCGGTGAGAACGTCCGGATAGGTCTCTTCCAGCGTGCGGCGGATTTCGAAGGAACGCGGCATTCACTCGACCTCAGGCGATGGTATGAACCGTGAGCTCCGGCAGGTCGAGACCAGCGAGCGTCGCGGTCCACGTCTGGCCGGTGACAATTGGTTGATAATCCGTGAGCGCGCCGGTGCTGATCAGCTCCCCGGCCGCGAGCGGCATCGACGCCGCCGTGGTCGCCCTGGCGACCTCGGCCAGGCACAGCGCCGGGCTGCGAAGCACATTCTTGCCGCCGCCCTCTGCTGCGAGCTGCCCGTTTCGCTTGAGCGTCACGGTAAAGGTCGCGAGCGCGTCCGCGAGCGCCGGAATGTGCGCAGGTGCGACCGGGCGCGGCTCGCCGACGACAAGCCCAGCGTGCAGGCCGTAGGCGGCAAGAAAATCCGCGGGCTGAAACTTCCAATCGGCGTAGACGCAGTCGATCACTTCGAAGCCGAGCGCGAGCCACTCGACGGCCTCGAGCGCCGCGGCCGGATCGCCGCCCGCGAGCGGACGCTTGAGCTTGAACACGATCTCCGGCTCGATGCGCGGCGACGTCATTCGTGTGACGGGCACATCGGCGGTGTTGCTTGCGCCCGCGTAACGCACCGTGTCGTCGTACATGTGCGCCCAGACGAGCGTGTCCATCTTGTGGACACGCCAGAGCGCCTTGTTCGCAAAGCCGATCTTGCGGCCGACCGTCGCGTGGCCGGCGGCGCGTCGCATGCGCGTCAGCTCGGCTTCGACCGCATATCCCGTCCTGATGTCGAAGCCGCCGTCACGCGCCGTGGGCGGCATCGAGATGACTTGTCGATTCGCGTACGCGTCGGCGAGCTCCTGCGCGAGCGCCGTCGTGTCGAGGCTGGACACGTCCGTCACTTCGCTTCAGCGACGACGACTGCCGCAGCTTGCCGCGTCGTCGTGGTCTTCAGCATGATCGCCAATCCTGCCGCGATCAACGCCATCGTCGCACTGCCGTAGAAGCCGACCGACCAGGTGTTCGTCTGCTCGTAGAGCAAGGCTGCGACCCACGCGCCCATGATCGACGCGACGCCTTTGGCGGAGTACAGGACGCCGTAGTTCGACGTCGCGTGGCGCGTGCCGAAGTAGTCGGCCGACATCGCCGGGAAGAGGCTGAAGATCTCGCCCCACGTGAAATAGACCAGCACGAGCGTGAAGGCGAACCACCCGCCGGACACGCGGCCGAATGCGACGACCAGGCAGAGGCAGACGGCTTGCAGCCCGAACGCGACCACCATCGTGTACTCGCGCCCGAGCCGATCAGACACCCAGCCCCAGAAGATTCGGCTCGCGCCGTTGGCCATCGGACTGAGTGTGCCCGCGAGCGTGAGCGCGGCGGCCGGCAGGCCCCAGGACCTGGCCATCGGTCCGGCGTTGGCGGTGACGAGCAATCCGCCCGTCGCCATCAAGACGAACATCAGGTACATCACGTAAAACTGCGGCATGCTGAGCATCTCCGCGGTCGTGAACTGCTGACGTCCGACCTTGAGCGCCTGGCCCGCGCGCGGCGCCGCGACTGGCTCCGGCGGCGGATGTCTCAGGAATTGCGCGACCGTGAGGATGACGATTCCCTGCACGAGGCCCGTGACGAGAAAGGTGAACCGGTAGCCTCGTCCGTCGATCAGCCGCGAGATGATCGGGATGAAGAGTGCGGTGCCGCCGCCGAATCCCGCCGCCATGATGCCGGCCGCCAGGCCGCGTCGATCCTTGAACCACTTCAACGCCGAGCCGATCGACGCGCTGTAGACGAAGGCCGCGCCAATTCCGGCGGCGCAGTAGAGGACGTACAGCATCTTCAGCGAGGTGGCGTAGCCGAGGCCGGCCCAACCCAGGCCGCACAACAACCCGGCGGCGCTGATGAAGCCGCGCGGGCCGAGGCGATCGATCAGCCAGCCGTCGAGCGGCTGCACCCACGTTTGAAAGAGGATGAAGAGCGTGAACGCCCCCTGAATGTCGGAGAGCTTCCAGCCGGTGCTGGTCTGCATCGGCGGCACGAAAAACGTCCACGCGTACTGCAGGTTCGCGATCATCACCATCGCGATGACCGACGCGACGAGCTGGAACCAGCGGTTCTGCAAGTTCATCCAACGGCCTCCGTTCGGCTCGCCGCTCACGGCGCAGCCGGAGCGCGCGGCGCCATCCGTTGGGCGCGGTGCGCGTCGAGCATCCTGGCGCAGCCGTACACGGCCTTCGTCGCCGGCATGGGCACGCCAACTCTATCGCCAAGTTCGACCACGGCGCCGACGACCGCCTCGATTTCCATTGGCCGGCCGGCTTCGTAGTCCTGGAGCATCGACGTCTTGTGCGCGCCGACTTTCTCGGCGCCGGCCATGCGCTGGTCGATGGAAATCGGCAGCTCGATGCCCAGACGCGCCGCCACGGCCTCGGTTTCGGCCATGATCGTGCGCACCGTCGGCGCCACCTCCGGATCGCGCGCCAGCTCCTCGAGCGTGCCGCCCGTGAGCGCGCTGATCGGGTTGAACGCGACGTTCCCGATCAGCTTCACCCAGATCTCATGCCGCATCCGCGTGGTCACCGGACAACGGAAGCCAGCGGCGATGAGCGCCTCGGCAACGGCGCGCGCGCGCTCCGAGCGCGAGCCGTCGGGCTCGCCGAAGCTGATGCGATTGCCCTCGGTGTGATGGATGACGCCAGGCGCCGCGAGGTCGGTCGCAAAGTACGCCAGCGATCCGATAATGCGCCGCGATTCGATCGCCGCCGCGATGGCGCCGCCGGGATCGACACGCTCGAGCCGGAGACCGTCAAACTCGCCGCCGAGATTCTGGAAGTACCACCACGGAATGCCGTTCTGGGTGCTGACGACGATCGTGTCTGGCCCGAGGAGCGGCGCGAGCGTCGGCGCAATCGGCGTGAGGCTGTGCGCTTTCACGCCGAGAAAGATGACATCCGCCCGGCCAACGGCAGACACGTCCGGTGCGAGCTTCGGCCGGACCTCGAAGTCGCCCTCCGGGCTGCGCACCTGCAGGCCGCGCTCCTGCATCGCCCGCAGGTGCGGCCCGCGCGCGACGAGCACGACGTCGGCGCCGACACGCGTCAGTTGCGCGCCGATGTATCCGCCGATCGCGCCCGCCCCGACGATGACGATCTTCACGAGGCTTTGGGCGCGAAGGCCTGCGCGACGATCCGGCGCTGAATCTTGCCGGTGGCCGTGCGCGGAATCGTCTCGGTGATGTGGATCTGTTTCGGACGCTTGAAGTCGGAGAGCCGCTCCTTGCAGTACGCGAGCAGATCCGCTTCAGTCGCCGTCTCCTTCAAGACCACCGCGGCCGACACTTCTTCGCCCCACGTGGGGTGCGACACGCCGAAACACACGGCTTCAGCGACCGCCGGATGCGCGAGCAGCACTTCGTCGATCTCGCGCGGCGAGATCTTTTCGCCGCCGCGGTTGATGAGCTCCTTCAGGCGGCCGACCAGGGTCAGGTACCCGTTCTCATCCAGAACGCCTTGATCGCCCGTGCGGAACCAGCCGTCGGTGAAGGACGAGGCGTTCGCTTCGGGGTTGTTCTCGTACCCCTTCGTGACGTTCGGACCTTTGATCACAACCTCGCCGCGCTCGCCGGGCTTCAGGTGCGCGCCCTTGTCGTCCATGATGCTGACCTGCACGTCGGTGCCGCGGCCGACCGATCCCGGCAACCGCTTGCCGGGAGGCAGCGGGTTGGACGACATCTGGTGCGCGGCTTCGGTCATGCCGTACGCCTCGAGCACCGGCGCGCCGAACGCCTGCTCGAGATCGTGCATGACCTGCGGCGGGAGCGACGCGCTGCACGACCGGATGAAACGCAGCTTCTCGGCGCCGGCGGGCTTCGCTTCGCCCGGCTGGACGCGTGCGAGTAGCAACTGGTGCAGCGTCGGCACCGCGGAGTACCACGTGACGTTGTGGTCGCGGGCGACACGCCAGAAGGAGAGCGGGCTGAACTTGCCGGGCACCACGACGGTGCCCCCGGTCGAGAGCGTGGCCAGCGTCGACGCGACGAGACCGTGCACGTGGAACAACGGCATCACGCACAGCGACACGTCGTCCTGGGTGAGCGCGTAGCTGCGCGCTACGTTCTGCGCGGAGATCGACAGATTCGCGTGCGTGAGCGGTACGCGCTTCGGGCGGCCCGTGCTTCCGCTCGTGTGCAAGATCAAGGCGACGTCGTCGAGGCCCGGTGGATCGACGCGGCTCGCGGGCGTAATGCCGGCGAGGCTCACCGTGCCCGCGGCGTCCATCTCGATGACCAGGACAGGCACCTTGTCGCCGGCGGCCTTGCGCGCTTCCTCGGCGCCGTCACGGGGGAGCAGCAGGACCTTGGCCTGCGTGTCCTCGAGGTAGAAGCGGAATTCTTCTTCTTTGTAGGCCGGATTGAGCGGCGCAGCGGTTCCGGCGACACCCGCGGCGAGAAAGGCCACGATCGTCGGCAGGCCGTTTGGGAGCGCCGACGCGACGCGGTCGCCGCGCTTGACGCCCGCCGTCGCGAGCGCGCGGGCCACGGTGTCGACCTGTTTCCGAAGGTTCTCGTAGCTGATCCGAAGATTCTGTTCAGGAACGATGATGGCCGTGCGATCGGCCGGGATGTCGTTCAAGAGGCCGATGAGAGTATTCGGGCGAGATGGTGAAGTCATCCCGCTAAATTTGTCTCACGCGGGCAGAGATCGTCAACCTACTCGTATCGCAACGCGGTCAGCGGATCGACGCGTGAGGCGCGATGCGCGGGCAAGTACCCCGCGATCACGGCGACGACGACCATCGTCGCGATCGCGACGCTCGCCGTGGCGACGTCCCAGGGCGACAGGCCGAAGAGCAGCGTGGACACCGCGGTGATGAACTTGCCGGCCGCCAGCGCGAGGCCGAGGCCGATCACGATGCCGACGCCGACCATCACCAGCGACTCGCCGAGCACCATGCCGATGACGTCACCGCGCTTGGCGCCGAGCGCCATGCGGATGCCGATCTCGTTCGTGCGGCGCGAGACGTTGTAGGACATCAGGCCGAAGAGCCCGATCGCGGCGAGCAGCAGCGCCAGGCCGCCGAAGAGCGAGTAGGCCATCGCGAACAGCCGCTCTTGCGAGAATCGCTGCTCGACTTGCTCGGCCTGTGTCGAGACGCGCGTCAGGGGCACGTTCGCATCGACGTGCTTGACGGCCTCGCGCACGGACGTGATTGCCGCCATGGCGTCGCCGGCGGTGCGCACTTCGAACGTCGCGCTGCGCTGGCTCTCGTTTGCGAACGCCGAGTAGACCGTCGGCGGCGACGCGTCGCGCAGGCTCGCGTACTTCGTGTCGCCGACGATACCGATGATCTCGGTTTCGCTGGTCTGCTCGGGCGAGCTGCCGAAGCGCTTGCCGACCGCGTTCTCGCCGGGGAAGTACTGCTTCGCGAGCGAGGCGTTGACGAGGACCACGTTGGGCGCCTTCGGCTGCAGATCTGCCGGCTGAAAGTTCCGACCGCTCAGGATGGGAATCTTCAGCGTGTCGAAGAACTCGGGCCGGACCGACATCACCCACATCTCGAGGCCCTTGTTGCCGTTCGTCGGCCGTCCCTGGATGTACATGTCGCTCGTGCTGGTGTTGCCCGACAGAAATGCCTGTGCGGACCAGCTCACCGAGCGGATGCCGGGCAGCGCGCGAATCGCATCCGCCGTGTCTCGGAAGAACTGGCCCGAGCGCGCCGCATCGTATCCGTTGAGTCTTGGATTGACGCCGAACAGCAGCAGATTCTGGGTGTTGAAACCGACGTCCACGCTGCGCAGATTCTGGATCGTGCGGAGGAACAGTCCGGCGCCGATGAGCAGCACGAGCGAGATGGCGACTTGCGCGACGAGCAGCGCGCGGCCCAGCCACGAGCGCCCGCGGGTGACGCTGCGACCCGTCTCCTTCATCGAGGACGCGAGGTCCACGCGCGTCGCGCGCAGCGCTGGGATCAGGCCAAAGACGACACCCGTGAGGACGCTGAGGCCGGCGACGAATCCGGCCACGCGCCAATCGATCGGCACGTTCGCGCCGAAGGGAAGGAGCTGCTTGCTCCAGTAACCGACCAGGATCCCGAGGAGTCCCCCGAGCGCTGCGAGAAACACGCTTTCTGTCAGCAACTGGCGGATGAGCCGCGGGCGCGACGCGCCCATCGACAGGCGCACCGCGATTTCTTTCTGGCGAGCCGTCGCGCGCGACAGAAGCAGGTTGGCGACATTCGCGCACACGATGAGCAGCACGAGGCTCGTGACGATCGCGAGCGCGATCGCCGAGCGCGTCGTGTTGGTATCCAGGTCGTACGTGCCGCGCGCGCCGGAGTCGACCTCGAGGTGCGGCACCGCCGTGCGATTCTGATTGCGCGCGAGCATCCGCTGCTCGGGCGTGATCGACGCGTAGTACGAGTCCCAGCCGTCCTTGGCGGTATTCTGGAACACCGTACCGAGGCTCGCGCGCACCCGGTCGAGCGTCGCGCCCGGCTTCAGCCGGCCCATCGTCTGCAGCCACCAGTACGTCGGCTCGCTGAGGCGCTTCTCGCCGCCGAACTGCGGGTCGAGCGAGAGCGGCAGCGTGATGTCGCGTGCGGAGTTGCTGAGATTCTGGGTGCCCGTGAACGACTCGGGCGTGACGCCGATGATCGTCACCGGCACGTTGTTCATGTTGACGACTCGGTCCACGACCGTGGGGTCGGAGCCGAAGCGCCGCGTCCACACGGCGTAGCTGAGGACGGCCACCGCAGGCGCCGACGGCTGGTCGTCCTCAGGCGAGATCAATCGGCCGAGGAACGGCGACACTTGCAGCACCTGGAAGTAGTTGCCCGACACGAGGATGGTGCTCGAGAGATCGGCGGTGCCGTTGAGCAGGATGTTGACGCTCCCGATCGGCGCGGACGCGGCCAGGTCCGTCAGCGCGCCGCTGGACTGGCCGGCCGCACGCATGGCCTGGTAGAGCGCATTGGACACCGTCGCCCGAATGTTCTCGCCGGCGGCGTTCTTGGTGTTCGATCCGTAGTCGCTCGAGCTGCGGACGACCTGGTTTTGCCCGGCCCACCTGAGACGCACGAGCGATTCGGGATGGGGCACCGCCAGCTGACGGATGAGCAGGCCGTTGACGGCGGTGAAGAGCGCCGTGTTCGCGCCGATGCCGAGCGCGAGGGAGACCAGCACCACGGCGGTCCATCCCTTGGCGTGCAGCAGCATTCGTGCAGCGTGTCGCAAATCCTGAAACATGGTCACCTCGGAGGGGGCTATGGGATTATACGAAGGAGTTCGTAGGTGTCAATGACGCCGGGAGTAGTTTTCGAGATTTTGATGACTCAAAACGCAGGTACGGCTTTTGCGCAAAACTACTCCCGGCGTGGTTTTCAGCCGGCGTGATTTCAGCGGTATTTGCGCTCGACGTAGTCGTCGATGAGCTTCTGGAAGGCGACCGCCAGCTCGTCATACGTGCCACGAAGTGTTGTGACGTGCTGACCATCAATAAAGATAGGGCAGTTGGGAGATTCTCCTGTGCCGGGCAGCGAGATCCCGATGTTGGCGGCCTTCGACTCGCCAGGCCCGTTGACCACGCACCCCATGACCGCGACTGACATCGTCTCGACCCCAGGGTGCGTCGTTTTCCAGACGGGCATCATCGTGCGCACGTAGGATTGGACCCGCTCGGCCAGCTCCTGGAATGTCGTTGACGTCGTCCGGCCGCAGCCGGGGCAGGCGGTGATCGCCGGCGAGAAAGACCGGAGTCCCAGCGCCTGGAGGATCTCGCAGGCCGCATACACCTCGTCACGTCGGTCGCCGCCGGGCCGGGGCGTGAGCGAGACGCGGATCGTGTCGCCAATCCCCTCGTTAAGCAGAATCGCGAGCGCCGACGCCGACCACGCGATGCCCTTGATGCCCATGCCGGCTTCGGTCAGGCCAAGGTGCAGCGGCTGCCCGGTTTTCTTCGCGAGGTCGCGATAGACGGCAATCAAATCGCGCGGGCGCGAGACCTTGCAGGAAATGAGGATCTGGTTGCGCGTGAGGCCCGCCTCGAGCGCCAGGTCCGTCGACTGCAGCGCCGACAGGACCATGCACTCGTTCAGGATGTCTTCCGAGGTGTGCCCCAGATTCCGGTCCGTGTTCTCCTGCATCTTCGCCATCACCAGCTCCTGATTGAGGGAGCCGCCGTTGACGCCAATGCGGACGGGCTTCTGGTGCTCGAGCGCGATCTTGCAGATGGTCATGAACTGCTCGTCGCGCCGTTTGCCGGTCCCGACATTCCCCGGGTTGATCCTGTACTTATCAAGGGCGCGCGCCGCGTCGGGGAATCGCGCGAGCAGGAGGTGGCCGTTGTAGTGGAAATCGCCGATGAGCGGCGCCTGGCACCCGGCGTCGAGCATCCTTTTCTTGATCTCGGGCACGGCCTCCGCGGCTTCCGGCGTGTTGACGGTGACCCGCACCATCTCCGAGCCGGCCTCGGCCAGCTCGACACACTGCCGGGCGGTTGCCGCCGCATCCGCCGTCTCGGTCATCGTCATGCTCTGGACGACGACGGGTGCGCCGCCCCCGACTTGAACGTGACCCACGCGGACAGGTACCGTACGATGCAGCCTGGCTGGAACGGCCATCCTTACGATCATACGCCGGCCGGCCGTCCTGGTCGTTTTGGAGTCAGAGGCTTTAGATGTCGATACTTAGCCAGGAGTGAGAGATGCGACCCTTTAGAACGATTCTGGCTTTGATCCTCGTCGTGGGCGTTGCCGCTGTCCTTCGCGCCCAGGCGCCCGTCACGAGCGCGGACCTGACGAAGCTCGAGGCGACCGCGGACGACATCGCGAAGAAGGCCGACGGCCTCAAGACGAGCGACCCGACTCTCTCGGTGGGGATCACGAAGAAGGTCGCGGATCTGCGTGACGAGATCACATATCTCAAGGTGAAGATGCGCCGCGGCGAGACGGTGTCGCGCGATGAGTACACGTTGCTTCGCGACAAGCTGGAGACCTTGCGGATCACCGCGCAGCCGGAACGCGTGACTGCGCAGCCAGTGCTCGAGCCGATCGCGGTCGTGGTACCCGTCGGGACGGAGATGGACGTGCGTCTGCAGACGCCGCTCAATTCCGGCACCGCGAAGGTCGAACAGCGCTTCGAGGCGACGACGATCCTCGACCTGAAGATTGGCGACGCGCTCCCGATCCCCGCCGGCACAGTCGTGCGCGGGTTCGTGAGCTCCGTCAGTCCCGCGGGGAAGCTCGATCGCCGCGGCAACATGACGCTCTCGTTCGACGAGATCCTGCTCGGCAAGTCACCGACGCGGTTCCGCGCCTCAATCGAGCAGGCGATTGACGGCAAGATGGGCCAGGACATCACGCGCATCGGCGCGGGGGCGACGATCGGCGCCATTGTCGGCGGCATCATCGGCGGCGGCAAGGGCGCGCTCGTCGGCGTGCTCGTTGGCAGCGGGGGAACGATGGCCGCGACCGAGGGCACGGATGTCTCGCTGCCGGTCGGGACGATTCTCCGAATTCGCGTCGACGAGCCGCTGACCGTCCAGATCGGCGGTTACTGAGCTACTCGGCGCGCAGCGCCATCGTCGGATCCAGTCGGCTCGCGCGGCGCGCGGGCACGTAGCTGGCCACGATCGCGGCCGCGAGCAAGCCTGCCGCAACCAGCGCGAACGTCGCCGGATCGCGCGCCGAGATTCCAAACACCAGGTGTCCGAGCAGGTTGGCGAGCGCCAGCGCGGCGCTGCTGCCGACTGCCGTGCCGATCGCGGCTGGCACGAGGGACTCGGCAACCAACATTCGCGCGATGCCCGACGGCGCGAGGCCAAGCGCGAGCCTGATGCCGAGCTCCTTCGTCCGCCCGGTGACGGCGTAGGCCGTGATGCCGGCCACGCCGGCCATCGCCACGCCGAGGGCGAGCGCACCGAACACGCTGAAGAGCGCGGCCTCCATGCGCGTATCCGCGACGGAATCACCGACGAGATCGTCTGCCGTGCGAACGTCGGGGATCGCCACGCGGGGATCGGCGGCCCGCACGTGCTGCCGGATCGGAGCAACGATCGCTTCCATCCCACCGGCGTTCGCAACGCGAACCGTCAGATACAGGTTGCTCACGTGCCGGCGGTCGGTGGAGAGGTACATCATCAACGGCGGCGCCGATCGCACGGCGAACGATCGCATGTCGGCGACGACGCCGATGACCTCGCAGGTGATCTGGTGCGCGACGGCCAGAAACCGCCGGCCGATGGCGCGGCCCTCGGGCCAGAGTTGTCTCGCGACCGACTCTGACACGATCGCCGGCTCGACCGCGGCGTGGCGATCAGCCCGCGTGAACTCGCGGCCATCGATCATGCGCACGCCAAGCACGTGGAAGTAGTCCGGCGAGACGGCACGCCAGTCCACGTCGATCTTGTCGCGCGAAGACCCCTCGCCAAGTAAATCCTCGCCGCGTGTCGCCCTCATGACGAGCGGCATGTCGGAGATCGCGGCGTCGCGAACGAATGGCAGCGCGCCGACGTCGGTGAACACGCGATCGACGTAATCGTGTCCGTCGGCTTCGCTCATCGCGGATGGCAACGTGAGGTGCACCTGGAGCAGGCGATCGGGCTGAAAGCCCAAGTCCACCTGGCCCAGACGCACGAAGCTGTTCATCATCAGGCTGCCGCCGACGACGAGCACGACCGCGAGACCGGTTTCGAGCGCGACGAGCAGCTTGCCGAGCCGGGACCGCGCCGACACGCCGCGGCTGTGGCGTTCGAGAAGGTCTTCCGCCTTCGCGCGTGACAGCCGGAGCGCCGGAAACAGGCCCGAGAGCACACCGACGGCGAGAGCGAAGCTGACGCACGCGATCGAGACGCGGGCATTCAGCGACACGAAGGTTCCGCGCACCAGTGCCGCCGGCACGAGCGCGCGGACGAAGTCGAACGCCCAGAGGGCGAGGAGCCAGCCGACGCCGCCGCCGGCCGCCGCGAGCATCAGCGCTTCGAGCAGGAACAGCCTGACGAGCTCGATCCGGCGGGCGCCGAGGGCGCGACGGACCGCCACCTCGCGCGCGCGGCCCAGTCCGCGCGCGACGAGCACGTGCATGAGGTTGAGGCTGGCGATGAGCAGCAGGACAGCGACGCCGCCGAACAGCAGCGCCATCATGTTGCGGACATAGTCGCCGACGGTCTCGTCGGCGAGCGACCTCACGGAGAGTGCGCCCGGCGGACGCAGACGCCAGGCGGGAATATCCGGTCGCTGGACGATCGCGTCGACAACCGCCGACGCTCGGGCGGCCGTCACGCCGGGCTGCAGCCGGCCGATGACTCGAATCCACCGATCTGGCTTGGGCGTGGCGGCGTCCAGCACGGTGAGCACATCCGGCATGAGGATCTGGTTCGGCGCCGGGAAGAAGAAATCCGGCGCGAGCACGCCGACGACTTGCCGCGGGCCATCCTCGAACATGACGCGGCGGCCCACGATGGCAGGATCGCTGCCGAATCGCTGCGTCCAGAGGCGATGCGACAACATGACCTCGCGATCGCCCGTGCCTGGATCGTCGAAGCGCGGCTGTCCGAGGGCCGGCCGCACGCCGAGCACCTCGAGGAAGTTGAGGGTGACCAGCGTCTGCCGCAACATCTGCGGATCGTCGCCCAGCAGCGTCAGCGGAGCGAAGCTCCAGCTGTAGCCGGTCACGTCGGTGAAGGTCGCACGCTCGGCGCGAACGCTCGCGAACTCGGCGGTCGAGAGCCCGTAGCTCGAGACCATCACGAGGCGATCCGGATCGAGGTACGGGAGCGGACGCAGCCAGACGCCGTCGACGATCGCGAACGTGAGCGTGGCGACGGCCAAGCCGACGCCGAGCGTGGCGATCACGCCCAGCGTGAACGCCGGCGTGCGCACGAGCCGCCGAACCGCTTCTTTCACGTCGAGCCGAATCGCGGCAAGCGTCGCGTGGCCGCGCTCGCGTGATGAAGTACGCGCGAGATCGGCGACCGCGACCCGCCAGCCGCGCACGCGCCCCGCAATCGGTTGCTCCGCCGTCTTGGCGGCCATCAACTCGGCGAAATCCTCCTCCATGTCGGGGCCGAATCGGCGCCGAAAGGTCGCCGGCAGGAGGCTGAGCAGCAGCCGGTACATCGCACGCGAGAGCACGAAGCGTGGCGCCATGTCAGGCCTCGTGCGGCGAGATGCGTCTCGCACGGACGAGCTTTGCGAGCTGCGTCAGGCGCCGCGCCTCGTGTTCGAGTGCTCGCCGGCCCTGTGGTGTCAGGGCGTACTGCCGGCGCCGGCCGGATCGCGCGCCAGGGACCTCGCGAACGAAACCGGCGTCTTCCAGTCGCTGAATCGTGCCGTAGATCGTACCCGGTCCGCTGCTGAGACTCGGGCCGGCGGTGCGTTCGACCGCCTGCATCACGGCATAGCCGTGGAGCGGGCCGTCGGCGAGCGCCAGCAGGATGTGGAAGACGGCGGGAGTCAGCGGGGCATCGGGCATGTCAGATATTACCGTGACGGTAATATGCGCTCGCGCCCCGGCTCGAGTCAAGGCCACTCACGCGACCGGTCGACGTGTGGAGTAAGATCGCCGCCATCCCGGAGGCATTCGCTATGAACGCTTGCACCATCGTCACGCGCCGCGTCGTGTGTCTCGCCGCGCTCTGCGTCTCGCTCGTCGTCGCGCCGGTCGCCGGTCAAGGTGGGCCGCCGCCCGCCGGGCAGGCCGCGCCGCCGGCGCAGGACGAGGCGGCGCTCGTCGCCAAGGCGAAGGGCATTCACCAGCGCGTGATCACGCTCGACACGCACAACGACATCAGCCCGAACAACTTCACACCGGAGTGCAACTACACGATGCGTCTGACGACGCAGGTGAACCTGCCGAAGATGGTGGAGGGCGGGATGGACGTGTCGTTCATGATCGCGTACGTCGGTCAGGGGCCGCTCACGCCAGAGGGCTACGACAACGCGTACCGGCAGGCGATTGCGAAGTTCGAAGCGGTGAATCGGCTCACCGAGCAGATCGCGCCGACGCAGATTGGCCTCGCGCTCACGGCCGACGACGTCGTCCGGCTGCACAACCAGGGCAAGAAGATCGCGGTGATCGGGATCGAGAACGGGTACCCGATCGGCATGGACATCAACCGCGTCAAGGAGTTCTGGCAGAAGGGCGGGCGATACATGTCGCTCGCGCACAACGGCCACAGCCAGCTGGCCGACTCGAACACCGGTGAAGCCAACAACGAGTGGATGTGGGGCGGCTTGAGTCCGCTCGGCAAGCAGGTGATTGCCGAGATGAACAAGTGGGGCATCATGGTCGACGTCTCGCATCCGTCCAAAGGTTCGATGATGCAGGCGGTGGCGTTGTCGAAGGCGCCGATCATCGCCTCGCACTCGGCCGTGCGCGCACTCGCCGACGTCAGCCGGAATCTCGACGATGAGCAGCTGATCGCGATCAAGCAGAACGGCGGCGTCGTGCAGGTCGTCGCGTTCGCGTCGTACGTCAAGGCGGATCCGCCGGGACGCGCGGCTGCGCGGGCGGCGGCGATGGCGCAGCTGCGCGAGCAG
>Ga0163163_10000090_pt1 | contig 97441 bp, 70 predicted proteins | sample S65metaG_FD_119766 | JGI IMG/M metagenome (GOLD analysis project Ga0163163, IMG submission 119766) | Switchgrass rhizosphere microbial communities from Kellogg Biological Station, Michigan, USA - S6-5 metaG | ecosystem: Host-associated > Plants > Roots > Rhizosphere > Soil | place: USA...
CAAAAAAGCCGAATACGTAAAGGCTGAATGCGGACATGGAGACCTCTCGAGGTTCACTGTAGCAACGCATCTAAGGAACTTTTGTTCCATCAATGCTCACGTAAGTTCAACGCGTGTTGGCGGCCAATGTCCGCTTTGGGTCAAAACGGTTATTGCTGTTACATCACAGCATCTTGAATTCGGAATCCAGCCGCTCTTTCACCGCGGCTTCATTCAACTCGATGCCGATGCCCGGGGCGTTTGGCACCGGCAAGAATCCTTCCGCATCCAACTTCACCGGCTCGCACAGTTCGGTGAATTCCTTGTTCTGATACTGGGTGAATTCCTGTACCAGGAAATTGGGGATCACCGAGCAGACATGAGTGATCGCCAAGGTCCCCAGCGGGGAGCAGACGCCGTGCGGCGCCACGGGGATATTGTAAGTCTCCGCCATGTTGGCGATCTTCATGCCTTCGAACAGCCCGCCGGCCTTGGTGAAATCGGGCTGGATGATCGACAGCGCCTGTTTTTCCAAAAATGGGCGAAAACCGTAGCGGGTGTAGATATTCTCGCCCGCCGCGATCGGCACCCGCGTGTTGTTGCGGATACGCAGCATGGATTCGACATTGTCGCTGGGCACCGGCTCCTCCACCCATAAGGGGCGATAAGGCTCGACCTGGTTGCAGATCTGGATGCCGGTTTCGGTGTCGTAATGGGCATGACATTCCAGCCCGATCTCCACCTCCTTGCCCAGGCTTTTGCGGAAACCGGCGAAGAAATTGACCACATCGTCGACCTGATCGTTGGTCATATGCAGATGATAGGGCCGGGTCGGTTCATAGCCCTTCTTGATCGACCAGCTGTCGTCGGAATAATCCAGCCCCACCTTGAGCACCCTTGTCTTGGTGTCGGCCAGCACCTTCTTTGCGATCTCAGGATTGGCGGCATGCAGATAAACCGGCACCCGGTCGCGCATCTTGCCGCCCATCAGGTAATGGATGGGCAGGCCGAAGGCCTTGCCCGCAAGGTCCCACAGCGCCATCTCCACGCCGCTGACGGCGGTGAGATAGGGCCCACCCTGGCCGTGCACGAACATCACCGACGGCGCGCCGCCCAGGTTGATTTTGTGATAGCCCCAGAAGTCCGCCAGGATCCCCTGGATATCCAGGGGATCGCGGCCCTTGAGCATGGTGTTGAAGTTGTTGTTGATGATGTATTCGGTGCCGACGGAATCCACGCACTCGCCAGTGCCGGTCAATCCCTGTTCGGTATAGATGCGCACAAAACGGCTGTTGAATCCGTTACGCAACCGGATAGCGCGCACTTCGCGGATCTTGAGTTTGGGGGCGCGGCTGGTGCCCGCCGCCTTGGCATCGGCCAGCAGCGCGGCATAAAAGCCCGCGCCCAGAAAAGAACGGCGGTCCATCAAACCCCTCCCCTGATCGTATGCCAAAACTAAAGCATGGCGGGGCTGATAGCGCTAACGATTTTGCTTGCGCGCCCGTGACGGCCGGTGATTATTCAGGTCAAGAATTTGGGGAGAGGCACCATGAAAATTGCGCTTTGTGCGGTGGCGTTAGCCTTCGCAATTGCAACACCGGCTTTGGCGCATCAGGGCTTTGTTCCTCGAGATGAAGTGATCCACAACACGCCGGAATGGAAAGGTGAGCGCTTCGCGGACGGCCGTCCCAAAGTGCCGGACGCTATCCTGGACCGTATGAAGAATGTCACCTTGGAGGAAGCCTGGGCCACCCTGCGCGTTGCCGGGTACGAACAGCAATATGAGGATGGCTGGTTCACCCTCTATCCCGACAAGATCCTGGTCGGGCGTGCCCTCACCTCAACCTGGATTCCCGGCCGGCTGGACCTGCAGAAGGTGATCGAGGCCGATGGCAAAGTCGACGGCCGCAAGGGCGGTCCCAATGCCTGGCCGGTGGACATGCTGCAACAGCGCGACGTCTATGTCAGCGATCATTTCGGGTTGAAGGTGAACGGACCTTCCATCGGTGACAATGTCGGCAATGCCATCTATGCCCGCTCCGGCAACGGCATCGTCTATGACGGCGCCATCCGCGACATCAACGGCCTGAAAGAGCTTCCCAACTTCATCGCCTTTGTGCGCGCCTACGATCCTTCGCATCATTTCGGCCGCATCGGCGACGAGGGCCGCCCGCTGAACTCCACCATGGTCGCCATCAATGGCCCCACCAAGATCGGCCATGCCGCGGCGATGCCGGGCGATGTGGTGCTGGGCCGCGACGGCGGGGTTATCTTCATCCCGCCGCAACTGGCGGAAAAAGTGGTGCAGGACTCCGAACATACCCGCCTGCGCGACACCTTCGGGCATCAGCGGCTGCGGGAACAGAAATACACTGCCGGTCAGATCGACCGGGAATGGACGCCGGAGATCGAAGCCGACTTCCGCCAGTGGATGAAGGACAATATCGATAAGCTGCCGGTCACCCACGCCGCCGTGCAGGAATATATCGACCTGCTGGCGAAACAAACGAAGAAATAGTCAGGCCTTCGCGGCTACCGCCTGGGCCACCAGATCGCTCACCAGATGGGTGGGATGCGGCCGCACCGCAGCTTCATACAACGTCGTCAGCACCACACAGATGGTGCCGCTGTCGGGATCGGCCCAGGACAAGGTGCCGGTCGAACCGTTATGACCGAAGGTGCGCGGACCGCAGGCGGGTGAACCCACACTGGGCGGCAGATCGAAACCCAGGCCGCTGGCCTTCACGCCAGCTGGGCTCTGATTGGTGATCATCAGCGCTTCCGTGGCCGGCTTGAGAATGGTGCCACGGCTTCCCAAGAATTCGCGATAGAAGCGATTGATATCGGCGGCCGAACCCAGCGCCCCGCCCCAGGGAGCCCCCAGATTGCGCCAATATTCGCTGTTCCAGTTCCAGCTATCCCAGCTTTTCTTGCCGACCTCGGTCATGGCCGGTGCCGCCTGGCTGGCGACAGCGGTGGCAGGGCTGCGGCCGCGCAGGCCATAACCGGTACGCCGCATGTCCAGCGGCTTGAACACCCGTTCCGCCACAATGTCGGCGATCGGTTTGCCGGTGATTTTCTGTGCGATTTCGGACGAGAGCAGGATGCCCATGCTGGCATAGGAATATTTCGTGCCGGGCGGGAATTTCAGCGGCGCCTTCAGCGCCCCCTCGCGGTAATCGGCCAGGGATGCATGTTTCTCGCGCAAGCTCTCGTCATCGGCCAGCATGTCGGGTAAGCCGCCGGTATGGGTGAGCAGATTGCGGACGGTGATGGTCTCGCGCCCCTCACCGGTGAAGGCAGGGAAGAATTTCGCCACCTTGTCGTCCAGCGACAGCTTGGCTTCGTCCACCAGGGTCATCACCGCCGCCGCCGTCATAGGCTTGGTGATAGAGGCCAGCAGGAAGACCGGCTCCGTCCCTTTCGCAGTGCCGAAATTGCGTGCGAACTGCCGTTGACCCTGTGTCACCAGGATGGATGCACCCTGAATCCGGCCATCGGAAATCCAACCCTGCATGACGGACGCAGCCTGCTCCAGCTTGGCACGGTCCCAGCCAGGCGCGGCCTTGGCGCCCTGGACCGGCAGCTGACTGGCGATCATGGCGGCCCCCGTGGCTTTGAGGATTTCCCTGCGGTTCATGGCTCTCCCCTGTTCTGGCATCGGGTTTAGCATGCCCATGCAAAAACCGCATCGGTCGATAGCCAGTTTGGGTTGGCTGACGGGGGGTAGACCCGCTAGAAACCGCAACCAGTTTCGCCGCACAACCGAGGAATGCCATGAGCAAGATGTCGCCCACCGAGATGGCAGGGATTTTGGCCAAGGGCCTCTTGTCCTTTCCCGTGACCCATTTCGACAAGGACTTCCGGTTTCAGGAAGGCCCCTACCGCGAGCATTGCGCCTGGCTGTTGTCCTTCAAGCGCCTGACCGGCCTGTTCGCTGCCGGCGGCACCGGTGAGTTCTTTTCCCTGACGCCGGAAGAGGTGGGCACGGTGGTGGCTGCGGCGGTGAAGGAAACGGCCGGCCAGACGCCGGTGATCGCGGGCTGCGGCTATGGCACGGCCATTGCGGTTGAGCTGGCGAAGTCGGCCGAGAAAGCCGGCGCCGATGGCTTGCTGCTGCTGCCGCCCTATCTGATGGAGCCGTCGCAGGACGGCCTGATCGCCCATGTCGAGGCGGTGTGCAAATCCACCTCGCTCGGCGTGATCGTCTATAACCGCGACAATGCCGTGCTCAACGAAAACAGTCTTGTGAAACTGTGCGAGCGCAATCCCAACCTGGTCGGCTTCAAGGACGGCGTGGGCAATGTCGAATTGATGATGCGGGTTTACGCCAAGCTGGGCGACCGCCTGACCTATGTGGGCGGGTTGCCGACGGCGGAGACCTTCGCCCTGCCCTATCTGGAAATGGGCGTCACCACCTATTCCTCCGCCATCTACAATTTCATGCCGGAATGGGCGCTGTCCTTCTATGACGCGGTACGCGCCAAGGATCATGCCAAAGTGATGAAAGGGCTGAGCGACTTCGTGCTGCCCTATATCGCCATCCGCAACGAGAACAGGGGTTATGCCGTCTCCATCGTCAAGGCGGGCATGACGGCCATCGGCCGCGGCGCCGGGCCGGTTCGCACGCCTCTGACCGAACTCACGCCGGATCAGTTCGGCCGGCTGAAAAAGCTGATCGAAGCCACCAAGCCGGTTTGAGGCCGGGACCATCACGCGTTAGGGTGCGGCCATGACGGGCGCAGCCTTCTGGTCGCAATTCGAGCTTCGGCAGCTTCGCTGTTTTGTCGCCGCCGCGGAAGAACTGCATTTCGGCCGCGCCGCCGCACGCATGAACATGACCCAGCCGCCCTTGTCGCGGCAGATCCAGCTGCTGGAACATGTGTTGGGGGTGCGGCTGCTGGATCGCACCAGCCGCGCCGTCAAATTGACGCCCGCCGGGCGCGTGTTTCTGCTGGAGGCGCGGCGCATCCTCAGGCTCACCGAAAGCGCGGCACTGGCGACGCGTCGCATCGCCAGCGGTGAAGCCGGCACCATCACTTTGGGTTTCACCGCCGCCAGCGGCTACAGCTTCCTGCCGCAGCTCCTGCTGCAGCGGGCATCGCATGCGCCCAATATCGACGTGGCGCTGAAGGAGATGGTCTCCACCGAACAGGTGGAAAGCCTGCTCACCGGGCGCATCGATGTGGGATTGCTGCGGCCGCCCATCGCCCGCCCGGAATTCCATACGCTGAGAGTGGTTGAGGAACGGCTGGTAGCAGCCTTGCCGGTTGGCGACCCGCGGCTCAGCGAAGCCACCTTGACCTTGAAACATTTCGACCGCCAGCCCCTGATCATGTATGCCGCCGACGGGGCGCGCTATTTCCACGACATGCTGGCAGGCCTGTTCGAAGCCGAGGGCGCCGCACCGGTCACCATCCAATCGCTGAGCCAGATTCACTCCATGCTGGCGCTGGTGCGGGCTGGAATCGGCGCCGCATTGGTGCCGGAAGCCGCACAATCGCTGCATTTCGACGACGTGCATTTCCGCCCGGTGGAAACCGAACCGGTAGCGCCCGTCGAATTGATGGCGGCATGGCGCGCCGACAATGATAACCCTGCACTGGGCGCTTTCCTGGATTTGCTGCGGCCACATTCGCCGGACGATTTCCACGCACTGGCAGAAGTGGACGACATTGATCCAAATCCCGCATAGATCGCTTGAACCTTTGGTTTGGACCGGTCAATCTCAGGGTCCTAGCATTGAAGCGCCTTTTTCAGGCCAATAAGGCCCGCAAGCGGCCATTTTCAGGGATGAAACAGATGGCGGACACCACCGCGGACACGCGCAACAGCCATATCCGTTACTGGATCATCGCAGTCCTGTTCCTGATCTCGTCCATCGCCTATGCCAGCCGCGCCACATTGCAGATGGCGGGCAAGCCGCTGTCGGCCGAATTTCACCTGGACTCGGTTCAATTGGGTTATCTCTTCTCGGCATTCGCTTGGTCCTATGCCATCGCACAGATTCCCGGCGGCGCGCTGCTGGATCGCTATGGCTCCCGGCCGGTTTATCTGTGGGCCATTATACTGTGGGCGATCTTTACCGGACTTCAGGCTTTCGCATCATGGCTCTCCTTTGTGCCGGTGATGATCAGCCTTTTCATCCTACGCCTGGCGCTGGGCTTCGCCGAAGCGCCCAGCTTTCCCGCCAATGCCCGCATCGTCGCCAATTGGTTTCCCAAGGCTGAGCGCGGTACTGCCAGCGCCATTTTCAATGCCTCGCAATATTTCTCTGTGGTCGCCTTCAACCCTTTGATGGGCTGGCTGGCGCAGTATCATGGCTGGCAATCGGTGTTCTTCTGGATGGGCGTGATCGGGTTTGCCGGAGCGGTGATTTTCGCCCTGGTGGTGCATGCCCCAGCGCGCCACAAGCGCATCACCAAGCGCGAATACGCTTATATCGAGGAAGGCGGCGCGTTGGTGAACCTGGACAAGCCCGCCAGCGCCGCACAGCCGATCCGCTGGGCCATTCTCAGCCAGCTTCTGTCCAACCGCATGCTGTGGGGCATTTACCTCGCCCAATACTGCATCACCGCGCTGACCTATTTCTATTCCACCTGGTTCGCGATTTATCTGATGGAGGCCCGGCACATGGGGGTGGCCAAGGCAGGCCTGCTTTCTGCCGGGCCTGCCATCGCCGGTTTTGTTGGCGGCGTGCTGGGTGGTGTCCTTTCGGACATGCTGCTGAAACGCGGCGTGGCACTGTCGCCGGCACGCAAGATCCCGATCCTGATCGGGCTGGTGATCTCCTGTGCGATCCTGGCCTGCAACTACACCGACAGCCAGACGATGATCATGCTGTTCATGTCCATCGCCTTCTTCGGCAAGGGTGTGGCGGCACTGGGCTGGGCGGTGATGAGCGATGCCGCACCGCGCGAAGCCACCGGTCTGGCCGGCAGCGTGTTCAATCTGTTCGGCAATGCCGCGGGCATCTTCACGCCCATCGTCATCGGCTACATCTTGAAGGCCACCAACAACGATTGGACTTTGGCGCTGGTCTTCCTGTTCGCCCATTCCATCGTCGCCATGATCGGCTATGGCGTGATCGCCGGTGAGATCAAGCGCGTGGTGTTGAAGCCCGTCTGAGAAGTTGAGGTTTTTATGTCTGCCCCCATGAGCGGCGCGCCGCGCGTCACGGATATGAAAGTCATTCCGGTGGCGGGACAGGACAGCATGCTGCTGAACCTGTCCGGCGCGCATGCGCCCTACTTCACCCGCAACCTGGTGATCCTGACCGACAGCGCCGGCAACACCGGCGTGGGCGAAGTGCCCGGCGGAGAAAAAATCCGCCAGACCCTGGAGGAAAGCCGCGACCTGGTGGTCGGTCAGGGCCTGGGCACCTGGAACAATGTCCTGAGCCAGGTCGGCCGCCGTTTCGCCGACCGCGACGCGGGCGGGCGTGGGCTTCAGACCTTCGATTTGCGCATCACTGTGCATGTCCAGGCGGCGCTGGAATGCGCCCTGCTGGATTTGCTGGGCCAGCATCTGAAGGTGCCGGTTGCGGCCCTGCTGGGCGAAGGCCAGCAACGCGAACAAGTGGAGATGCTGGGCTATCTGTTCTTCATCGGCGACCGCAAGAAGACCAACCTGCCCTATCGCCATGATCAGAAGGGCGACGCCTGGATACGGATACGCGATGAGGAAGCGTTGACTCCGGAGACAATCGTGCGCACGGCGGAAGCTGCTTACGAGCGTTACGGCTTCAATGATTTCAAGCTTAAGGGCGGGGTGCTGGAAGGCCGGGAAGAAATAAAGGCCATCGAAGCCCTGGCCAAGCGCTTTCCCAAGGCGCGCATCACCCTCGATCCCAACGGTGCCTGGTCGCTGAAGGAAGCGATTTCCCTCTGCAAAGGCCGCGGCGATATCCTGGCCTATGCGGAAGATCCCTGCGGCGCCGAGGCCGGGTTTTCAGGCCGCGAGATCATGGCGGAATTCCGCCGCGCCACCGGTCTTCCCACCGCCACCAACATGATCGCCACCGACTGGCGGCAGATGGTGCATGCCATCGACCTGGGTTCGGTGGACATTCCCCTGGCCGATCCGCATTTCTGGACCATGCGCGGCAGTGTGCGAGTGGCGCAAATTTGTGCCGATCGGGATCTGCGCTGGGGCTCGCATTCCAACAACCACTTCGACGTCTCGCTGGCCATGTTCACCCACGTCGCGGCGGCAGCGCCCGGCAACATTACCGCCATAGACACACATTGGATCTGGCAGGACGGCCAGCGCCTGACCAAAGAACCACTGCAGATCAAAGGCGGCCTGATCGACGTCCCCCAGCAAGGCGGGTTGGGCGTGGAGATCGACATGGCGGAAGTGGAAAAGGCGCATGGCATCTACAAGTCCTTGGATCTGGGAGCGCGCGACGACGCAGCAGCCATGCAGTTCCTGATTCCGGGCTGGAAATTCGATCCCAAACGCCCCTGTCTGGTGCGCTAACGCCTCTGTGTCGAGCGGTGCTATAGTCACTCCCCATGAACATCCAGAACAACATCCAGAACAAGCCGCCGCATGAGCCGCCCCGCCGCATCCAGGTGGACAAGCGCGACAATGTCGCGATCGTGGTCAACGCGTTGGGCCTTCCCGCGGGCACGGAATTTTCAGACGGCCTTATGCTGAACCAGTTCGTGCCTCAGGGCCACAAGATGGCGCTGGCCGACATCGCCGACGGCGGCAAGGTCATCCGCTATGGCGAAGTGATCGGCACTGCGAAGGGCGCGATCAAGCGCGGCGACTGGATCAACGAAGACAATGTGGTGATGGGCATCGCCCCGCCGCTGGACGAGTTGGAGATGGCGACCCGCCCGCCGGCGAAGCCGGAACCGCTCAACGGTTACACCTTCGAGGGTTACCGCAACGCCGACGGCACGGTGGGGACCAAGAATATCCTGGCGGTTTCCACCAGCGTGCAGTGTGTCTCCGGCACCATGGAGTTCGCGCTCAAGCGCATCAAGGCCGAGCTTCTGCCCAAATATCCCAATGTCGACGACGTGGTGGCCTTGACCCATGCCTATGGCTGCGGCGTGGCGATCAATGCGCCCGCCGCAGTGGTGCCGATCCGAACCTTGCAGAACCTGGCCAACAATCCCAATTTCGGCGGCGAAGTGCTGGTGGTGGGGCTGGGCTGCGAAAAACTGGTACCGGAACGCTTGCTGCCGAAAGGCCAGGAAACCGGCACCCTGCGCCTGCAGGACGAGGCCTTTGTCGGCTTCGGCGCCATGATCGACGGCATCATGGAACGGGTCGAAGAGCGGCTGAAAATCCTCAATCAGCGCAAACGCGAGACTGTCCCTGCATCCGAACTGATCGTCGGCATGCAATGCGGCGGCAGTGATGCTTTTTCCGGCCTCACCGCCAATCCGGCCCTGGGATTCTGCGCCGACCTTCTGGTGCGTGCCGGCGCCACGGTGATGTTCTCGGAAGTGACCGAAGTGCGCGATGCCATCCATCTGTTGACCCCGCGCGCCGCGACAAAGGAAGTCGCCGAAGCGCTGGTGCGCGAGATGCGCTGGTATGACACCTATCTGGAGGCCGGTGGCGTCGATCGCGGCGCCAACACCACGCCCGGCAACAAGAAGGGCGGCCTTTCCAACATCATCGAGAAATCGCTGGGATCGGTGGCCAAGTCCGGCACCAGCGCCATCAGTGCCGTGCTGGCGCCCGGCGAAAGAGTGCGCCAGCGCGGGCTGGTGTTCGCCGCCACGCCTGCCAGCGATTTCGTCTGCGGCACCTTGCAATTGGCCTCGGGCATGAACCTGCATGTCTTCACCACTGGCCGCGGCACGCCTTACGGCCTGGCGGCGGTGCCGGTGATCAAGGTCTCCACCCGCAGCGAGCTGGCCAAGCGCTGGAACGACCTGATCGACCTGGATGCCGGCCCCATCGCCACCGGCGAGAAGACCATCGAGCAGGTCGGCTGGGAGCTGTTCCAGCTGATGCTGGACGTGGCCAGCGGCAGGAAGCAGGTCTGGGCCGACAAGTGGGGCCTGCACAACGACCTGACACTGTTTAATCCGGCGCCGGTTACGTAGCGAACCGCTCCTCACCCTTCGGCAAGCTCAGGGTGAGGATGAGTGTGAATCTCCTCATGCTGAGCTTGTCGAAGCATGAGAGCGCTATTTTTGTTTGCTGTCCTCGATCACCATCGCAACGCCCTTGTCGGCAATCATGATGGTGGGCGTGTTGGTGTTGCCCGAAGTTATGGTCGGCATCACCGAGGCATCGATCACGCGCAAATTCTCCAATCCCCGCACACGCAGACGTTCATCCACCACCGCCAATGGATCACTGGCCAAACCCATCTTGGCGGTGCCGGCGGGATGGAAAATGGTGGTACCAATATCGCCCGCGGCATGGACCAGTTCAGCCTGACCGTCATCCACTGCCGGCCCGGGGCGAAATTCCTCCGGCCGGTATTGCGCCAGCGCGGCTTGCGCCATCAGCCGCCGCGTCAGGCGGATGCAATCGGCGGCGATGCGGCGGTCTTCGTCGGTCGACAGATAATTGGGTGCGATCTCAGGCGAAGCGTCCATCGCGGCCGAAGTGATCCGCACCGTGCCGCGCGAAGACGGCCGCAGGTTGCACGGGCTGACGGTGATGGCGGGAAAGCGGTGCAGCGGTGTGCCGAAACGGTCCAGCGACAAAGGCTGGATGTGGAACTGGACATTGGCGCGCTCTTGCGACGGGTCGGAGCGGGTGATGACGCAGAGTTGCGATGCCGCCATGGTCATGGGTCCGCGCCGCAGCAAGGCATATTGCAGACCCATCAGCGGGCGGCCCAGCAGTGAGTAATAGACCTCATTCAAGGTCTTCACGCCGCTGACCCGGTACATGGCCCGCAGTTGCAGATGGTCCTGAAGATTGCGCCCCACGCCTTCCTGCGCGTGCAGAACCGGAATACCCGCCTGGTTCAGCCAGGCGCCCGGGCCGACGCCGGAACGCTGCAAGATCTGCACCGAACCGATCGCGCCCGATGACAACAGGACTTCGCCCTTGGCCAGCGCTTCGAAAACCTGATCGCCCTGGCGGTAGCGGGCACCTGTCGCGCGCTTGCCGTCAAACAGAACCCGCTCCACCTGCACATCGGTGACCAGCCGGAGATTGGGGCGGTGCAGAACCGGCTTGAGAAAGCCCCGCGCCGCTGACCAGCGCCGGCCGCGCTTCTGGTTCACATGAAAATAATAGCTGCCCTCATTGTCGCCGGTGTTGGGGTCGGCGGACCGGGGGATGCCGATCTCTTCCCCCGCTTCAATGATTTTATCCAATATCTCCCAGCGCACCCGCGGTTGCTCCACGCTGAGTTCGCCGCTCGCGCTGTGATGCTCACTGTCTCCCAGGAAGTGCCGGTCCAGCTTGCGGAATATGGGCTGCACGTCATTCCAGCCCCAGCCGGTCAGGCCCAATTGCCGCCAATGGTCGTAATCGCCTGCCTGACCGCGCATGGAGAGCATGGCATTGATGCTGGAGGAGCCGCCGATCGCCTTGCCGCGCGGATAGTTGAGTTTGCGGCCGTTCAGGCCGGGCTCCGCCACCGTCTCGAACATCCAATCCGAACGCGGATTGCCGATCAAAAACAGATAGCCGACCGGAATATGAAACCAGATCCAGTCGTCATGACCGCCCGCTTCCAGCAGCAGCACACGCTTGGACAGATCGGCGGAAAGACGGTTCGCCAATACGCAGCCGGCCGAACCGGCGCCCACCACGATATAGTCGTAATCGCCTTCCAGGGTCATCGAAGCCGGTTATCGCGGATAGGGCCGGTGCAGCTTGACCTCGCGATTGAGCTCCACGCCGAAGCCCGGCTTGTCCAGGGCCGACAGTTTCAACCGACCATTTTCTACCACCGGCTCGCCCAGCAATTGCGGCGCGAACTGGGGCAATACCTTGTCCGCCTTGGGCGACATGATCAGCAGCTCGGCGAAGGGGCTGTTATGGCGGGTGATCACGAAATGATAGGAATAGACCGATGAGCCATGCGGCACCATCAGCTTGCCGTGGCTTTCCGCCAGGTTGGCGATCTTGATCAGCTCGGTGACGCCGCCGCACCAGCCCACATCGGGCTGGATGATGTCGCAGCAATCCATCTCCAGCAGCATGCGAAAACCCCAGCGGGTGGCCTCATGCTCGCCGGTGGTAACCAGCATACCGGGCGGCACGGATTTCTTCAGGTCGCGATAGCCCCAATAATCGTCCGGCGAGAGCGCCTCCTCGATCCATTTGAGGCCCGATTGTTCCCAGGCCTTGTGGGCCAGCTTGGTGGCGTAATTGAGATCCAGCGCCATCCAGCAATCCAGCATCAGCCAGAAGTCCGGACCCACCCGGTCGCGCATGGTGGCGATTTCCGCCAGCGCCTTCTTGAGCCCCTCTTCGCCTTCGGCGGGGCCATGATGCAACGGCATCTTGCCGCCGATGAAACCCATTTCCTTGGCCAGGTCTGGCCGCGCGCCGGTGGCATAGAATACCAGCTCGTCGCGCACCGCACCGCCCAGCAATTGGTGCACCGGCTCCTGCCGCAGCCGCCCCAGCAGGTCCCACAAGGCCAGGTCGACGCCGGAAATGGCGTTGATCACCAGGCCCTTGCGTCCGTAATACTGGGTAGAGAAATACATCTGGTCCCAGATCTGCTCGACCTGGGCCGGATCGCGCCCTTCCAGGAAGCGCGCCAGGTGTTTTTCCACGATATAGCAGGCCGGCTCGCCGCCGGTGGTGACGGCAAATCCGGTGACGCCGTTCTCCGCCTCGATCTCCACCACCAGGGTGCCCAGCACATTGATGCCGAAGCTTTGGCGGGACTGGCGGTATTGCGGATAGCGCGACATGGGCGTGGCGATATGGTCGTCGATCCAATGACCGCCGCCTTGGTCGTGGTAATCGGCACCACCGCCACGTACTACGAAAGCGCGAACCTGCTTTATCTTGGGAAATGCCACGAACCTGCCCCTACTGCATGTATCTGCCAAAAGCCTATTATCCACAGCCACAAATGAGAAGCCATTCGTATCCGCTGGAACGCAATCGCGGCTGTGTTATTATCTCTCTGTGACGCGCTGATCGAAAGAAAAGCAAGTCACAAAGAACGGCGAGGACAGGCGAAAGCTGGTCCCCGCCGTTTTCTTTTGGGCGCTGTTCAGGTCAGGCCTTCACCGGAAATCTTCAGCGCGGCGCCGAATTCGTGACTGGCGCCCGGCGGCACGGTGACATGCAGGCCGGAAGCATCCTGGGTGAAGGCCAGAGGGGCGTTGCTGCCCACCAATTCAACCCGTTTCACCGATCCCACATTGGCCAGCGATGCGATATTCACGGCGCCCGACGGCATGCCCAGGGTCATGGCATAAAGCACCGGGCCTTTGGCGGTGAAGCGGATATCGGCCGCCTCGAAGGGCTTCATCTTGCCTTCGCCGAACTGACCGGACGCGATCTGGGTCGGTCCCTCGCCGGAAATTTTCCAGGGCCGCGAGCCATAGATCGCCTCACCATACCGCTGGGTCCAGCCGGCGATCTGTTCGACGATTTTGCGCTCCTCGGAATCGATGGTGCCGTCACCGCGCACCGGGATCGACAGAAGCAGGCAGCCATTCTTTGCGACGACATCGCACAGGCGGTGAATGACCGCCGCCGCGCCCATATAGGATTTCTCGTTGTACCGGGCGCGGTTGTAGTGCCAGTCGCCGATGCAGGTATCGGTCTGCCAGGGATGCGGCACGATATCCGCCCGGAAGCCGCGCTCGACATCTTCCACCACTGCGGCACGGCGGTTTTCCGGCAGCGCCTTGCAGTTGACCACCGCCTGCAGCGACCCGTGCCATTGGATCGAGCTGTTGTAATAATGGGCGGTGACGTCCAGACCCGCCTGACCCAGCGGCAGGTCGAAATTGTCGAAATAGACCAAATCGGGGTGATAGGAATCGATCAGGTCCTTGCAGCGCAGATACCATTGGCGGATGAAGGCGGGATTGGCCAGCGGCGGCGTCTCGCTCCACACCCGGTCATGGGCCTCATGGAAATCATTGGCCTGCTTGATTGAGGTGAAGCCATCAGGCATCGGCATCACCGCGCCGGCGTAAAGTTCCTGCGGGTCCAGCCCCTCCCACCATTTGCCCTTGCCGTCATAGCGGGTGAGATTGAATGCGTCATAGCGTTGGCCCGCACGCGCGCCTTCGGGATCATAGCCATAGGCGACCTGGAACCAGTGCCAGCTATGCGCTGAGTGATTGGAGACCCCGAATTTCAGCCCCCGCGCCCGCGCTGCTTTCGCCCAGGTGCCGACGATATCGCGCTTGGGCCCGATCCGCGTGCTGTTCCAGTCATGGAAGCGGGAATTGAAATTGTCGAAATTGTCGTGATGGTTGGCCAAGGACACGAAGTATTTGGCGCCGGCCTTCACATACAGGTCCAGCAGTTCTTCGGGCTTCCAGTTCTCCGCCTTCCAGCGATTGTCCATCTCCATAAAGCCGGTATCGGCGGGATGGCCGTAATGCTGCAGGTGATGTTCATATTGCTTGTGGCCCTGGATATACATCTGGCGGGCATACCAATCGCCGGCCTCCGGCACGCATTGCGCGCTCCAATGCGCCCAGATGCCGAACTTGGCATCGCGGAACCAGTCCGGCGCCTGGTATTGCGCTTTCAGGGATTCCCAATCCGGCTTGAACGGTCCCGGCGCGATATCGCCGAACGACGCAGCCCCCGCTTGCGACGGCAGGCCCGAAGCCAGACCGAGACTGGCAGTCGCTTTCAGCAGTTCGCGCTTGGAGAACATCGCGGTCCTAGTGCAGCGTGACGCCATCGGTGGGACGCGGCACTGGCCGCGGCCAACTGGTCCAGCGCTTGTCCTGCGAAATATCGCCCTGCGGCGCGTCCCAGGCCAAGGCCTCCAGTCCATTCAGGTCATAGACGATCTTGCCGTCCTTGATGGTCAGTTCCGCCACCAGCTTCTGGGTGCCGTCCAGCCGCGTATCGACCATGTCGGTGAAGCCGAAATGGCCCTTCTCGACCCGCAGCACCGCCACATCGGCGATCGCGCCGGGCGACAGGTTGCCCAATTCCTCATGGCGGATTTCATGGGCCGGGTGCGACGTGGTCTCGGCAATCACCTCCTGCAGGCTTAGCCCCATTGCCATGAACTTGCTTGCGACGTTGAGCAGGTCCTTGGTGGCGCTGTTCATGCTATCGACGTGCAGGTCGGTGGAGAGCGAGTCCGGCTTGAAGCCCTGCTTGATGAAGGGAATCGCCAGCGACCATTTGAAACTGCCGCCGCCGGTGCCGGCATCGAAAAAGATGCCCCGGGCACGGCCTTCAATCATGCCTTTCTGCGGCCCCTTGGTCACCGGATCCTGTTCCTGGCGCAGGCCGGAATACATGTGGGTATAGATGTCGCCGGGCCTGAGCTTCTTGGTCAGCAGGTCGTAGAGCGGACGGGTCGGCCGGTCGGCACCGAAATCCACCATCACCGGGATATTTGCCTTGGTGCCGGCGATCACCGCCTGCTCCACCGGCTTCCATTCCGGGCCGTTGAAATGAGCGGTCTTGATGCCCACGACCACGCCCGGATACTTCAGCGCCATCTTGGCGGTCTCTTCGCCGTCCATGTCGCTCAGGTCCTGCTGGATATTGCCGGACCGCATGCCCTTACCCACAATGTTGAGCATGACCAGGATGCGGGTCTTGGCGCGGTCGACGATCTTGTCCTTGAAATCCTCGAAGTTGCGCCAGCCCGAGCAGCCCGCATCCACCACGGTGGTGACACCGGTGCGGAAAGTGAAGCCATCCGGTTGTACGCTGAGATCGCCGGCATAGGAGTTTTTCTCGCCGGTGCCGACATAGTTATGGGTATGAAGGTCGATCAGGCCGGGGGTGACATAGAGGCCCTTCACATCGATGGTCTTGATGGCATCGGTGGATTTCAAGCCCGCCGCCACCTTGGCGATATGGCCGTCCTTGATCGCCACATCCATCACCGCATCGACCTTGTTCTTGGGGTCGATGACATGGCCGCCCTTCAACAGCAGGTCATAGGCCGGCAAAGGCTGTGCCACGGCGCCGGAGACCGCCAGCACCATGGCGCTGCAGACCAGCAGCCTCTTGAGCATGGTCATGCCTTGGTCGCCGTCCAGGTGGCGGGACCATATTCACCCATGTTCGCATTGCCGGAAGCGGAGTTGCCGCGAACAGTCCCCTCAAAGGTCCAGTGAATGCCATTTCCCGGCACCACCATGTTGCTTTGCATCCTGATCTGGTCGCCGTGGATCGAGCCCTGCAATGTGCCGTTGTAGATCTCGCCTTTATGATCGCCGGTGACGGCATTGCCATCCTGTTTCAGGACGAAATGCTGCTCGCCCGTGCCGCAGGGATACTGGATCCTCACCGCCCAGGTGCCGGCCATCGCCGCCGGCGTACCGCCCGGCACGACCGGATTGGGATAATGGCCTGGATTGCTCAGGATATTGTAAAGCGCATCGGCCAGCACACGCTCATCGCCCGGGTCCATCATGTAAGGCATCAGAGTGATGCTGCTGGCCATCTGGTCGGGACGGCGGCCGGAGGCCGGCTCGGTCATGATACGGGGCGTGCCATCGTTCAGCCGCTTCTCCAATTCGGTGCCGGTGATGCCCACTTGGGCGGCATCCCATCGGATGCGCAGCCGCGTCGCCCGGTTGGAAAGCCCCTCAGGCTCCAGATACTCGAATTGCAGCCCCTTGATCGGCTTTAGGCGCGTTTCGACGTTCTGCATCCAGCCGCGCCACATGCGTTGCTCGGCAGGATGATCGCGCTTGTACCACTGGCGCACCGCCGCCAGCAGTCCCATGGTCTCCTCCTTGGAGCATTTCAGGGCGCGGCCGTAATTGTGATGCGGCGCGGCCTGGAACCAGGCCGCCTTGATCAGGTCGGCCTTGCCCAAGAGCATGCCGGAGGATTGCGGCCCACGCAGGCACTTGCCGCCCGAATAGACGACAAAGCTGGCGCCCTGCTGCATATAGACATTGGGGCTCATCAACTCTTCCGCGGCAGCATCCACGAATACCGGGATGTTCTTTTCCTTGGCGATGCCGATGATGGTGGGGATCGGCAGCACGCTCTTGGCTTCCCGGGGATCGGACATCACATAGATCATGGCGGTGCGCGGCGAGATCTTCGCTCTGAGCTGATCCGGGGTCTCCACCTCGATCACCTCCGCTCCCACCACGCGCACGCCGACATCATAGGGATTGCGGGAATGTTTGGGGATGATGACCTGGTCCTTGGCCTTGACATAAGGCAAGGCCTGGCACTTCTCGACATTGCTGCCGGCGACGCTGGCGATGGTCGCCAGAATGATCGCCGCTTCGCAGCCAGTGGTGACCATGGCCGATTCACAACCGTTCAGCCGGGCCAGTTCCTTGCCGACGCCTTCCATCATTTCATCCATCTGGACGTAATAATGCGAGGCCTCGAACATGGCCTGCTTGACTTCGGGCAGGGAGCGCGAGCCGCTGATAATGGTGTAGGTGCCGCGGGCGTTGAGGATCGGCCGCACCCCGACACGCGTGAAGAGATTGTCCTTCTCCGTGCCGGTGTGGGTGATGGTCTCCGCCACAGCGGGCGCCGATGCAACCGTTATCGGTGTCAGCGCGCCCGCTGCCATGCCCGAAGATTTAAGCAGGTCGCGGCGCGACCATTTGCCGAACAGCCCCATGATGGCCTCCGTCAGATATAAGCGATGACGTCGATTTCGATCAGCGAATTGCCGGGAACACCGGCAGCAGCCGTGGTGGTGCGCACCGGCGGGGGCGAGCCCCAGTCGTAAGTGCGGTACACCGCGTTCATGCGATCATAATCCTTAAGATCGGCGAGGAAGACGCTGACCTTCAGGCATTTCTGCAGCGAGGAACCGGCGTCTTCCAGGTTCTTCTTGATTTCGTCCAATACGCCACGGGTGTGATCCTCGATGGTGCCGGGCTTGTGATAACCGACGCCGGCCAGGAACAGCATATTCCCGTAAGCCACGGCCCGCGAAAACATGGGCGGGCTGGCCGGCGGAGGATTGGGGGCCGGGTAGGGCGAGCGTTTTTCCATCTTGGGCTGGGCCTCGGCGGCCTTGCTCAGCAGGGTCGCGCCGGCAGCTGCAGCCGCCACCGTGGCGCTGTTCTGTAAAAGACCGCGCCTGTATTTCTTGTCCATGATGTTCCTTTCCGATGGTCCCCTGGTGGCGTTTTTTTCGCCTGTGGCTGTATCTAATCACAGCCCCCGCCCCGGGCGCAAAGCGCTCCCCAAAAAATATTAGCGCATAAAGGGCGAGAAAAAGCCGTTATTTCTTGGGCCGATAGCCGCAACCGCGCAGGAATATGTCAGTGGCATAGGGAATATAGGCGGCGATTTCCGCATCGCTCATCGGCTGGCCCATCGCGGTGCGGATGCGTGCCATATCTGTGAGCATGCTGATCAGCAGCATGGCCGCCATTTCGGGATTATGCAGCTCCGGCAGCAATCCATCGGCATGCCACTGCGCCAGCGCAGCGCCGAAAATACCGCGTCCGTGCGCGAGGGTGCCATTATACAGTTTGGTGATTGCGGGAAATCGCCGCGCCTCGGACAAAGCAATGCTGATCAGGCCGGCGCCCTCCTTGCTGATGCTGGTGACGATGCTGGTTCCCAACGCGATAATGAACGCCCGGGGGTCGATGCGCTTGGGATCCAGCGATGCAGTCGCGGCCACGGCAGCCAGGGAACGCTCGATCATGCGGTTGACCACGGCCTGCACCACTTCCGCCTTGTCGCCATAACGGGCGTAGAGCGTCTTGGTAGAGGCCCCTGCCCGTCGCGCGATCTGCTCCATGGTGGTGTCGCCATAAGTCCGCTCGTTGAACACCTCCAAAGCGGCATCCAGCAATCGGTCCGGCAGCCGGGCAGCATCTTCTGCCGATAAGCGACCGGGCCCACCCCGCGCCTTGGCCGATTTTTTCTTAATCATCTCAGACCCTTACAAAAAACTTGCTGATTTGTGCAGATTAGCGCTTGACGAAAAGAAAAGAAACTGTTTCTTTCCGCGCCGCCAAAGGAAAAGGAACGGTTTCTTTTCTTTACTTGAGGGGACCTGCCATGACCGACATCACCGCCGACACCACCGATTTCGTATCCGCACCGGACGCCAAGGCCAAGAAGGCCAGGCAAAGCAAGCTGCGCAAGCGGCTGTTGATCGGCCTGGCCGGCGGTGTGGCGCTCTGCGCCCTCGTCTATGGCGCTTATTACGCGGTGGAGGCTTCCAACTTTGCCACGACCGACAACGCCTATGTCGGCGCCTCGGTGGCCCAGATCAATTCCCAGGTCAGCGGACCCGTCGCCAAGGTTCTGGTCGACGACACCAGGACTGTCCACAAGGGCGATGTCCTGGTGATGATCGATGACAGCGACACCAAACTGGCCCTGGCCCGCGCCCAGGCGGACTATCAGCACACCTTGCAGCGCGTGTCGCAATATTATGCCCAGCGCGCCGCCGCGGCCGCCACAGTCCAGGCCCGCCAAACCGATGTCACGCGCACGGCGGAAGATTATGACCGCCGCAAGAACCTGGCCCAGAGCGGCGCGATCTCGCGCGAGCAGCTTTCCAATGCGCGCGCCGCAGCCGAAGCGGCGGAGGCGAACCTCGCAGCCGCCCGCGAGAGCCTTCTGGCGCAGGACGAATTGGTGAAGGGTGTCGGCATCGCCAATCATCCCGAAACCGTTGCGGCCCGCGCGGCGCTGGAGAAGGCTCGCCTCGATCTGTCGCGCACGGTGATCCACGCACCCATCGACGGCGTGGTCGCCCAGCGCAAGGCCCAGGTGGGACAAAGCGTGCAGCCGGGCCAGGCCCTGATGACGGTCTCGCCCATCGCCCAGGCCTATGTCGATGCCAACTTCAAGGAAGGCCAGCTCGGCGACGTGCGCGTCGGCCAGCCGGTGGAACTGACCTCGGACCTGTATGGCAGCAAGGTCGTCTATCACGGCAAGGTCACCGGCATGGGTGGCGGCACTGGATCGGCTTTTGCCGTGATCCCCGCGCAGAACGCCACCGGCAACTGGATCAAGGTGGTGCAGCGGGTACCCGTGCGCATTGCGCTTGAGCCCCAGGAATTGCGGGCGCATCCGTTGCGCGTCGGCCTTTCCATGACCGCCACCATCGACACGCACCGGGTGGACTGATCATGTCCACGACCCAGGATGCACCGCTGCAGGGCGCCGCCCTGTGGCTGACCGCCGTCATGCTGGCGATGGCCAATTTCATCGCCGTACTGGACATGACCATCGCCAACGTCTCCATGGCCAGCATCGCCGGGAGCCTGGGCATCTCGAGCAGCCAGGGCACCTGGGTGATCACCTCTTATTCGGTGGCCGAGGCGATCGTGGTGCCCCTGACCGGCTGGCTGGCCGGACGCTTCGGCACGGTACGGGTCTTCACCACCGCCATGACCCTGTTCGGCGTCTTCTCCGCCCTGTGCGGACTGTCGAACTCGCTGGAAATGCTGGTGTTCGGCCGCATCATGCAGGGCCTGTCGGGCGGCTGCCTGATGCCCCTGTCCCAGACCTTGTTGTCGCGAATCTTTCCCAAGGAACGCGCACCTGCGGCGATGGCGCTGTGGGCCATGACCACTTTGGTGGCGCCCGTATTGGGGCCCATCCTGGGCGGTTCGATCTGCGACAACCTTTCCTGGCCCTTCATCTTCTTCATCAATGTCCCTATCGCGCTGGGTTGCGCGCCGATGATCGCGCGCGCTCTGAAGCGCTTCGAATCCGCCAAGGTGAGGGCGCCGATCGATGTGGTCGGCCTGGTCCTGCTGGTCGTCTTTGTCGGCGCACTGCAGATCATGCTGGATATCGGCAAGGACCATGACTGGTTCGGTTCGGTGGAGATCCGTGCCCTGGCGGCCATTGCGGTGATCGGTTTTCTTGCCTTCCTGGCCTGGGAATTGACCGACAGCAACCCGATCGTGGATCTGCGCGTCTTCCGCCATCGCGGTTTCACGGCGTCGGTTTTCACCTTGAGCCTGGGCTATGGCTCCATGTTCGGCGCCAATGTGCTGACCCCGCTCTGGCTGCAAAGCTATATGGGCTACACCTCCACCTGGGCCGGCATGACCACAGCCTGGAGCGGCACCACCGCGGTGCTGATGGCGCCCATTGCCGGTGTGCTGATGGCCAGGAAGCTTGATCCCCGCCGCATCGTCTTTTTCGGCCTGATGTGGATCGCCGCCGTGATGCTGTTGCGCACCTATGTCACGGTGGACGTCACCTATTGGCAGATCGCCATTCCGCTCATCCTGATGGGTTTCGGGCTGCCGATGTTCTTCGTCCCGCTGACGGCCCTTTCTCTCGGCAGCGTGGAGGAGCATGAGACCGCGTCGGGTGCAGGCCTGCAGAACTTCCTGCGTACCATGTCCGGCGCCATCACCACCTCGCTGGTCACCACCGCCTGGGATGACAAGACAACCACCGCCCATGCCGAGCTGGCCGGACTGGCGGACCGTAATGGCGACACACTGACGACCCTGGCCGGATCGGGCATGAGCCATGATGCGGCAGTGAGTCAGCTCAACAATATGGTGCAGGGCCAGAGCGTGATGATCGCCACCAATCAGCTGATGTTCGTGGTGGCGCTAGCCTTCGCCATCGCCGCCTGCGTCATCTGGCTGGCGCCCCGGCCCAGCCGCGCCATCGACCCGGCCCAGGCCGGCGGACATTGAGTCAATTCATTTTCCAAGGAGGGCACGATATGCAAACCATGCTTGTTCCCGGCATCACCCAAACCTTGTCATTGCACGTCAATGACAAGCTGCTGGTGACCGCCTTCGCACCGCACTTTTCCGGATTCGCGGATCTGCCGCCGGTCTTCGCCACCGCCTTCATGGTGGGCTTCATGGAATGGGCCTGTATCGAGGCGCTGAAACCCTATCTCGAAGACGGCCAGAACACCGTCGGCACCCATGTCTATCTCAGCCATGTCGCACCCACGCCGCTGGGCATGAAGGTCACGGCGCATGTGGAGCTGGTGGACGTGAAGGACCGCACCCTGCGCTTCCGGGTGGATTGCTTTGACGAATGCGACCTGATCGGCTCGGGCTTTCATGAGCGCACAGTGATCGACACGGTGCGTTTCATGGCAAAGGTGCACAAGAAAGCCGGCCGCGCTGCCCTGCAGGCCGCCTAGCCCGCCAGCGAAAACTGGATCGGCACCACCGCATCCAGGGTGGAGGTGGGGAAATCCGGCGGCAGGGCCGGCAGGGGCTGGGCGCGCTGGATCAAGGCGAGGGCTTCGGCATCCAGTACCGGGCGGCCGCTGCTCTTGGCGATCTCGAAGCTTGAGACCTTGCCATCTGCCTGCATCACGAAATGCAGCATCACCACGCCTTCGATCCGCGCCTGCCGCGCGGCGCGAGGATATTGCTTGAAGCGGTTGAGCTGGGCCAGTACGCGGCCCAGGTAGCTGTCGCGGGTTTCGCCGTTGGCCTTTTGCGGCGCGGTGACGGACGCGGGCGGCGTGGGCACGGCCATGGGCGGACGCGCCGCCCCCGGCGGCGGCACCGGCGTTTGGATAATGACTTCCGGCGGGGGGACCGTGACCAGGGTCGGCGTCACCAGATGGGGCAGCGGTTTCAGTTCCTCCACCACTTTGGTCTTTTCCGGGGTGATCTGTACCGACAATTCCTGCATCACCCTGGTGCGGGTGACATGCACGGCGGTCAGCGCCATCGCAAGGATCACCACATGAACGGCAATGGTGATGGCGATGCCGGTGAGTTTGTCGCCATCCACTTTCGGCCGCTGCAACTTGCGGCGAACCGGCCGGGCATCGTCAAAGGCGTCTAGCGGAAAAGGAACCGTCATGCCACAGCCTCCTCTGCGGCGACGTCCTCGGTCATGGCCGTCATGGGCACGCGCCGCTGGCGTTTCTTCCACCACATGACCACGCCGGTGACGACGAACAGGGTCGGCACCAGGCCGGACAGGAACACCAGAAAGCCCCAGATCGACCCCAGGCTGCCGTCATGCACGGGACGCATCCAGGCCAGGAAGCGATCGGAGTTGTCGCGGATCGCCAGAACTTTGCCGCGATACGGATCGACCAGCGCGGTGGCGTTGATGCTGCCGTGACTGAGATAGTTCACGCTGATCGCCCGATCAGGCTGCGCCGGAATGGTGATGCTGCGCAGCTTGAGGTCTGGTATGGCCGCGGTAGCCGCGATCACCGCTTCGGTGGCGCCGGGATGCTTGCCTTCGACCGGCTCGACCTGTGGTACCGCGCGCTGGCCTGCGCCCGGCGGATTCAATCCCGTCGTCTGCGGCCAGGCGATAACCACGCCGGAGAAACTCACCGCCATGAAAACGACGAAAATCCAGAGGCCGGTGGCGGCATGCAACTCGCGATGGAAACGCAGGCCGGTGGCGGTGCGGCGCACTTTGAACGCATATTGCCATTGACCGCGCTTGGGCCACCACAAGACCAGCCCGCTCACCCCCAAAAGGCACATGGCAAGGCCCAGCCAGCCGACAAAGGGGCGCCCGGTGTCGCGGCTCATCAGGAAATTGCCGTGCAACTGATGGGCAAAGATCAGGAGGCCCGGCAGCGCCGCCTTACGGCTCCCCAGCACTTCGCCCGAGACGGGATCGATGAAAAGCTGCAAGGCCTGCGCGCGGCCACCTTCTCTGGCGCCACCTTCCCGCCCGCCTCTTCCTTCGCGCTGTGCAGCCCCTTCGCGCGGACGCATCGGCGCAGCATTGCCCATCGGCGAGATGCCACCCATGCGCACGGTGATGGGCTGGCGCCGTTCCTGCGGCAGGATGATCTGCATCTGGCCGCCGCCCGCGCCCTGTTCGGCGGCGGCGTCGCGCGCGATCACCTGGATCATGGACAGCGGCAGCGGCGTGCCGGCGGTGAGCGCCTCGGGCCGCTTGTCCAGCAGGTTCGCCACCTGCTCGTCATAGACCAGCAGGCTGCCGGACAGGCCCAACGCGGCCAGCAGCACGCCCAGGATCAGCCCGATCCACATATGGACCGTGAACAGCGTATGACGGATGTTCGCGAAACTCATATCGTCCTCACGCATCCGCCCAGCGGCGGACAAGGTTGTGATAAAGCCCGGTCAGGGAAACGACTTCCTCGCTGTCGCCAACCTGTTTGCGCAGGCCCTGGATGGCGTTGTCGAGTTCAAACAGCATGGCGCGCGCGCTTTCATCGCGGATCATGCTCTGGATCCAGAAAAACGAAGACCAGCGGCTGCCGCGCGTCACCGGCGTGACACGGTGTCTGCTCGTGGCGGAATAGACCACCAGGTCGCCGGCGGGCTGCTTGATCTTGTGATTGCCGAAAGTGTCCTCGATCACCAGTTCGCCGCCGTCATAATCGTCCGGATCGGTGAGGAACAAAGTGGCCGACATGTCGGTGCGCACCCGGACGGGCGAAGAGGCACCCTTCACGAACCGGATGGCATTGTCGATATGGGCGCCGAAGTTCATGCCCTGGTCGTAGCGGTTGAACAAAGGTGGAAAGACCCGCAACGCCAGCGCTGCCGAGGTGAAGCGTTCATTCTGGCCCAATGCCGTCAGGATCATGTCGCCCAGGGCCCGGGCAGCGGGCGCATTCTCCGGCACCTGCAGATTGTGCTTGGTGCCGGCCGACTGCGCCCCCGCGGTGACCTTGCCGTCCACCCAATCGGTTCCCGACAACACGCCGCGAATGTGCGCGACCTGGTCGCCGGAAAGCAGATTGGGAATATGGACGATCATAGTTAGAGCGCGGCCTCCAGCGAGACGATGACGGTGCGGCCCGGCGCCGGCGTGCCGCGGTTGCCGAAGGACTGGCTGTAGTTCAACCGGTCCGTGATGTTGTTGAGATTGACCTGTGCGCGCCAGACGGGATCGAACTGGTAGGCGGCTACCGCGTCCAGCTCGACGGTTTCCGGGATACGTACGATCCGGCCCAGCGGATAGGTTGCCGGATTGGGCGCGGTAAACGCGTTGAACAGATTGCTCTGATAGACGACACCGCCGCCGACCGAAAGACCCTTCAGCACCAGTTCGCTGGCATTGTAATCGCCCCACACCGACACCGAATTCTTGGGCACGAAGGTGATCTGCTTGCCGATATTGAAAGGCGTGGTGCCGTCATAGGTCACAACCGGGTTGAGATAGGTATAGGCGGCCGTGAGATTGAAATGCGGCAGCACTTCGCCGGTGGCCGAAGCTTCGAAACCCTGGACGCGCTGGCGCTGGCTGGACTGCAGCACCACCGTGCCGGTGTTGGGATCGGTCTGCAGCGCATTGGACTTGGTCACCTGGAACAGCGAGCCGGCCAGGCCGAGCTTGCCGTCGAACAGGCCAAATTTGGCGCCCACTTCCAGATTCTCGCTCTTGTCGGGGCGCAGTGCAGCGGCGGCCGTCGAGGCGATGGGTGTTGGCGAGCCGACCACGGAAGTGCCGATCGGCGTCGAGCCCTTGCCCCAGGAGAAGTAGTAGGTCTGATTCTGGTCGGGTTCGAACACCAGGCTGGCGCGCGGCGAGAACAGGAAAGACGGCGATTTGAAGGTGATGGGGACACTCGCCACCGTCACCGAATTGTAGTTGGCGCGGTAGGTATCGATGCGCGCGCCCGCGATCAGCGAGAGTTCCTGAGTGAACCAGAGCCGGTCGGTGGCGAACAGCGCCAGGTCGGTGGCATCGCCGCTTGAAGTCACGACCGTGGTCGCCGTCGCGCTGGTGCCGCCAGGGTTGGAAGCTGATGGCGCGAAATTCGCCGCCGTCGGCAGGATCACATTATAGCCAGGCGGCGGAACATGCGTGTTGTTGAACAGCGGAATGCCGATATTGGCGCGCGACGGGGTGTTGGTGCCCGGCGGGCTCAGCGCATAGGTGTAGGTGGCCGGATTGGGCAGTGTGTAAGCATAGATGGTCCGATCGGCGCGCTGATAAGAGGCATCGAAGCCCGCAATCAAGGTATTGCGCAGCGGCCCCAGGTTGAAATTGGCGCTGGCGAAGCCGGTATCCTGCGCGCCCCAACTGTTCTGGTGATAGGGGCCGCCGCCGCCGGTGCGCACCAGGGTCTTGGTGGGGTCGAACGAGCCGGCCGCGGCGCCCGGGCTGGCAATGCCGAAAATCCGCAGATTGCAGTAATTGGTGCCGCTGGCGGTGGCCGTGGCGATGGTGTTGTCGCAAGCGTCGCTGGAGGTATAGCGGAAGTCGCGGCCATAGACGGCGACGCGGCTGTCATTCTCCAGGGTGAGCCAGTCGGTGGCGACATGGGTGATCTTGGTGGTGAAAAGATCGGCCGTGTTCTTGTCATGGTCCGGCGCAAAACCGGTATAGGTGTTGCGCGGCACGCCGAATTCGCTCACCGGAGCGGCATAAACCGATGTCGGCGGCGAAGCGACGACAAGACCATAGTCCGGACGGGCGGAGGTCTGCTGATGGATGAAGCTGGCGGTGAACACCGTGTTGGTGCCCAGGCCGACCGAGATGGTCGGTGCGACGCCCCAGCGGGTCGAATAGACCAGGTCGCGGTCGACCGTGCCTGTGGTGGTGAACATCAGGTTCAGGCGCACGGCGGACGTATCGGAGAGCTGGTAATTCAGGTCGGCCGTGGCGCGGAAATGGTCGCCATTGCCGCCTTCGATGTGTCCGAGATACTTGTCGCCCAGGAAGGCCGTCTTGGAGATGGTGTTGATGGCGCCGCCGGTGGTGCCGCGGCCGAACATCAGGCCGGAAGGCCCCTTCAGCACCTGGACTTCTTCATAGTCAAAGCTGTCGCGGGTATAGGCGGCGAAATCGCGCAAGCCGTCGAGATAGACATCGTCCTTGGCATCAAAGCCGCGAATCTTGAATTGGTCGCCGGCCAAGGTGCCGCCTTCGCCGATGGCGATGGTGATGCCAGGAGAATTGCGCAAGGCATCGCCCAAGGTGGTGGTGGCCTGCTGCTTCATCGTCTCGCCGCTGATGACGGTAACGGCCTGCGGCGTGTCCTGGAGGCTGGCCGAGGGCATGGTGGAAATGGGCGGGATGTGATTGAGCGCATTCTTGTCGGCCTGGTCGCTGACTGAAACGGGACCGAGCTGCGTCGGGCCACCGGCATTGTCTTGGGCGAAGGCCGGCCCCGCCAGAAGCAGGCTTCCCAGGACGCCCAACGAGGCACCGGAAAGGATGAGATTTTTGTACGAAACAGACATGAAAAAGCCCCTTCAAGATTCAGCTTGCTTGACCTGGCTGGCATCCTTGATGGCCTTCCGGCGTAAGGGGCTGGCTTGGTACGCGTTGTAAGGCGGCGAGCTATTTGGTGAGGATCAGCTTGCCGTTGCTGGTGAGGCGCAGGTGGTATTCGGTCCCGCCATGCAGAAGCACCGCTTCCCGTCCGCCGCCCAACAGTTCGCCGATGGCGATCCGCCGTATGGGCTGGCTGGAAGGAAGGGGCTTTTTGGCTGGTTTGCCGGACACGACCATGCGGTTCCCTCACTCGCCGGAGTTTTCAAACATACCGCCCTCCTATTTGCAAGTGATTTGCAACTTCATTCTTATGTGACTGTCATACATAGCAAATTCAATAACTTAGGAGCTATGGCGAACCCGACCTGGGACTGGCACGTTCCTGTCTGATGGCTGGGTTCCGCCAACTCCTGCGCAACACGCCCCAAGGGCTCTACTGCCCGCCGGGCGATTTCCACATCGATCCGGTGGCCCCAGTGGCGCGGGCGGTGATCACCCACGGCCATTCCGACCATGCCCGCAGCGGTCATGGCGCCGTGCTGGCAACGCCGGAGACCTTGGCGATCATGGCGGCGCGCTATGGCGAGGCCTTTGCCGCGGGCACCGAGGCCGTTCCGTATGGTGCAAAGATCACCCGCAACGATGTCAGCGTGACCCTGGTGCCGGCGGGCCATGTGCTGGGTTCGGCCCAGGTGGTGCTGAACTGGAAAGGCATCACCGCCGTGGTCAGCGGCGACTATAAGCGCCGCAGCGATCCCACCTGCCTGGCTTTCGAGCCTGTCGCCTGCCACCTGTTTGTCAGCGAGGCGACCTTCGGCCTGCCGGTGTTTCATTTTCCACCGGCGCAGGACGAAGCCGCCAAACTGATCAAGTCGGTGGCGCTGTTTCCCGGCCGCACCCATCTGGTGGGCGCTTATGCGCTGGGCAAGGCGCAGCGCCTGATCGCCCTGCTACGTCAGGCCGGTTACGACAAGCCTCTGTATATGCATGGTGCGATGGACAGCATGAACGCGCTGTACCAGGCGCACGGCGTGGCATTGGGGGCGCTGCTGCCCGCCACCGATGCCGCGCGCAACGCCCTGCCAGGCGAAATCGTGATCGCGCCGCCTTCCGCGATCGCCGACAAATGGGCGCGGCGCTTTGCCGATCCGATTCCGGCCTTTGCCAGCGGCTGGATGATGGTGAGGGCGCGCGCCCGTCAGCGCCATGTCGAACTGCCGCTGGTGGTGTCGGACCATGCCGACTGGGACGAGTTGACCCTGACGGTGCAGGAACTCAAGCCCGAGGAATTCTGGATCACGCACGGCAATGAAGAGGCGTTGCTGCGCTGGGCGCTACTGAACGATATCGCCGCCACGGCGCTGGAAATCGCCGGCTATGAGGACGAAGAGGAATGAAGGCATTCGCCCGCCTCCTCGACCAACTCGCATTCACGCCGGCGCGCAATGCCAAGCTCACCCTGCTGCGCGATTATCTGGGCTCGGCACCCGATCCGGAGCGCGGCTGGGCCCTGGCCGCGCTGACCGGTGCGCTGAGTTTCGAGGCGGCCAAGCCCGGCTTTATCCGCAAGGCGGCGGAGGCGCGGCTCGATCCGCTGCTGTTCTCGCTGTCCTATGACTTTGTCGGCGACCTGGCGGAAACGGTGGCGCTGGTCTGGCCGCACCTGCCGGGCCCCAACCGCGAGCCGGAATTGCCGGAGGTGGTGGAAAGCCTGAAGCTGGCTTCGCGTCGCGAGGTGCAGCAATTGCTGGAACGCTGGCTGGATGCGCTGGACGCCACCGGGCGATGGGCCTTGTTGAAACTGTTGACCGGCGGCTTGCGGGTCGGCGTGTCGGCACGGCTGGCCAAACAGGCCCTGGCGGCGCTGGGCGATGTGCCGGTCAGCGACATCGAAGAAATCTGGCACGGCCAGACACCACCTTATGGCGATCTGTTCGCCTGGCTGGAAAAACGCAGCGATAAGCCCAGCGCCGATGCGCCGGCACGGTTCCGTCCCGTGATGCTGGCCCAGGCCATCGATGAAGACAGTGACTTTGCCCGTTACGACGCCCAGAATTATGCAGCGGAATGGAAATGGGACGGCATACGGGTACAGGCGGCCCATGAAGGCGGCCAGCGCCGGCTTTACAGCCGCACCGGCGAGGATATCGCCGCCGCCTTTCCCGATGTGATCGCGGCTTTGAATTTCGACGGCGTGATCGACGGCGAGCTTCTGATCTTCCGCGATAGCCACGCGGCGCCGTTCGGCGACCTGCAGCAGCGTCTGAATCGCAAGACGGCGGATGCAAAGCTGATGGAGAAATTCCCCGCCGGCATCCGCGCCTACGACCTGCTGGTGGAAGGCGACGAAGACCTGCGAAGCCTCTCGTTTCAGGAGCGTCGAAAACGCCTGGAAGCTTTTGTCGCGCGATTGCACAGCGACCGCATCGATCTTTCGCCCTTGCAGCCTTTCGCCAGCTGGGAAGAACTAAAGCAATTGCGCGCCCATCCGCCCAAAGGCGATCCGGAGATCGCCGAAGGGCTGATGCTCAAGCGCTGGGATTCCGTCTATGAGCCGGGCCGCCCCAAAGGCCCATGGTTCAAGTGGAAGCGCGACCCGCACCTGGTCGACGCCGTGCTGATGTATGCCCAGCGCGGCCATGGCAAGCGCAGCGGCTTCTATTCCGACTACACCTTCGGCGTCTGGCGTCGCGATGCCAATGGCGACCGCGCCCTGACTCCGGTGGGCAAGGCCTATTTCGGCTTCACCGACGAGGAACTGAAGCGGCTGGACAAGTTCGTGCGCGACAACACCGTGGAACGCTTCGGTCCGGTCCGCTCAGTGCGTGCCGACAAGGATTTCGGCCTGGTGCTGGAGATCGCCTTTGAAGGCCTGCAGCGCTCCACTCGCCACAAGTCCGGTGTCGCCATGCGCTTTCCCCGGGTCAACCGCATCCGCTGGGACAAGCCGGCGCGCGAGGCCGACGAATTGCCGACCTTGGAAAAGATGCTGGACTAAATCGAGTCGATACCGGCGCTATTTCGCGGGCACCAGCCGGACGATGGAGCCCCCTTTGGGATCGCCATTCATGTTTTGCAGCAGCACATAAAGGAAACCATCCGGCCCTATCTCGACGTCGCGCACCCGGCCATAATCCTGGAACAAGGTCTCCTGCGAGACGATCTGGCGGTCCTTGATCTCCATCCGGATCAGTTTCTGGCCCACCATGCCGGTGATGAAGAGATTGCCTTTCCAGTCCGGGAATTTGTTGCCAGTGTAAAAGGTGATGCCGGCCGGCCCAATGGACGGATTGAAGAAGGTGATGGGATCGGTCATGCCGGTGGCATGCAGCCGGCCGATGCCGGGCTCAAGCCCCATGGTGGCGACGCCCCAGCCGTAATTCTTCCCGGGCTCGATGATGTTCACTTCATCGCCGCCGGTGGGTCCGTGTTCAGTCTCCCAGAAGATGCCGGTCGCCGGATCGAAAGTGAGCCCTTCCGGATTGCGATGGCCATAGGTCCAGATGCTGCCCAGCGCACCCGGCGTGTGGACAAAGGGATTGTCGGCGGGGACGCTGCCATCGTCATTCAGGCGATGGATCTTGCCCAGAGGCGAGGCCAGATTTTGCGACATCTGCATGTCGTGGCGCTCGCCCATCGACCAGAAGAAATGGCCCTTGCCGTCGAACAGGAAGCGCGAACCGTAATGGTCCGCGGCCACGCGATAGGAATCGGCCGGCGGATTGAACAGGATTTGCTGGTCCACCCATTCATTGTTGGCGTTGATCTTGCCGCGCACGATATAGGTCATGGTCGGCGCCGACATGTTGGGCGCAGTGTCGTCGCCCGGCTGCACCTGATAGCCCGGCGGCACGGTCGTATAGGACAGATAGATCCAGCCATTCCTGGCGTAATCGGGATGCAGCGCGATATCCAGCATGCCGGCATCCTGGCGCACGAACACGGCGGGCGTGCCCTTCACCGGCTCGGACACCTTGCCGTCCTTGCTAAGGAAACGGATGTTCCCCGACCGCTCGGTGAAGATGAGGCGGCCGTCGGGCAGGAAGGCCATGCCCCAGGGCTGGTCGAAACCCTTGGCCAGGATTTCCGCCTTGAAGCTGCCTTTCTGGCTCTGGAAGACTTTGCCGTTGATGTCGGGAACGGGACCGATTTTGCGGTTCACGATGCCGCCGCGGATGCGCAGCAGGGCCGGCATCTGGGCGATCTCATCGGGAAAGAACAGGGTCTTGAAGCTGTGATTGGGCGTGTTGGGCAGCCCATCGGTCAGAACCTGCACGATCTGGGCGTCGCTGCGGCTGTCCAGGAAGGAAGCGGCAAACAGGCTCTTGGCGCTGGGCCCGGGCTGAGCGGAGGTGCCGTGACAAGCGGCGCAGGTGGTGTTGTAGATCTCGTTCGCCCGCGTCTGCAGCAAGGCCGGGACCGGCGCCTGCTGTTTGCGCGCCGGAACGCGCAACTCGGCGGGACCTGCTGCTTGCGCGTTCTGCTGGACGCCGGGTTGAGCCCAAAGCTGACCCGACAAGCCGTCGCCCGTCAAAGTGGCGCCGATGGCCAGTGCGGCCAGCAAGATGCGTTTCATGAAACTCTCCCCTAGAATCCGTTTTGAGTGATTTTTCCCGACTATAGCGCCTTACCAGACGGCGGCAACGGCGCTTTCAAACTGGTCGAGGGTGAACTGGACGTCACTGTCGGTGTGCGCTGCCGAAAGCGAGCACTGCTTGGTGGCGATGGGCACAAAGAACACGCCGCGCTGGATCAGGGCCCGGCGCAGCGCCACGTCCCGTGCGAAATCATGGCCCTTGATGATGTCGTGCAGGTCGGATGGTGCATTTTCCATCAGATAGAAGGAAAAGGCCGAACCCTGGCGGGCAACGCAGGCGGTGATGCCGCGGCGGGCAAAGATATCGAGGATGCCGGCCTCCATCGCCGCGCCCATCGCCTCCATCCTGGGATAGAGCCTGTCGCGGTTGGCGATCAGATAGCGCACGGTTTCGATCGCCGCGGCAACAGCCACGGGATGGCCGTTATATGTGCCCGCGACAAAGGGGCGTCGCGCCGGGTCAGGGTCGATAATCGAATCCAGATATTCGGACTTGCCACCCACCGCCGCCAGCGGAAAGCCATTGGCCACCGCCTTGCCATAAACAACCAGATCGGGCGTCACCCCCGACAATTCGGCATAGCCGCCCAACGCGTGACGGAATCCGGTCTTCACTTCATCGAATACCAGCAGGAAGCCGAACTCGTCCGCCAGGTCGCGCAGACCTTCCAGATAGCCGGGCGCCGGCTTGACCACGCCGATATTCTGCAACAGCGGCTCTGTGATCAACGCGGCCACCGGATAACGGCGGCAGACATAGCGGATCGAATCCAGGTCGTTGTAATTCACCGCATGGGTAAAGCGGGTCTGGGTGATGGTGGTGCCCGCGCCCAGCGGCCTCAAGGGATATTCGCCCGGAGAAACCCGCGGACCCACGTCGGCCAGGGTGTTGAACACATTGCAGGCCAGTTCGTCGTGATTGCCGTTATAGCCGCCCTGCATCACGATCACGTGATTGCGCCCCGTTACGGCACGGGCGATGCGGATGGCGAGCGAGGTGGCCTCGCTGCCGGTGTTGAGGAAGGTGATTTTCTCCGCCGCCGGCACATGCTCGCAGATCAACTCCGCCAGCCGGCCTTCCGCGATGGAAGGCCCTGCGCCAAACAGGCTGTCGCCGCTTGTGAGCGCCGCGGCCGCCGCATCATTCACCGGCTTGAAATTATGCCCCAGAAAATAGGGCGCGAAACCGGCGTGATAATCGATATAGCGCTTGCCTTCGCTGTCCCACAGATAGGCGCCCTCGCCTTTCACGAAGGTGATGGCGGGGTCGATGCTGCGATTGACCGAGGAAATGCCGCCGGGGATATAACGGCGATTGTGCTGCAATACGCTTTCGGCACTGATGCTATGAAGAGGGGCGGGCTTATCCATGGGCGGTTTCGAGTGCCTTCAGTGATTTGGCGGTGTCGTCAATCACCTGCTCCATGCAGCCGGGCTGGAACAGCGATATCTTGATCTGATAAAGACCCGGCTTGCTGTAAGTCTCCGCCGGCGCCAGATAGCCGACATTGCCGTTGACGATGTTGAGCATCATCACCGCATGTCCCGGGAAGCGGGCGCGGATTTCCTTCTGGAACGCGCTGTAGGGCTCGGCGGGGGCGCCCACCAGGAAGGCATCTCCGATCTGCCACAAGGTCATGCGCACCTGGCGCGACTTGCCTTCGCCGACATCGCGGCGGACCATCAGCCTGCGCTCCAGCCGCTCCTTCAACGGGCGGTCGGCGCAATCTTCCAGTGCCTTCAGCAGTTCGGCTTCGGTGGGCAGATCGACATAGGGCAGGTCGGTGTCCGATACCGTGGCTTTCAACACCGTATTGGCGGGTTTTGGCCGCAAACTCCAGCGGCCCAGACGGGCGCCGGAGTCTTCGATCCGGTCGAAGGCGATCTCCTGCTCGGGCGGCAGCATGCCGGTCAGCGCGGAAAGCGCCGCATAGCCCAGCTGGCGGCCATTCTGGTCGGCAATGGCCGGATCGCTTTCGTAAGAGCGCAGCGGCGTCATGTCACCGGACGCGCCATGCAGGAACAGGCATGGCGCACCGCCGGTATCGCGCTCCACCACCTCACGCATGGCGCCATAATAGTCGGGCGAGATCAGCTTGTTGCCGCCGCCCAACGACACCGGATGACAGGCATAATTGACCAGGGTGGCGATGATCTTGCCGTTCGCATCGGTAACGCGGCCCACCAGCACGGTGTCGTCGGTCGGTCCGTCGGGATTGATGCCGCAAAGGAAGGTCTCGCTATCCAGCACCAGGTCGCGATTGCGCGCCAGGTTGCAGCGCCCCTCGGCCCAGGACGCCACCGCCGGCTGGGCATTGGCCTTCGCGCCTTTAAGGGCAGCGACCGCACCTTGAACGATCTTGTCGCGATAGGCGGGGATCAGTTGTCCGCCCTGACGTTCGAGATTCTGCAAGTTTGAAGCAGGGCCGGAATGGGTATGTCCCATATGGGTAAGGAGCTGATCGTCGCGGATGCCGGATTCTTTCAGGATGCGGTCGCGGATCTCGCGCTCATGGGCGTTGTCGTACCACCAGCCCAGGTCGAAGCAGAGGAGATAAAGCTCCAGTTGTGGGTCGCCGCCGCGGAAAAACAGGCAGGTCGTCACCAGCGGACGATGAATGCCTTCGGCGGCATCATGCTTGGCGCTGCCCCAGGAGCGGGCGTAGATGTTGGGGGGCGGGGTGATATCGGCGCGCGCCACACCCATTTCACCTTTGAATTCCGATTGCCGGATCACCAGATCGTTCAGATTTTTCTTGTTCATGGCCCGGCTCCTGTCGGGAAGAAGATTTGAGAGAATACCACCATGGCGGCCAAGGTCAGCACCAGTGAAAGGCCCGCCCAAAGTATCACGCTGCTGTACCAGTGCTGGCCCAGTCCGGCCCGCAGGGTTTCGCCGGAATTCCAGAAAGTGACCGGGTTTTCCTGGGTGCCAGGGGTGGGGCCCGGATAGGCCAGGGTGCCCAGGACGCAGGCCAGGACGGACACCAGAAGACATACCGGCGCCTGGTTGTTGAAGGGATAGAACCAGCCCGGCATGGCCCAGACATAGCCGATGATCTTGAGGCTGATACCGGTCGCAAAACCCGCGACGATGGCGGCCACGCCGCCGGCGCCATTGGTGCGCTTCCACAGCAAGCCCACCCACAGCATGGCGGCGAAGGGCGGCGCCACCAGCGCATTGATGGTCTGCATATACTGATAGATGCCTTGGTCCATGTGGCTGATGGCGATCGCCATGGCGATGCCGGCGATGATGGCGATCAGCGAAGCCCACATTCCCACCCGCACTTTCTGCTTTTCGGTCGCGGACGGATTGATCAGCGGTACATAGAGATCGAACGTCAGGATCGCGCCGGTGGCATTGACCACCGAACTGACGGTGGCCTGAACGGCGCAGATCAACACCGCCAGCAACAAGCCGCGCAGGCCGGCGGGAAAGAATTCCCGCACCAGCACCACAAAGCCGCCATCGGCGCGATGGTTGGCGCCGGCCCAGTCACCCAGCATGAATTCCGGATGGCGGGCAAACAAGATCAGGCCAGGCAGCACGATGATCAGCGGCAGAAAAAGTTTGGCATAGCCTGCCATCACCATGCCCATGCGGGCGTGCCAGATGTCGCGGGCACCCAGCACACGCTGGACGATGAACTGGTTCATCACGCCGTACCACACACCCACCGATAGGAAGCCGAAAAACGCTCCCGTCCAGGGCATCAGCGGATGATCCGGCGGCTGGAACACGGTAAGCCGGTTGTAGGCGCCATAATGCGTGAGATGCGGTGCGCTGGCATTCAGCGCCTGGTGCCATATACCGCTGCTGGCGACATTCTTCTGGATGACATAAGTGAACCCGTCCACGATCCCGCCCGAGGGCGTCATCGCCTTGAGCGCCAGGATGGTCAGCAGAGTCACGCCGCCGATTTTCACAATGGCCGTGAACACGCCCGTCCACGCCACCGTATTGAGGCCGCCATAGATCGCCCACATACCCGCAAAGGCACCGGTGCCGATGATGCACCACAGAAGCGGCCAGCCGAAGAAACCCGACAGCGCCAGGCCGCCGGCATACATCACCGCCGCCATGAAGATCGTGACATTGGCGAAGATGGTGAGCAGCGCAAAGGCCAGCCGCACGCCCGGACCAAAGCGCGCCGAAAGATATTGCGGCACGGTGACGATATTGGCGCGGATCAGGAACGGGACGAACAGAAAGACGATGACCACTTCCGCCAGCGTGGTCACCCACTGGGCCAGCGCCGTAGGCATGCCCAATATGTAACTGGCGCCGACCAGGCCGATGAAATGCTCGGTGGAGACATTGGCGGCGACATAGCTGCCGCCCACCGCGTACCAGGGCAGCCGCCGTCCGGCGAGGAAATAGTCGGTGGATGAGCCGCGCTCGCCACGGCCGGAAAAAAAGCCCACCAGGCACAACACCGCCAGAAAGACGAAGAACTCGACATAGTCGAGCGGCAGCATCGCCAATGTGGAATTCGCGCCCACTATTCCCTATTCCCCTTGCCGGGCGCTTTTTCCGCCGCCCCTTTTGCGGTTAGTTTAAGATCATCGCAGCGGCGCCGTCACCAGAAGAAAGCCCGCAAAGAGACGATTGAGGCAGGAAACGATGAAACGGCATCTTCTTTTCGCGGGCTTTCTGGCCTTTGTGCCGACGGCATTGGCGGCACAGGACGCGCCGCCCGCCCCGCCGCGGACCCAGGGCGATTCCCGCGAATTCCCCATGCCGCGGATGATGGAAGGCCAATCCGTCGAGACTCGTCCGCCGGAAAAGCCCGACGACAAGCCCGTGTTTCCAGAACAGACCCGCGCGCCCTATCGCAAGGTGGCCTCTTATAAAGTCATCACCATCACCGACAAGCTTCACCTGCCCTGGTCGATCGCCTTCCTGCCCGATGGCAAAATGCTGGTAACGGAGAAATTTCCCGCCCATCTGCGCATCGTCAGTCCCGACGGCACCATGTCCGAACCGCTCACCGGTTTGAGCGGGCTGGCTTCGGCCCGGACCCTGGGTTTGCTGGATGTGGTGCTGGCGCCGGATTTCAAGAAAAGCCGGCGCATCTATTTTTCCTTTTTCGACACCCTGCCCAAGGGCAACAGCAATACCTATCTCGCCCATGCCGTGCTGGACCAGGCCGGCAACAGCCTGCACGACGTGACGGTGATCTATCGCGGCATTCCCGAACTGCCGGAGGAGAATTTCTCCATGAAGCAGGGCGGGCGCATCGTCTTTGCCAAGGACGGCAGCCTGTTCATGACGATCGGCGACCGCGACGGAAACAGGAAAGCGGACTATGACCAGCAACTGGCGCAGAAGCTGGACAATGACGTGGGCAAGATCATCCACCTGACGGCCGAGGGCGCGCCCGCGCCCGACAATCCCTTCCTGAATCGCAGCGATGTGCGTCCCGAAATCTGGGCCTATGGCATCCGCAGTCCGGAGGGCTTTGTCATAGCGCCCGACGGCACCTTGTGGGAAATCGAACATGGCCCGCGCGGCGGCGATGAGGTGAACCGCATCCAGAAGGGCAAGAATTACGGCTGGCCGATCATCACCCATGGCCTGGATTATCCGGGCGGTCCCATCGGTGACGGCATCGTCGCCAAGGACGGCATGGAGCAGCCGGTCTATTACTGGGACCCGGTGATCGCGCCCTCGGGGCTGGCCTATTACAATGGCAAGCTGTTTCCCAAATGGCGCGGCAGCCTGCTGGCAGGCGCACTGCGCGGTCTTGGCGTTTACCGGCTGGAATTGAAGAACGGCAAGGTAGTGGCGGAAGAGCCGCTGCTGTCGGAACTGCGCACCCGCATCCGCGATGTTCGGGTGGGGCCGGATGGAGCGGTCTATGTCCTGACCGAGCAGAAAGCCCTGTTGAAGCTGACGCCGCCGTAATCGGCTGCGACACGGAACTGTCATGGTGGCCGCGATAGTTTGCGGTCATGGCTTCCCCCTCGCCTATCCTCGCCGGGCTGCTGACAGGCGCGCTTTTCCTGTCCGCACCTCTGCATGCCCAGCCCGTCATCGCGGTATCGGCGGAAGCATCGGGAGAATTGCCCGGCTTCCGGATTGAAGAGGCGGCACCCTTCCTGGCCGAACAGATGAACAAGGCCGGCATTGCCGCCTGGCATTTCGTCCCCCGCGACCCCGCCGCCGCCGCGCCCAATCGCATCGAATGGACCTTCGAGCTTCTTCCTTATGCCGGCGGCCAGGTACGCCAGGTTTTTCCCATGGCAGGTGTCCAATGGATGCTGGGCGCCCATCGCCTGATCTCCGCCGAGGCCAAGCTCTATCTGAGCGGCCAGTACCAGACCGTGACCCTCGGGCAGGAAGTGGTGCAAGGCGGCGCGGGCGATCCGGAGCTGGCCGCTTTCATCGCCAGGGTGACGCAGATGTTGCGCACCGCCTATGACGCCATCGACATGACCCCAGCGGTTCACAAGACGCCCTGACATGCGGGTTCGAGGCGCCATCGTCATCCTGCTGTCGCTGGCGCTGCCCGCGCAAGCGCAAGTGCTCAACTTCGATATCTTTCAGGTCCCAAGCCTGACCGGCGACTGGGGCGGGACACGCAGCCGGCTGGAGAATGACGGTGTGCAACTGGGCGGCGACGAAATTCTGGAGGCGCTGGGCAATCCCAATTCCGGACGGAAGCAGGGCGCATTGATCGAAGGCCGTTTCGAGCTATTCGCCAACATCGATCTGCAGAAGACGTTGGGCTGGAACGGGGCGATCTTTCGCGCCAATGCCTATCAGATCCACGGCCAGGGACTGTCCTCGCACGACCTGGGCAATCTCCTGACTGTCAGCAATATCGAGGCGCGGCCCGCCACCAGCCTGTTCGCCTTGTGGGTGCAGCAATCGCTGTTCGACGATACCGTCTCGCTGCGCATCGGCCAGATCGCCGCCGACGACGAGTTCTTCGTCAGCCAATATGCGCCGCTGTTCATCAACTCGACCTTCGGCTGGCCGGCGATCCTGGGCATCAACCTGCCCGATGGCGGACCCGCCTATCCACAAGCCCGTCCCGGCGCGCGGGCCCGCATCGCTTTGTCGCCGCGCCTGGTCCTGTCGGCGGCTATATTCAGTGGCGATCCGAGATCGGACCAAACCGGTTTCAATTTTCAGCTCAATGGCGATGTGTTTGCCATCAGCGAACTGGCCTACAGCATGACCATGTTCGAGCTGCCGGGCACCATGAAACTGGGAAGCTGGATTCATAGCGGGCGCTTCTCCGATCAGCGCTATGACGCGGCGCATATTTCCCTGGCCGACCCGGCTTCCACTGGCCTCGCCGCTTCGCATCGCGGCGATTATGGCGGCTATTTTGTTCTGGATCAGCTCTTGTGGCGCAAGGAAGGTACCAGCGATGCCGGGCTGGGTGGTTTCATCCGCCTGGGCGGTAATCCCAGCGACCGTAACCTGATCGAATTTCACGCCGACGGCGGACTGACCTATGCCGGACCTTTCGGCCGCGACAATGACACCATCGGCATCGGCATGAGCTATGAGCAGGTCAGCGCCACCCGGCGCGACCTGAGCCTGGACTATCGCCGGTTGACGGGCGCGCCGGTGGCAAGGCCCGATTTCGAATCCGCCGTGGAAATTTCCTATCAGGCGCAGGTCGCGAGCTGGTGGATCATCCAGCCCGACCTGCAATGGATCATTCATCCCGGCGGTCATGTTCTGGACCTGTCTGCGCCGCGGGCCGACAGAAGCGGCAACACCATCGTGCTGGGCCTGCGCACGGCGGTAGCGCTTTAGGCAGAAGTTGCCATCTCCACGATACGGACCGGGTTATTGCCGGGTTTGGTTACCAGTTGCACCGGCCTGCCGAATAGTCTGAAATCCGCATATCCAAGCCCCACCCAAGGGGGCATTCAGGACGATCAGGAAGGCCAGGAGAAGTTCATGAAAATAGGTGTCTTCACGCCCTTGCTGTCGGCCCTATCGTTGGATGACGTGCTCAAGAAGCTGAAATCCCTCAACATCGACACGGTAGAATTCGGCACCGGCAATTATCCCGGCAATGCCCATGTCAACCTGTCCATGCTGGACAATCCGGCCGAGCTCCAGACCTTCAAGAGCAAGATCGCCGATGCCGGCATGACCATCTCGGCGTTGTCCTCCCACGGCAATCCGCTGCATCCCGACAAGGAGATCGCCGACAAGCATAGCGAAACCAGCCGCAAAACCATCCTGCTGGCCGAGAAACTGGGCGTGAAGACGGTGGTGGATTTCTCCGGCTGTCCCGGCGACTGCCCCACCGCGAAATTCCCCAACTGGGTGACCTGCCCCTGGCCGCCGGACTTCCTGGACGTGCTGAACTGGCAATGGGACGACGTGGTGACGCCGTATTGGAAAACCCATGGCAAGTTCGCCGCCGATCATGGCGTGAAGGTTGCCATCGAGATGCATCCGGGCTTTGTGGTCTACAATCCCGAAACCATGCTCAGGCTGCGCGGCATTGCGGGCCCGTCGGTGGGCGCCAATCTCGATCCCAGCCATCTGTTCTGGCAAGGCATCGATCCCATCCAGGCGGTGCGCGTGCTGGGCGACGCCATCCATTATGTCCATGCCAAGGACACCCAGCTTTATGCCGCCAATATGCCCAGGACCGGCGTGCTGGACACCAAGCCTTACACCAATGAGCGCGAACGCTCCTGGATGTTCCGCACCGTGGGCTATGGCCACAGCGCGGAGTGGTGGAGCGAATTCATCTCCACCCTGCGCATGTATGGCTATGACAACGTCCTTTCCATCGAGCATGAAGACAGCCTGATGTCGCCGGACGAAGGCCTGTCCAAGGCCGCGTCGCTGTTGAGCCAATTGGTGATCCGGGAAAAGCCCGCCGCGGCCTGGTGGGTCTGAGGATGGATCGTATACGTACTGCGGTGATCGGCACCGGCTTCATGGGCCGGGTGCATCTGGAAGCCTTACGCCGGGTCGAGAATGTGGATGTGGTCGAGATCGCCGCCACCAGTCGCGACAAGGCGGTCGCGGCAGCGGCCGGCTACAACGTGCTGAACGCCACGGGCGACTGGCAGGATGTGATCCGCGATCCCTCCATCGATGCCGTGCACATCACCACCCCGAATGTATCGCACTTTCCCATTGCCAAGGCGGCGTTCGAGGCCGGCAAGCATGTCTTGTGTGAAAAGCCGCTGGCGATGAGCGTGGCGGAGGCGCAGCAACTGGTTGAGTTGCAGGTAGCCAAGAAACTGCGCGGCGGGCTGAACCACAATCTGCGCTATTACCCCATGGTGCAGCAGATGCGCCGCATGCGCGAGGCGGGCGAATTCGGCGAAATCCTGGTGGTCCAGGGCACCTATTCCCAGGACTGGATGCTGTATGAAACCGACTGGAACTGGCGCGTGGACCCCAAAGTCAGCGGTCCGTCGCGGGTGATGGCCGACATCGGCTCACACTTTTTCGACATGGCCGAGCATGTCACCGGTCTGAAAGTGTCGTCGGTATGCAGCGACCTGCAGACATTTTGGCCGACACGCAAACAGCCGAAAGCCGGCGGCGAAAGTTTTTCCGGCAAGCTGGGCACCGCGGACGAGACGGTGGACACCCCCATCGTCACCGAGGACTTCGGTGCTACCTTATTTCGTATGGGCCGCGCGCGCGGCACCATGACCGCCAGCCAGGTTTCGGCGGGGCGCAAGAACGGGCTGGTGCTGGAAATCTACGGCACCAAGGGCGGTGCCGCCTGGCGCCAGGAATCTCCCGAAGAATTGTGGCTGGGTCATCGCGATGCGCCCAACCAGGTGATGCTGAAAGATCCCTCGCTGATGATCGAGCCGGCCCGCAGCTTTGCCGATTATCCCGGCGGCCATGCCGAAGGCTATCCCGACACGTTCAAGCAGTTGTTTGGTCGCTTCTATGCCTCCATCAACGATCCGTCCTTGACGCCGGACTATCCGCAGATGGTGGACGGCCTCAGGCAGTTGAAAATCCTGGAAGCGGAACTGACCAGCCACAAGGCGCATGCCTGGGTGGATGTGCAAGTCTGATGACGCAGCCGATTAATCGCCGGCGTCAACCTTTGTCTAGGCGGAGTTTTTTCAGTCGCATGTCGACGGCTCGGTTGAACACAGAACCCTGAAAATTTGTGCAACGATTAGCTTCAAAGATTTCCGGCCCGCTGAACAAGATCAGACGGGTGCGCTGACCTGGCCGGACCAATTTTCCATCAAGAACAGTCGAACAATCGCTTCCCAGTCTCACCTTAAATAGGCGCTGCTTTGGGCCTTTCCAGACGCGCGAAGCCCTCACCACCGCAGGCTCCCCATCACTGGTCATCGGTTTAACAACTACCCCGTCGATGATTGCACTACTGCCGGCAATGACGCGGTCGATATCCGCTTCAAAATGCAGCCTCGGTAGCCAGCTGACACAATCGCACGCAAGAGCGACTGAGGGAGCAGCTAACATTATCAACATGGCAATTGCAGCCTTATGCATAGCAGTCCTCCAATGCGCCCTGTTGAAAAGCAATCGTATTGCTACTGGCGGCTCCGAGATAGCATTTGCCCCGTATGGATTCAGGACAGGCTATGTCCGCTTTGGTCGAAAGCGGTCGTACCTCGTTGCTCAGCTTACGATGCCGACCGGTTACCCCCGCAGAACTCGTGAGATTTCATCGCCTCCAACATCCCTGGTCACCACTCCAGTTGCAGCAGCGAAATCGAATGGTGCGGCAGGTCGGTGCTAACGGTCACGGCGCCGCCTTTCGCATCCAGCCAGCGCGGCGATTCCAGAAGCTGCAGCCCATCCTTGCTCTTCAGTTCGGCATATTGCGCAGGGGTGGGATTCTGCGGCGAGCCCATCGCCTTCCACAGCGTATAGGCATTGGAGTGCGTATCGTCGATGCGGTAGTGGGTCAGCCGCACCCGTGACGCGCCCTTGGGCAGGCCCGTCACGGTGACAGACGCGGACGCGGATGGCCCGGGCTTTTCCGCATCATGGTAGTTCCACAGCATCACCGCCGCCTGGCGCGTGTCGGCGGTGGCAAACGCATCGATGTCGGCAGCACCGCGCACGCCGCCTGCGATAATGTCGTCCAGCTTCACCTGCCCGCTGCTGGTGGTGGCGACGCGGGTTCCCTTCATCAGCGCCGCCATGCGGAAGAAATTCAGCACCGGCTTGTCGATGCCATTGGTCGCGAGCGAACGAAAGCCTTCGAAATAGTCCTTGCCCTCGAACTCGAACGACCAGCTCAGCATGGAAATCAGGTTGACCTTGCGGCGGTCCGCCAGTTCGAACAGACCTTTGTAGGCCGCGGCTGTGTAGGAGGGATACAACGTGCCGTTGCGATAGGCATTGGCCGGATTGACCTTCATGGAACAGGCCGCGCAGCCTTCGGGATCGGCTTCGCTGAGGATTATGGGCAGCTTGCTCATCCCATGGCGCGCCACGATCTCAAAGCCCTTGTCCACGTCATTCAATTCCTTGGCGAGGCCCATCACCACTTCACTGTCCTGGATGCGCGGCTGGCCCTTGGCATGGAAGGAGATGAAATCCAGCGGCACCTTGGCGGACGCCACATGGGTCAGGAAATCGTCGAGGAATTTGTACGCCTTGGCCCCGCCCGGCCCGGTCGAGGCGGGACCGCCGACTTTCGCTCCCGGCAGCGCCGCGCGCACGCCGGCCACGGCGCGGTCATAAAGCTCCCAATATTGCTCCGGCGTGCCGTGCCAGTAATCGATGTCCGGCTCGTTCCAAACCTCGAAATACCAGCCGCGCACCGTATCGGCGCCATAGCGCTGGACCAGATGCGCCGTCACCACCCGCACCAGCTCCTGCCATTTGGCATAATCCTTGGGCGGGGCCTGCACGCTGCCCGAGGTGGTGCGGCCGGGATAATGGACCTGGTATTCGTTGGTGCCGCTGGTCAAATCCTTGGGCATGAAGCCCAGTTCCACCATCGGCACCACGCCGGCAGCTTTGTATTCGTCAAAAATGCCGTCCAGGATGGTGAAGTCATAGACCGGCTTGCCGCCCGCATCTTCGCGATAAACGTTGGTCGAACTCCATTTGAGTTCGGGCGTGCCGTCGCCGGTGGTCAACAGATGATGGGCCCGGACAAAGACAGGCACAGGGCTCAAGTCGCGCAGCTCGCGCAAAAGCTTCTTGCCGTCGCGCCCGGTGGTGAAATTGGCTTCGTCATAGCCGAACCAGGCATAGATGGGTTTGTAGGCCCCCACCTTACGGTTGAGGTCCACCGAAACCGTGACCGGCTGTGCCATCGCGGCACCGCTGAAGAACAGCGCGGCCAATCCCGCAGCCAGAAACCGCATACATTCCTCCCCAAAACCAGGACAGGCGCCTGTCGCGCCATTTGTCAGACATGATAACGTGGCTGCGGGGAAGAATCGCCATGAAAAAGCTTGTCCTGTTATTTCTGGGCATATTGCCGCTTGGCGGGGCGGCCGCGCCCTCTTCCTATCCGGCCTCCTACCCAGGCTGGGCCTATGCCGTGCCGACGCCGGAAAACGAAGCCGTGGCACCGAAAGACGACGGCACCCTGTTCAGCCTGCCCGGATCCCAGGGGCGCTTCACCCGCGGTCAGATCAGCGGCGCGGGACATAAGCCGCCCGCCGACTGGTATGCCGGCGATCACCCCGCCATGCCCAGACTGATCGCGCAAGGCGATGTGGCGCGCGGCATCACGGCCTGCGCCGGCTGCCATTATCCCAACGGCAAGGGACGGCCGCAGAACGCCGGTATCGCCGGCTTGAATGCGGACTATCTGGCCCGCCAGTTGCGGGAGATGAAGAGCGGCCTGCGCCACAGTGCGGAACCGCGCAAGCACAATGCTCAGCAGATGGTGGATTTCGCGCACGCGATGACGGAGAGCGAGATGACCGAAGCGGCGGCCTATTATGCCTCCCTGCCGCCGACCGTGCCGATTCGCGTGGTGGAAACAGCCACAGTCCCCAAAATGCGCAGCCAGGAGGGGCTGTGGCTGCCGCACGAAAGCGGCGCCCGCGAGCCGATCGGCGTCCGCATCATCGAAACGCCGGTGAATGTCGATCGCGAACAGCTCCGTGATCCCCATGCCGGCTTTGTCGCCTATGCCCCCAAGGGTTCGATAGCAAAGGGACGACGGCTGGCCGCGACATTGGGCTGCGCGGGCTGTCATGGCGACGGTCTGCGCGGCGCGGATGGTCCTGCCATTGCCGGGCGTTCACCCAGTTACCTGGCCCGGCAGCTTTACGACTTCCAGCAGCGCACCCGGCACGGCGAAATGGCCGCGGCAATGGAGCCGGTTGTCGCGAGACTGACGGCGGGCGATATCGTCAATCTTACGGCGTATGCCGCTTCCCTGCCGGCGAAGAAATGAAAGTGCCGTGATGAAAAAAACCGTGGTAGCCGTGACGTTCGGTGACGCCTCCGGCATCGGACCGGAATTGGTGGCCAAGCTCCTGACCCGGCCTGATGCCTCAGCGGCGCAGATCGTGCTGGTGGGCGATGCCTGGGTCTGGGCGGAGGGCCAGCGCATCGCAGGAACAGCCACGCCTTTAAGGGCGATCCGCGACTGGAACCAGGCGCGCACGGCCGATGGCGCGCACACGTTCCTGGAAATGCAGACCGTGGCGAAGACAGAGATCGTGCCGGCCCAGGTCACGGCCGCGGCCGGTCGCGGCGCGCGTCTGACGCTCACAGCCTGCCTGGACGCCGCCAAGCGCGGCGATATCGATGCCATCTGCTTTGCCCCGCTCAACAAGCTGGCGATGAAGAAAGGCGGCATGGATTTCGAGGACGAACTGCATTTCTTCGCCGATTACCTCGGCGTCAAAGACTATTTCTGCGAGTTCAACACCCTGGGGACGCTCTGGACCTCGCGCATTTCCAGCCATATTCCGCTGGCAGACATTCCCCAATATGTCACCAAGGACCGCATCAAGAGCGCAGCCCGGCTGACTTATGAAACTTTGCAACGCGCTGGCTTTGCCCGGCCGCGCGTGGCGGTGGCGGCCCTCAATCCCCATGGCGGTGAAGGCGGGACTTGTGGCCGGGAGGAAATCGATATCATCGAGCCCGCGGTCAGGGAACTGAATGCGGAGGGATTGCCGATTCAGGGGCCATACCCCGCCGACACCATCTTCCTGAAAGCGCGCGATGGCGCGTTGGACAGCATCGTCACCATGTATCACGACCAGGGACAGGTCGCCGTCAAGCTGTTGGGCTTTGAGCGCGGCGTCACGGTGCAGGGCGGCTTGCCGGTGCCCATCACCACGCCAGCGCACGGCACCGCTTTTGACATTGCGGGCAAGGGCAAGGCCAATGCCGAAGCCATGACCCAGGCCTTCCTGCTGGCGGCGAAGATGGCCGCCTCGCGCCTCACTTGACCCCGGGCAGCGGACGCCAGGCAACCCTGTCCATCTGGAACGAGCTGATCCACAGCGTCTTGCCGACCACCAGGCCGGTGGCGATGCCACCGAAGGTTGGATTGGGTTCCCCGTAAGCCAGAATCCGCCAGCGCATGGCCTTGGGATCGAGCTGGGACACCACCCAGCCGCGATGGCAATTCATATTGCCATGCGCGTCCTGAATCTGTTTGCGGGTACCGCCGCAGGCGGGCTCGTCGAACATCATGCCCGCCGCGATCAGGCGGTCGCCGCTCCAATGGATATTGTCCAGATTGTAAAAAGGCGTGCGAATGGTGCGCGCCGGCTTGGATGTGTCGGCCAAGTTATAGATCGCCACGGTCTGGGTGCCGGAAACCGCGATATAGATTTCCTTCTCGTCCGGCGAAATTTCGATGCCGTTGTTGCCGGCGAGTTCGGTGCCGCGCAACAGACCGAGTTTCTTGTCCCTGGGATTCCAGGCCCACACGCCACCGGTGATGTTGCCGCTGATGAAGTCGAGCTGGCTGCCATGCATCTGCACATTGGCCAGGATGGTGCCGTCGGACTTGGCGGTCACCGAATTGGTGCGGAAATCTGCGGGCAGTTTCACGCAACCGGTCCAACTGATGGCAGGCTCGGCGCCGCGCGCGTCCACGGCAAAGACCTGGATGCTTTCAAACGGCTTATGGGTGACGGAATAAAGCGCGTAAGTGCCCGCGGTTTTGGCGGGCCGAAGCGCCAAGCCATGAGTATTGAAGCTTTGCGGCGGGGCGGCGCAATCCGGATAGGTCTTGAGGTCGGGCTTCGAGGCGCCGGTGAAAAACCGCTTTGCCGTTTTTTTATCGGTGTCGAGCAGGAAAATGCCACCATGCTCGCCCATGCCGCTGGCGACAACCCATTTGCTGGTGCCGATCTGCAGCAGGTCTTCCGGCTGATCCAGGCCGCAGACAAAATTGAGCCCCATCGACGGCGTGCAAGGCGGCGTTTCCGTACCGGGATGAGGAACGCCCGCCGGTTGCTGGGCGAATGCGGCAAACGGCAGCATCGCCAGCACACCGACGGCGAAAAGAGTTCTCATAGCGTCTCCCCGCATTTTACTTTTGGCGGAGCCTAACCGGGGTACACGATGCGCGCCAGCGCACTCGTGACCTCCCCGGCGCGCGCGAAGCGCGCTCATTCGGGGAGGTGGCCGTAGCTGGCTCTCGAGCCAGCGAAGGCCGGAGGGGCTATTTTGCAGGCAAGGTCGTCAGGACCCCATCCGCGACGATAGGGTCCATCGCCGCCAGGTCGGCGCGATAGCTGACCGAGTTGGCGGTGGGAAAGTTCTTCGGCACTTTCTGGGTGACCTTGCCGGTCGCCGCCCATTCGGTGCCGCGCTGAAAGGTGGCGATGAACCCGACACAAGACAAAGCCAGGGCATCATGGCCCATGGTGGTGTGGAAGATGCGCCCCTTGCCCCAGGTCAGTGCCATCAGCATGGGCTCGTCAAAGCCGGTGCCGCGGTTGGCGGGATCGGCATAGGCCGTGGCCAGTACAGTCATGTTTTTTCCGGGCCCGCGCAGGCGGGTATAGAGCTCGTCGGTGGCGTGCATCCATTCCGCAGGGAGCCCCCGCATGATGGGATGCTGGGGGGCGCGCACCGTGAGGCGGAAGGGTTTGCGCTTGCCATGCAGGCCCGCGGGTCCGGGCGACGGGTCCGAGGCGAGCTTGCCGTTCTGGAAATACCATTTGGGTCCTGCGGGCGCGTCGCGCTTGCGCCACCCGCCCAGGCCGGTCATCTCGTTGAAGGCCACCCAATCGGGAAAGGCATTGTCGGCGCCATGCACCACCACCAACCCGCCGCCATTCCTCATATAGGCTTCGAACTGTGCCTTCAGCGGCGCCGGCCAATCCTGGGAGTCATAGTTCGACACCACCACCTGATAGCCGGCGAAGTCGGGATGAAAGCCGGAGAAATCCCCGTCCGCGGACGGCGCGCTCACCACCGTCACCGCGAACAAGCCGGTTTCTTCCAGCTCGCGCTTCATGATCTGGGTTGTGAGCTTCCAGTCGTGATAGGCGGCGGCGCTGGCGCCATCCAGCAGCATCACCTTGATCGGCTCGGCGGCCATCGCCAAGCTGCTCCACAACATCATCAGGGCCGCGAGAAGGAAGCGCATCTCACTTCTCCGGATCGCTGGCGGTGAATGGCGAGCAGCAGGGCTTGCCGATGGCATGCAGCTCCATCACCTCGGCGCGGGTACCGTCTGGGTCCAGCAGGTTGAGCTGCCATTTGGCGTCGCGCCCGATCTTGGGCACCGTCTGCTGGCCGCGCGCATCCACCTGGCCCTGAAGCCGGTCGTCATTCCACAGTTTGGTATAGACGGCTTCCATGTTGGGCACACCCAGCGCGAAATGGTTCAACACGCCCATCTGCGCCTGGTTCAAGGTGTTGCTGGTGACCATATATTCCAGCCAGTCCGGGCCGTCGGGCACCTGCTGCGACACCCAGCTGGGCGGCGCATCGTCCTTCATGCCACCGTACCAGTAAGGACGAAAGCCCAATATGTCCCGATAGAATGTATCTTCCAGCGCCCGGTCACGGACGATGGCGCCAACATGGATGATATGGCCGAACAGTGGATTGACCGGAATGGCGGGAAGCGGCGATGGCGGCTGCACGAATTCCACCGTCACGCCTTCCGGATCCTTGACCTGGAACCATTGGCTGCCATCGGCACCCTTGGCGACGGCGTTAGGCACTTTGATGTTCTTTGACGCGAGATATTTCCGCATGCCCTCGGCATCGCGCGTATTGAAAGCAATATGATCCATCCGGTTGGGTCCGGCATTGGCGGGCAAGGGCAACACCTCCACAAACTGGGTGGGCGAGAAATAATAGCGAACGCCTTGCGCATTCTCCGGGTCGGGATGCTTCACGGCGCCCAGATCGTGGACATAGAAGGTTTCTGCCTTGGCGGCATCACCGACATAGACCGAAAGGTGCGATACCGAGGTGATGGGTGGGCGTGCCGGCGTGGCCGCCATCGCCGCGCCCGAGGCCATCAGGCCAGCCAGTAAAACTGTAAAATTCCGCATCACGCCTCCCACGTCTTTTGGGCGCAGTATAGCGGGTTGCGGTATCGCTACCAGCCACCCCCAAATGGCCGCGCTACCCAAAAAAATGGGCGGGACCAACAGTCCCGCCCCAGGTCACGCAGGGGAAACGCTGCGTCAGTTCAATGCACGGTAAGTCAGGTCGCGGAAACGCGCTTCACCCGTGCCCGCAACGTACAACGCCGGTCTAAGACTCAAGAAGTCGTAGGCCACGTTGTGATGGTAGCCTGACACCTCCATCTGCACGCCGAATTTCTGCCAGGTCTTGCCGCCATCGGTGCTGGTGTGAATCGTCACAATGTGGTGGTCATTGGCGATGCGCATCCGAATGCGATTTCCACGCACTTGGCCCTGTTTCCGCTCCAGTCCATAGCGATGCATGACAAACCCGTCCGCATTATAGCCCAGGCCGCAATAAAGCCGCTTGTTATAGAACAACAGGACACCGGCTTGCGCCCTGCCCGATATCTCAATGTCGACCTCGACCTGATAGGCCTGGTCGCCGGTCAGGAAGCTGAGCGGCGAGCAGTCCGCAGGCTGGGAGCCTTTGGCCTTGACCACCATGGCGCCATCTTCATAGCGCACCCGCGACATTTCATTCGGACCCGGGTCGTAGAAGCTCCAGGTCGTGCCGAAACGATTGGCGCGGAAATCATCCGAAAAAGCCAATCCATTTGGAGAGGGTTTGCCACCCCGCGGCTTGGGGATCGGGCGGGAAAGATCGCCCCCTTCCGCCACGAACCAGCCATCATCCGTCCAGCGCATGGGATCCAGCAAGGTCTGGCGGCCTAAGGTCCAATAGCCGTTCTCATAACCGTGATAGATCAGCCACCAACTGCCATCGGGTCCTTCGACCGGCGTGGCATGGCCGCGTGACCACCATTTTTCCGACGCCGCCTTCGTACGCACGACCGGGTTATTGGGCGCCTGCTCCCACGGCCCATGCACGGAGCGGGACCTGGCGGCTATCACCATATGCCCGGTCGGCGGGCCGGCGGTGCCGCCGACGGCCAGTATCATGTAAAAATATTGGCCGTGGCGGAGGACTTTGGGGCCTTCCGGCGAAAAGCTCTCCACCACCCAATCCTCCGGATAATGCCAGGGATCGTAAACGTGTGTGACCGGCCCTGTGGTGGAAAGACCGTCATCGGCCAGCTGCACACGATCGCCGCCGGAGAGAAACAGGTAGCGCTTTCCGTCTTCACCCACGACATGGCCCGGATCGATATGCTTCGTCAGCTTCAAGTCGACCGGTTCGCTCCAGGGGCCGCGCGGATTCTTGGCCGTTACCACATAGATGGAGCGATAATCCGGCGTGCGCGCATGCGCGTAAATGTAGAATGTGTCGCCGTGTTTGCAGATCTCGGGCGCCCACAATGACCCGATTGCTTTGTTGAGTGCCGCGGAGATGGGGATCCAGTTCACCATGTCGCGCGAGTGCCAGACCCGCAAGGCCGGATAGGCGTCGAAGGTGGAAAATACCAGATAATAGTCTTCCCCATCCTTCAGGATGCTGGGATCGGGATGGTCTCCGGGCACGATCGGATTGAGAAAGGTGCCGTCGCCCAGATCGGCCTTGCGCTGGCCTTCGACCCCGTGCGCCCAATTGGAGGCATGCTGCGCTGTGCAGCCGGGATCTGCCGCTTGTCCGAACGCTGCGTCTTTGAACGAGGTCCCGCCAAATAGTGCGCCGCCGCCAAACAGCGTGCCCAAGGTGAAACGACGGGTGAAGGTCATGAATCCTCCGGGGTTGACGCTGCATTATAGCGCCGGCCTGCATCAACAAAACGGCCCGCCCTTTCGCCGGACGGGCCGCTTTTCAAGCCAGTCAAAGGGATCCGATGCAGACTTAATAAGTGTATCGGACGCCCGCGAAGAACTCACGGCCGGTATAATGCAGCACATAGGGACGCAAGCCGATTGAGTCGGTGTACTGGTTCTGGCCCTGGTTGGTCAGATTGACCGCCTCGAGGCTGAAAGTGAGATTGTCGTTCCACTTGTAGCTGGACGAGAAATCCAGATTGAAGGTCGGGGCATTGATCAACTGATCGTTCAGGCTGCCCGGATTGATGCTGACGATATATTTGCTGCGGAAAGCGCCCGCGATACGGGCCTGAAAGACGCTGTCGTCATAGTAAAGGGTGGCGTTCCAGGAGGTCCGGGAAAGATTGTTGAGGTCGGCATAGGTATTCACCGACCCATTGGCATTGAGATAATATTGCTTGGCTTGCACGAAGGTGACGTTGCCCAGCACGCCGAAGTTCGACCAGAAATCCGGCAGGAAGTCGAAGGGCTGTTGCCAGTTGATTTCCGTACCATAGAGGGGACTGCCCTTGCTGTTGATCGGCTGTGAGAAATTCCAGATCAGGTTCTCATTGCAGGCCGCTCCATACGAGGTGCCGCAAGCCGCCACAACAAGGCTTGTCGGCAGACCCAGCGGATTGTTCGCATAGGGCACCTGGGACGTTATGGTCTGGATCAGCGTGTCGATATGCTTGTAGAAGAAAGCAAAGGACAGCAACGCGCCCTTGTCATAGTACCACTCGAAGCTCAGATCGATGTTCTTCGACGTGAACGGCTTCAGCAGCGGATTGCCGGTGGTGACATTCCGGTTGGCGCCGGACAGGCTGACGGCTGCGCCCGGAAGCATGCTGGTGAGACTGGGCCGCGTCAGGGTCTGCGCCAGGTTGAGCCGGATCAAAAAGTCATCGGCCGGCTCCAGGATGGCATTCAAGGCCGGCAGAAAGTTGTGATAGCTCTGCTTCACGTCGGCGGGCACGACCGCTTTGGCCACCGCATCATAGCTGTAGCCTACGGATTCGCTGTCGGTTTCTATATAGCGGCCACCGATATTTCCCCGGAAAGGAACGCCATAAAAATGGGCGTCCCAGTCGGCCTGAAGCCAGAAGCCCAGGTCATTTTCCCGCACGGAACCGTTTGAGGTCAGCGCGGGTTCGGGGCCGAACTTAAAGGCGCCATTCTCCGCGGTCGGACTGAAGATGTTAAATTGCTTGTTGAAGGCATCGATGTTCGGGATCATCCAACTGGCCGCCGAACCAGCGGGCAGGTCGATCCCCCGCAATGTTACGCGTTGGGAATACTGCGTGAGATCCGCGGCCCGGATATCGGCCGGAATGTTGAAATCCTGGTTGGCCGTCGTGCCGTTCGAGCGCTGGAGCGACACGGTGCGGTAGCCAAAATTCTTGTAGTCGATACCGCCCGTCACCTTGAGCCAGCCGAAGGGATGATATTCCGCGTCGGCAGTGACAGTGCGGAAGGAATTATAGTTGGCCTCGGCGCGCTCGCGCATCTGGGAGATGAACCAGTTTGAAAGGCTTGTGACATTGCCTTGGGCGTCCGCGGCGCTGCCATATTTCAGGGCCGGAAGCTGCGAATAGCCAAAATATTGATAGCTGTAGCCCTGGGCGCCAAGAAAATTCGCACCCGACTGGCCGCCATTATAGTCGTAAGTGAGCGTGGTCTCGACCGGTTCTTCCATGTGGGATTCCGACCAGCCCGCCAGGGCATGGACTTTGAAATCCTTGCTGAAGCTGTGGCTGAAATCGGCCGTGGTCTGCGCAAAGCGCGAACCGATATCTGTGAGAAAGTGCTCAGCCCGCAGCCCCACGCCATTTGCAGTCGCGGAATTCAAGTTGTTGCGAACGGGATCAAGTGTATAGGATGTGACAGCGATATTTCCGCTACCCAGGCTTATAGGCGTCCCCGCGCCGCCGAGGGCGCTGGTCCGGAAATTGTTGCCGCCCAGCGAATTGGCTTCGAGATATTCCTCCTGGCGCTGCATTTGATAGTTCGCATACAGCGTATCGATGGTCAGCAAGGTGTCGTCATCGGGCTGCCACTGGATCGAGTTGGTCAGGCCCAGCCGCTTTTCGTGGTTGGTGACCAAGTCGTATCGTGCAAAGCGCGGACGGAATGCTTCGTTGACCGTGTCATATTCCGTGCCGCTGGTCAGGCCATTCACGCTCAGCACGCGCTGCGCCGTGCTGCAGGGACTGGGACAACCCACGATGCCGGGCGCCGCATGGGTTGTGCTCTGCGGGGTGTTGTCGTTCTGGAAGCGAACGGTGCTGTAGCCTTCTTCCAGCGTATTCCTGACGCCGAACGCGGCCGAGAACAGCACGCCGACCTTGCCGCCCAGGAAGGTGTCGGATACCACCGCTGCAACACGGGGATTGCCCGAGTTCGACAGATCATTATAGCCCATCTGGGCATTGGTCGTGAAAAGGAAGCCCTGGTGATCGAAGGGGTGGCCGGTGGTCAGGTCGACCGTGGCGCCCAGAGAGCCTTCCTCGATATCGGCCGAGGCCGATTTGTGGACGGTTATCCCTGAGAACAGATCCGAGGCAAAAATATTGAAGTCGAAGGCGCGACCGCGATTGGTGCCTTGAACGCTCGAGGAGCCGGCCGTACCCAAAGCCTCCATCCCGTTGATACGCACGCGGGTGAATTCGGGGGACAGGCCGCGCACGGCAATCTGGTGGCCTTCGCCGGCCTGACGGTCCAAGGCGATGCCCGGGATACGCTGGATCGATTCCGCAAGATTGAGATCGGGAAATTTGGCGATGTCTTCCGCCAGAATGGAATCCGAGGAATCCAAGGCGTTACGCTTTTGATCCAGCGCTCTTTCAAGGCTTGCCTTGAAACCGCTGACCACCACCGATTCCACCGGCGCCGCGCTGCCGGCCACGGTCGGAGGCACCTGTTCCACCGCGCGGCGCATGAAAGGGCGGCGGACGATCAGCCCGTTCGTGCCGTCGGACACCACCTCCAGGTCGGTGCCCCGGGTCAGCATGCTGACCGCCTGCTCGGCGCTCATCTGGCCGGAAATGGCCGGGGCACGAAGGCCTTGCACCGATTCCGGGGTGAAGAGGATGCTTTCCCCGGTCTTCTGCGCCACGCTGCGCAGGGCGTCGGACATGGGCTGTTCCTGCAGCGAGAGCTGGGTGTCCTGCGCGGCTGCCTGGGCCGCGGCAGCGGCATTGACCGACAGGATGGCGGCGGTTCCGAACAGGATCGGACGCAGCGCGCTGAAACGAGAAAAAACCATATATCCCCCTCTGTGCTCACGGCCGCTGACGGGCCGCTGTTCTTGAGAAGAGACGTCTGGTGGGCGCGGTTTCCCCACCCCTTTTATTGATCGGAATCCGTGGTAAGCACCAAAGTGTCGCCGATTTGCCGCACCGTGATGGGAAGCAGTTTTGTCAGGGAATGAGCGAAGGCGGCATTGTCGCCCACCCGGTACATGCCGCTGACCTTGAGGCCGGCGACGCTGGGATCGGCCGCCAGCTTGGCGGTGGAATAGCGGTTCATTTCTTCCACCGCCTGGGCCAGTTCCTCACCGTCGAACATTTCGTAGCCGCTTTGCCAGGCCAGCACATGCGTCATGTCGGGTTTGTCCCGCTTTTCGATATCGTTGGAGGCGACCAGCCTTTCCCCGGCCTTGAGCCGCTCGCCCCGGATGCCGGGGGTGGCGGCCGGCTTCACGTCGGCCTCGCCATGGATCAGGACCACCTGGACCTGGCCATCCTGGCAGCGCACATCGAAATTGCAGCGGGTGGCCACGATCTTGCGCTCCGCCGCCTCGACAATGAAAGGACGCTTGAGGTCCGGCACGACGCGGAAATTGGCCCGGCCGAAATCCATGTTCACAAGCCGGGCGGTCTCGCTGAAAGACACCCCGATGCGGGTCTGAGCATCCAGGAAAAGCTGGCTGCCATCGTCCAGCGCCACATGCTTCTGCTCGCCGACATCGGTTTCATAGACCTTGGCGCTGGCCGAGCGCCAGAACAGGGCGCTGCCGCCGGTGACCGTCAGCAGGCCGACAGCGGTCAGCAGGGCACGGCGGCTGGCCAGGGCCGGCCGGCGCGAAGGCGCGCGGAAATCGCCGCGGAGATCGCTGCGCAACCCTGTCTGAGCCAGGCCGCCCACGTCGCTCCACATCCGGTCCACCGCCTCGAAGGCGGCGGCGTGGTCCGGGCTGGCCTGCAACCAGACACGAAAGGCGGCTTCGTCCACGGCGTCGCGATCCTGCGCATGCAGCCGGGCGAGCCAGGCAGCGGCTTCCGCCCTGATCTCTGGTGAAGGCACCGTGCTCACCACCCCTCCGTCCATTCGGTGAGGAAAAGCGCGGCTTTGGCGATATGCTTTTCCACCGCGCTCTGGCTGATCCCCAGGCACTGCGCGATTTCGCGGTACTTCATGTCGTCCAGACGGTGCATCAGAAAGACTTCGCGCGTGCGGGGAGTAAGCCGGGATAGCCCCTCCCTTACCCTGTCCAGACGAACACGGGCGGCCAAAACCTCATCCTGCAGCGGCGAATTTTCCGTTACCCCCACCTCTTCCGGCGTGACTCCGGCAATGAACCGGTCATGGCGATAATTGTCGACACCGATATTGACGGCGGTGCGCACTAGGAAAGCGGCAATATTCTCAACGGCATGCTGGGCGCGATAGCGCAGCAGCCGCAAGTAGGCGGCATGCAGCAATTCTTCCGGGTCGGAGCCGCCACGGGTGCGCATACGCACCTGCTGGATCAGCCTGTCCCAGAACTCGCGACTGACCGGAATATCGGACATGGCTCCCCCGAGCCGAACAACCTGATGAAGCATTTGGCGAAACAGTTGGTGCAAACCTGCGCCCCCCGGCCGGGCGAAGGCAAATACATTTCCTGCATCGCTCAAGGGGCTTAGAGGAATTTGTCGGAGAATTGGCCGGAAGCGGAAAATATAACCGCGAATGCTGCGGCGCAGCATATTTTGACGGCAAATCAGCTCAATTCTTCTGGGGCCGGCGCAGATAGGCGAGGACAGCGCACTCGGCGGCGCTCAAGCCGTCGCGGCCGCGGCGTGGCATGCGTAACGGAAAATGGCCGCTCTCGAGGGCGGCAAGAATGCGCGGATGGACATAACATTTGCGGCAGACCGCGATCGTGTTGCCCAGTTCCTCGGCCACGGCGGCAATGATGGCGCGTGTTTTCTTCGGCGCTTCCGCGGGGGCTGTCTGGAAAGCGATCGCCGCCTTCACCGTTCCGGCCCAGGTGCGGAAATCCTTGGCGGAAATTTCCGCGCCGGTGATCTCGCGCAGATAGGCATTGACATCGGAGGATGTGACCGCGTGCACCGTGCCGTCTCCATTGCGATATTCGAACAGATGCTGGCCCGGCAATTCCTGGCAGGAGCGGATCACATGCGCCACACGGCGGTCGCGCAACGACAGTGTCCATTGCTTGCCGCTCTTGCCGCGGAACAGAAAGCGCAGCTCAGGTCCTTTGACCCGCACATGCCGGTTGCGCAGGGTGGTGAGGCCGAAACTGTTATTGGTGCGGGCATAATCCTCGTTGCCCACCCGGATCAAGGTCTGTTCCAGCAGGGCAACAGCGGTGGCTAGAACTTTTTCGCGCGGCAGGCCGGTTAGCCGAAGATCGCGCTTCAGCCGCCGGCGCAGCGCGGGCAAGCTGGCCGCGAATTCGGTGAGATGGGCATATTTGTCGGCGTCGCGGACCGCTGCGAAATCGGCGTGATAGCGATATTGCTTGCGGCCGCGGGCATCGCGTCCCGTCGCCAAAAGGTGGGCATTGGGGAACGGCGCGATCCAGACATCACGCCAGGCAGGCGGAATGGCCAGCGCCCGGATGCGCTTCAGCGTGGCCCCGTCCTTGACCGGCTTGCCGTCCGGACTGCGATAGCGGAATTTCCCCGCCCTGCCGTGGCGAGTGATGCCGGGGATGGCTTCGTCGCTAACATAGCGAAGGCGGGCGGCGCGCGCGGCGTCTTTCCCATCACCGGCTTGAGACATGGGCTACCAACGCCCAGCCGCGAGTGGCGGTTCCCGCCTTCAGCCTGCCGGGCGCCGGCCATAGAGCATGGTGATGTTGATCCGCCGGTTCTCATAGCCTTCGGCAAACGATATTTCGTCGGTCCTGTGGAACAGATTGGAATCGAAGATCACGGCCCGGTTGGTGCGATAAGGCACCGTCACCGGCTTAGCGCCGTTCTGCTTGAGAAAGGCGTAAGCCGCGCCTTCATCAGCGTTGAATTTGGCGAAATCCCATTCCAGCGGTGCCTGCTTGTCCCAGATCACCATTCCGCCCGATTGCGGATCGCGATTGGCTTCATCGGGCGTGATCCAGAAATTCACATTGACCGCCGCTTCGTCGGCATGGATGCCGATGCCTTTCAGCCCGCTGTCATATTTGAAGGCCCAGTGATAGCGCAGAGGATGGGCGGCGAAAATCTCCGGAAAGGCGGCGCGAAGTTCTTCCGCCACTTGTGCCAGCAACGGCGCGGCAAAGCCGGATTCGGGAAAGGCACCGAGATATCCTTGGCCGTAAGCGGTATGCCAGACATCGGAGCCCAGGCAATAGCGCCGCAAAGCACTGAGCGAATCCGGTGTCAGCAGATCGTCGACCACTACGATCCTGGGATGGCTCGCCAGCCAAGCCTGGGTCACGCTGCTGCGGTTATGCGAATTGACGGCGGGGCCATTGAGTTTTTCGCCGCCGATGAAACGCCCGGTTTCGCCCCTGGCCTCCCGCCATTGCAGTTGTTCGCGGTCATGAGCGATCCGGTGCGGCAGCTTGGTGCCATCGTCGCTGGAAAGAGTCAGTTCGGAAACCCGCCGGAAGCTGTGAAAACTTTCCTCCAGCCGGTCCATCTCGCTCAGCACCTTGCCGCGATGGGTCAGCGCAGCAACATGATCGGGTTGAAGGACCAGCGCCCGGTCCAGGCTTTCCAGCGCCTCTTCCAAGCGCGCCAGGTCGCGTAAGGCAAGCCCCCGATTGCTCAGCGCCGCCACCAAGCCGGGCTCAAGCGTCAGTGCGCGATCCAGGCTCTCCAGAGCCTCCTCATGCCTGCCCATCTCCGACAGCACCGCGCCGCGATTGGTCCAGGGTTCCGCCAGATCGGGACGCGCCGCCAGCACCGCATCATATTCGGTCAGCGCCTGATCGAAGCGTCTCAGCTCGCGCAGCATGTTGCCGCGATAGTGGCGCACCGCGATATCTTCCGGTCGCGCCGCCAGGAGTCGCGTGATCTCTTCCAGCGCTTCGTCCTTGCGTCCCAAATCCCACAAGATTCTGGCCACGGCGCCGGCAAGGGCGGGATTGGCCGGAGACAGTGCCAGCGCCTTGCGGTAACTGGCCAGCGCCTCTTCGGCGCGTCCGGCGGCCATCTGCACATTGCCCAGATTGGTCCAGGCATCCGGGATGTTGGGGTTAAGCTCCAGCGCGGCAGTGATCTGTTCCATCGCCTGCGGATACTGACCCTGCTGATAGCGGATCACGCCCAGCATGTGACGCGGCGCAAAACTGGCCGGCTCCATCAACAGGACGCGCTGGTATAGCCGCTCGGCCGCATGCAATTCACCACGCTGATGCAGCGCGATGGCCTGGTCGAACAGTTCCTGCAGCCGGGCATCAGCCATGGCCAAGGTTCATACAGCAAACCAGCCGCAATGTGGCAGCGCTGCCGAACCAAAGCGCCGCAAGTGCGGCCCTTTACCGGCCCCCTCACCCGTCTATTATCCGGCCAAAATACTGGGCCAAATTCGGGGAAGAACAGCTCATGCGTTTCAAGCTTTACGCTCTTGCCGGTACCGCCCTTGCCCTGTCCGTGGCGGTGGGCATTTCAGCGGAGAAATCCGCCAAGGCCCCCGCGGCGCCCAAGGGGCCCCTGACCTCGCAGCTCAACCGTCCCTGGCCTGCCGCGGTCCAGCGCAAACAGCCCAAATTTCCGCCCTCCTTGTCGCCGGCCGAGGAATTAAAAACCTTTCACATGGCGCCGGGTTACCAGGTGCAACTGGTCGCGTCCGAACCGCTGGTGCAGGACCCCATCGTGGCGGAGTTCGACGGCGATGGCCGGCTCTGGGTCGTGGAAATGCAGGGCTACGCCGTGGGCCAGAAAATGGTCAACATGGAAGAGCCGGTTGGCGATGTCGCCATTCTGGAAGATACCGACGGCGACGGCATCTATGACAAGCGCACCGTCTTCCAGGACAAGCTGATCCTGCCGCGGGCGCTGAAGATCCTGGACCATGGCTGCGCCCTGATCGGCGAACCGCCAGACCTGGTGAAGTCCTGCGACACCAACGGCGATCTAAAAGCGGACACCAAGGAAGTGATCAAGGACGGCTTTGGGCGGCGCGGCAATATCGAGCACGCCGCCAACGGCCTGTACTGGGGCATGGACAACACCATCAATGTCTCCGAGCACAATTATAATGTGCTGCCCAAAGACGGCGGCAAGTTCGAGATCGTGCCCAATCTGGTGCGCGGGCAATGGGGCGTCACCCAGAATGACGGCGGCCTGATCTTCCGCAACTTCAACACCGATCCCCTGTTCGTTGATTACATCCCGCCCAGCTATTATGTGCGAAATCCCGATATCACCCGCACGAGCGGCCTGTATGAAAACCTGGTCGACCAGGAGAAATCGGCGGTCTGGCCGGTGCGACCCACCTTGGGCGTCAATCGCGGCTACCGGCCGGAAGTGCCGCGTCCCGATGGTTCGGCTTATTATTATCAGGGCGTTTCCTCGCCGCTGATCTATCGCGGCGACGCCATCAAGGAACTGTACGGCAACGCCATCGTGGTCGACAGCCCCACCAACCTGGTGCACCTGGTCAAGGCCAATGCCAATGACGCGGGCAATATTTCCGGCCAGGATTATTGGGCCAAGGGCGAATTCCTGGCTTCCACCGACGAACGCTTCCGTCCGGTGTGGCTGACGCCGGGCTGGGACGGCACCGTCTATATCGTGGACATGTATCGCGGCGTCTCGCAGGACGAGCCGATCCAGACCGATTATCTCAAGAACTATATCCTGCAGCACCGGCTGTGGGACGGCATCCACAAGGGTCGCATCTATCGCATCATCCGCACCGGCATGAAGCCGGCGCGGGCCAAGCCGCACATGATCGAAGAGACGCCGGCCGAGCTGGTTGCGCACCTCTCCGACGCCGATGGCTGGTGGCGCGACACCGCCCAGCAATTGCTGGTGCAGCGCAACGACAAGTCGGCCGTGCCTGCCCTGAAGCAACTGGCGATCAATGCCCCGGATGCCCGCACCCGCGTCCAGGCGGTTTGGACGCTTGCCGGCATGGGCTCGCTGGATGCCGAGACCGTCCTGCATGCGCTGGACGATGCCGATCCTTACGTCCGCAATGCCGGCCTGCGCGGCGCCGAGCCCTTCCTGGCCAAGGGTGATGCGGCGATCCAGGCGGCGGTGATCAAAAAGTCGGGCGATGCCAATTGGCAGGTGCGCCGGCAATTGGCCGCGTCCCTGGGCGAGTTGCCGCGCGAGGCGCGCGTCACCCAGGTCGTGGCGATGTTCAAGAAATATGGCAGCGATCAGATCACGGTCGATGCCGGGATCAGCGGCCTTAAGGGCCAGGAAGCGGAAGCGCTGGACCAGCTTCTGGCCGATGCCAACCCGAATGCCGATGCGGTGGAGATGCTGGCCGGCGCCGCAGCCAAAAGCCGTGATGCCGCCCAGATGGAAAAGCTGATCACGGCCGCCACCAGTGCCCAGCAGCCGGCCAAGCTTCGTCTCGCCATCCTCAATGGCGCCAATACCGGCCTTATAGGCGCAGATGCCCGCCGCAACAGCGGCACCGTGGCCGGCGGACGCGCCGGCGGTGTCGGTGGCCTGTTCGAGCGGCCTAAGGCGACCGTGAAGCCGCTGGCATTGCCGGCCGAACCGGTCACGCTCATATCGCTGTCGAAAGAGAGCGGCGAGATGGGCAGTGCCGCCAAAGCCGTGGTGGACAATCTCACCTGGCCCGGCAAACCCGTGCCGCCCGCGCCCAAGAACACCCGCACGCCCGAAGAAGAAGTCCTGTTCAAGGCCGGAAAGGGTGTCTATGCCACCAACTGCGCCGGTTGCCACCAGGACCAGGGCCAGGGTGCACCGCGGGTTGCCGCGGCTCTGGCCGGCTCCAAGATCGTTACCGGTCGCCCCGATGCGGTTCTGCGTGTGCTGCTGAACGGCAAGGATGGTTCGATCGGCGAGATGCCGCCCCTGGGCCAATCGCTGAACGATGAGCAGTTGGCGCAGGTCCTGACTTATATCCGCGGCAGCTTCGGCAACACGGCCAGCCCGATACGCCCGGCTTTGGCCAAGGAATTCCGGCTGTCTTATGCCTATCGCAAGAAGCCCTGGACCGACAAGGAACTGGAGCAGCCGTCGCGCTAGTGCCTCCCCAAATCGCCGTTGGAAATCTGTCGCGCCGTTATGGGGGCGTGCAGGCGATCGATGCTGTCGGTTTTGAAGTCGCCGCGGGTGAAATCTTCGGGCTGCTGGGGCCCAATGGCGCGGGCAAGACCACGGCTTTGGAATGCATCCTGGGCCTGACAAGACCGGATCAAGGCGAAATCACGATTTGCGGCATCGACGTGCGCAACAACCTGCGCGCGGCACGGGAAAAAATGGGCGCGGTGCTGCAGGCAACCGGCCTTCAGGACAAGATCACGCCCCGCGAAGCCCTGGATCTGTTCGCTGCCTTTTACGCCGCGCCTTTGAAGACCGATGACCTGCTTCGCCGTTTCGGCCTGGTGGAAAAAGGCGATGCCGCCTACGACACCCTGTCCGGCGGCCAGAAGCAGCGTCTGGCCCTGGCGTTGGCCTTTGTCGGCGATCCGCAGGTGCTGTTACTGGACGAGCCGACCACCGGACTCGATCCCCAGATGCGCCGGGAGGTGCAGGACCATATCAAGGCCCTGAAAGACAGCGGCCGCGCAATCATATTGGCCACCCATGACATGAATGAAGCCGAACGCTTGTGCGACCGCATTGCCGTGATCGCCAGGGGAAAAATCGTGACCACGGCAACGCCGCAGGAATTGATGGCGGGCGGCAGCCTGGAGGACGTGATCCTGCGCCTGGCCGGCCGATGAACGCCCTGCTGCATCTCACCGCCGTCAGCCTGAAGCTGAATTTCCGCAACCGGATGGCCATTCTCTACGGCTATCTCTTTCCGCTGATCTTCCTGGTCGCTTTCTGGGCCATCTATCGCAACGATGCCGTGCCTTTGGCGCTGCATGTGGGGCAATTCCTCACCATCACCATCCTGGGCAGCGCCTGCTTCGGTCTCCCAACCACCATCGTCAGCGAGCGCGAACGCGGGGTGTGGCGGCGCTATGCGCTGATGCCGGCGGACCGCTGGACATTCATTGCCGCCATCCTGCTGACGCGGGCGGTTTTGCTAGTGACCGCGGCGTTGCTGCAGTTGGCGCTGGCGTTCGCCTTCGGCTTGCCTGTACCCACCCATCCCGCCGGGCTTTTCGTCGCCTTCGCCGCCGCCTCCGCCGCCTTTCTCGCCTTCGGCATGGTGATTGCCATGCTGGTGGACAATGTGCCGGCAGTGCAGGCGCTAGGCCAGTGCATCTTCCTGCCCATGCTGATGATCGGCGGTGTGGCCGTGCGGCTGGAGAGTCTGCCCGCCTGGGCACAGCATATCTCGGCCTTCCTGCCCGGACGCTACGCCGTCGAAGCGATGCAACGCTCGGCCACCGGCAATGGCAATGCCGGTTTTGACCTTCTGGCTTTGCTTCTGATGGCCGCCGCCAGCGCCATCGCCGCCACCGCCATGTTCCGCTGGGACAAGGCGCTCGCGCCCCGGCGTGGATGGCTGGCCGTCGCGCTGGGCATGTGGCTGGCGGTGGGCGTGATGGCGGAGATGCGCGGACCCGTCACCATCGATCTGGCGCAAGACACGCGCGATGTTGGAACGGCCAAAGACTATGTCGCGAAGGCCACCGCCGCATCGTCGAACCGTTCCTGGCAGGAGGTGACCCAAGTCGATATCGATGCCATCGCTTTCAACCGCCTGCCGCCGGATGAAGGCATTGTTTCCCCCATCTCCCTCAGTGATGAAGCGCCAGACCCCAGCATCCTGCCGCAGATGGACAGTATCCGCGATGCCTTACCCGGCTGGTCGCCCGGTAATGTGGCGGACCCGGTGCAGCGTGCGCGCAACCTGCTGACGATTGCTGCGGTGCCCGATATTCTGCAGATGGAACAGGTGGAACGCTTTGTGCCTCGTTTGGTGTTCGCCCGCCTGCAAGCAGTGATCCCACCGCGCGACCTGCCCAAGATACTCTATAGGATCGCCATGCACCCCGATGAAGGAGACGATGCGGCGGTTCATCAGCTTGGCGCTTTCGGCCTGCCGGACGTCACAGGCCCCGCCAAACCGGTGCGCGGCCGCATCATGCTCTATGCCTTCAAGCTGTTGGGCCGTCTGACCGGAAATCTCGCAGCGAATTAAAGCGAGGCGCTGATGCCGCCCCGGACAATCGCGCCCGGTGTTGGGAAACCGACCACATCCTCATAGTGCTGGTCGAAGACATTATCCACGCCCAGATGCAATGCCAGATTGGGCAGCACCTTGTATTCCAACGCCAGGTCGGCCCGCGTATGTCCGGGAAGGGTCACATCGCCCGTGGGTACGGCATTGTCGACCAGGCTGCCGATATGATTGACATCGAAACTGACGTTCCAGTCGGGAGCGGGCTTCCAGATCAGCGTTCCGCCCGCCAACCAGCTCGGCACATCGCGCAACGCCGCGCCGGTCAATTGATTGCGTGCATTGGTATAGGAGAGGCGCGGCGTCGCCGTCAGCGTGCCCCCCAGGATTTGATACGTCAGGTCCAGCGAGGTTTCGATGCCGCGCACATGCACGGTGGAGAGGTTGATCAGCTTGGGCACGGCACCGGGACGGAAATCGATCAGGTCGCGGTAATTGGTGGCGAAGGCTTCGGTTTTCCATTGCCCGAAATCCCACAGCCGCTGGCTGACGCCGCCTTCGAAATTTTCCGCCTCTTCCGGCTTCAAAGTGGGGTCGCCCACAATGGGATTGCCCAGGGAATAGAAGCTGGGAAGCTTGTAGGCCTTGCCCCACATCAGCTGAAACTGCGTGCCCCAATCCTCAAGCGCATAATCGGCACGCAATTGCGGACTGAAATGGCTGGTACCGCCGCTATCGTCATAGCGGCCGCTGGCCGACAGGGTGAAGGCCGACGTGACCTGATAGCGCGCTTGCGCAAAGCCGGCCCACAGCGTCCGGTTCAGCGCGAAATGGGTGGGAAGCCTGGCAGGCCCGAACGTCAGATAACCGTCATCCACGCCATGTTCGGCTTGCATATCCACGCCCAGCGCTGCGTCCAGTCCCGGCAGCGGCGTCAACCGGTTGGTCCAGGTCACTTGCTGGCGCGTGAAACGCGCATTGTCGCCATTGGCGGGAATGCCTGACGGTGTCTGGGCACTGGGCGCCACGCCCGGCGAGGTGGCGTTTGAACTGCGGTCGTAAAAGCCATAGTCCAGCCCCATGTTCCACCAATCGGCGAGATCGTGCGCGGCATGACCGCCGAACACGCCTTCCTGGATGTCGCGATGATCCAAAGTCCGCAACACCGAAAGGCGCGGACCGCCGCTGGAATCGGGAAAGGAGGTGGCAATGCTGCTGCCATAGCGCCCATTGAAGCTGACGGTCGTGCCGGCGATCTGTGGCAAGGTCAGCGCGGCGTCAAGGCCAGTGCCTTTAAGCGTGCTACCATCCACCGGCATGCCGTTGTCGGTGTAGGAGAGACCCAGATTGGCGGTCGCGCCGCCGATGGGACCGCCGGCATGACCGGCAACGCGGACATAGCCGAAGCTGCCGCCTTCCGCCGTCAGGGCCGCCGCCGGCACATCGCCGCCCTTGCGGCTGATGATGTTGATCACCCCGCCCACCGCGTCAGAACCATAGATGGCGGAAGCGGGCCCGCGGACAAACTCGATGCGCTCGATATCGTTCAGGTCGAGGGTGGAAAAATCATAGGAACCGCCGCGCGTGTTGGTGGGATCGTTGGCTTTCACACCGTCCAGCAACACCAAAGTGAAATTGGGCTTGGCGCCGCGGGTGAACAGCGACACCACGCTGCCGCGCCCACCGGACTGTTGCACATAAACATTGGGAAGATCGCGCAACAGATCCACCACGCTGCCGGGATTGCGCGCCCTGATGGTATCGGCATCGAGGATGGAAACATTGCTGCCGGCCTGTTCATTCGCCAGGCGGGTGGCAGTGACGATGACATCTTCCGGCGCGGCTTGCGCGGACGGACAAAACAGCGGGGCCCCGCACAGCAAAAATGGAGCAAGCGCCCCTGACATTTTCTTCATTACGCAACAACCGGCTTCGAAAGGCCGCGAAGCTAGCGGCGCATCAACGCGAAGGCAAATGGCGATACGTCACTGCGGCAGGGCGAACACATAGACCATATTGCCGCCGCTGGGCTGGTCCAGGTCGGGACGAAGCTGTATCGGGCCGTTGTTGAAGCCGCCGCCTGCCGCCACCGCGATATATTGCCGCCCTGCGACCCGGTAGGTCACCGCTGCGCCGAACACTTGTGAGCCCAACCGCGTCTGCCACAGCACCTTGCCGTCGCTCTGGTCGAAAGCTCGTAGATAGCGATCCATCGAGCCGTTGAACAGGATGCCACCGGCGGTTGCAAGGACAGGCGAATAATTGGAGCCCGGCGTCTCCCAGCTCCACAAGGTGTTGCCCGTCTCCACCGAAATGGCATCGATGCGCCCGATATTGGTGGAGCCTGGGGTATGAACCTGCGGCCCGATGGTGTTGTACTGATCCTTGGGCTGGCTGGGGATATTGTCGGCCCGCACCCGGTAGTTGGCGCAGAGATTCTGCAGCTGCACATACATCACATTGGTTTGCGGACTGTAGGCAGCGAAGGGCCAGTCGCGCCCGCCGGCATGGGTCGGACATTGCTGATAGGTCTTGGCATAGTCCGTCAGGAACATCTCGGGATTCGCCGTGACCTGACCTTTCGTGTCGATGTCCTTCACCAGATTCTGATAGACGGTCGACTTGGCCCAGAGGAAATCACCCTTGGCCGCATCAAAGCTCCACATGATCGAGGTTTTGCAGGGCACGCCGGTCAGGGTCCTGCGGCTTGCCGCGGCAGCTTTCCTGCCCACCGCCATCATTCCTTTCGCCTTGGGATCGGGCGCGACCTTGGTGGTGATGGGCATCATCTCGAAAGTGCATTCCTGGTCGGCATTGTCTTGCGGGAAGACTTGATGCTTCCAGACGATCTTTCCGGTCTTGGGATCGATGGCAAAGCGTGTGTTGGTGCCCGCCAGGCTGGCGGCGCCCTTCACGCCGCTCTGGGTGTCGGATGAGGGACCGACGCCACTGGAGCCGTAAAATGCGAGGTTCAGTTCCGGATCATAAGTGATGGGCCCCCACACATCCGTCATCCAGCGCTTTTCGAACGGCATGCCGCCCCAGGTCTCGTCGCCCGGCTCGCCCTTTTTGGGAATCAAAGTATTGCGCCACAATTCCTTGCCGGTCTGCGTATCATTGCCGGTGACATAGCAGCCCTGCGCCGCTTCCTGGCAGTTGCTGCCCGCGATCACCACGCCATCGACCACAATCGGTCCGGTGGTGTTGGTGATATAAAGATCGCCGCCGCGATTGAACTCCCACAGCGCCTTGCCGGTTTTCGCATCCAGCGCCAAGACGAAATTGTCCCGCGTCACGGTGTAAAGCTTGTCGTCATAGAGAAAGATGCTGCGCTTGCGCTGACCCCAGAAATTGTTGTGAAAGGCCTGTTGCGACGGCAGAGTGCGGCGATATTCCCAGAGCAGGTCGCCGGTAGCGGCATCAATGGCCTGGATCACGTCGTTGGGGTTGCCCAGGAACATCACGCCCTTATAAATGATAGGCGTGGCCTCGTTGACACCCGCTTCCATGGTGCGCGCCCAAACCAGTTGCAGGCCTTTCACATTGGCCTTGTTGATCTGGTCGAGACTGCTGAAGCCCCAGCCTTCGTAATTGCCCCGCATCATGATCCAGTCGGAGGAATCGGGCTTGCGCAGCACCTGATCCGTCACAGGCGTGTAGCTCTGCAGCGGATGGGGCGCGATGGTGGTGCCGTTCACGGGAGCAGGCGCCTGCGCCACCGCGATACCCACGCCGGCAGCCGTCAACAGCAAGGCAAGAGCGAATTTTTCCCGGTTCATTCCATCCCCTTCGCGATATCGCGCGTGTTTTATTGGGGCAATGATGCCGGGTTTTTCCGCCCCTGGCTATGGCCTACGGTTATGTGCAGGCGCTAAGAAAGCTCGTCCAAAAGGACAGCGACATGGCGCGCCGCGCGGCCGGCCCCATGCCCGATCTGGTGGCGGCAACTGGTGCCGTCGGCCACAATGATGGCATCCGGATTCCTGCGCACCGCCGGCAGCAGGTTCAACTCCGCCATCTGCATGGAAACATCGTAGTGGGCGGCGTCATAGCCGAAGCTACCAGCCATCCCGCAACAGGAGGTCTCGATCAGCTCCGGCTTGGCGCCGGGAATCAGCCGCAGCACATCCAGGATGGGCGCCACCGCGCCGAAAGCTTTCTGGTGACAATGGCCGTGCAGCAGAATGGGCGCCGGCGCCGGTTTGAATGACAGCGCGAAACGGCCGGATTTTGCCTCGCGCGCCAGGAATTCCTCCAGCAGCAGCGCCTGGGAGGACACGGTTTTTGCAACCTCACCAAAACCCATCGACAGCGCTTCGTCGCGCAAAGTGAGCAGGCAGGAGGGTTCAAGCCCGACAATGGCGACGCCGGCCTGGGCCAGCGGCAACACATCGTGCAAGAGCAGGGCAAGCTTCGCCCGGGCCTTGTCCACCATGCCGGCGGCCAGGAAGGTACGGCCGCAGCAATGCTGACCTTCTTCCTTCCGCACCAAGTATAAAGTGTAGCCGGCCTTCTTGAGCAGATGCGCCGCCGCCAGCGCATTCTCACTTTCAAACGTGGCGTTGAAGGTATCCACGAATAGAGCAGCCGCCTTGGGCGCCGCCCCAATCGTCTGTTCGCGCGTCGAGAAGAGTGCGGGATCATGCACCGTCCAGAAGGTGTCGCTGCGCCAGCGGGGCAATGGCCGTTGCGCGGAAAATCCCGCTATCCTTTCACTAAGCCATGCCATGCCCGGAACGCGGTCGCGCAGATTGGCCAGCCCCGCAATCCGGCTCACAGCATCGGCATAGTCCGGCAGATGCGCGATCAGGCGGTCCTTCCAGGTGAAACCGTGCCTGGCTTTGTATTGGGACAGAAACTCCACTTTCATGCGTGCCATGTCCACGCCGGTGGGACATTCGCGCTTGCAACCCTTGCAGGAGACACAAAGGTCAAGCGTGTCATACATCGCCTTGCTGGTGAGCGCATCCGGGCCCAATTGTCCCGACAGGGCCAGCCTGAGGGTATTGGCGCGGCCGCGGGTGACGTGCTGCTCGTCGCGGGTGACGCGATAGCTGGGACACATGGTACCGGCGTCGAATTTCCGGCAATGGCCATTGTTGTTGCACATCTCCGCCGCCTTGGCGAAACCATGTGCCGGATCGCCACCGCTGCCGGGCAGCGAAGTCTGTTCGGTCACCGGATCGTTCTGCACATTCCAGTCGGACCAGTCCAAGGCGGTCGTTAAGGGCCGCACTTGATAGGGTTGTTCGCTGCCCGGCGGCGGAAAACGGAACAGCCTCGTGTCATCCATCCGCGGCGGGTCGATGATGCGGTTGGGGCTGAACAGCCCGATCGGGTCCATCTCCCGCTTGATGGCGCGAAGCGCCTCAGTCAATTTCGGTCCGAATTGCCAGGCAATCCATTCGCCACGGCAGAGCCCGTCGCCATGCTCGCCGGAGAAGGCGCCCTTGTATTTGCGCACCAGGGCGCTCGCCTCTTGCGCGATCTGCCGCATTTTCTGCGCGCCGTCGCGGCGCATATCCAGGATGGGCCGCACATGCAGGGTTCCCACCGAGGCATGGGCATACCAGGTGCCATGCGTGCCATGCCGCCCAAACACATCTGTCAGCGCGGCGGTATACTCAGCCAGGTGCGCCAGCGGGACGGCGCAATCCTCGATAAAACTCACCGGCTTGCCGTCGCCTTTGAGGCTCATCATGATGTTGAGCCCGGCCTTGCGCACTTCCCAGAGATTCTTTTGGGGCGCATCGTCCTTCATTTCCACCACACTGCCCGGCTGACCCAGATCGCCCATCAGGGCCACCAGGTCTGCCAGCTTGCGCAGCAGGGCGGATTTATCCTCGCCGGAAAATTCCACCAGCAGAATGGCTTCCGGTTTTCCGATCAGGGCCGATTCCATGGTGGGACGGAAAACCGGATTGGACAGCGCCAGCTCGATCATAATTCGGTCCACCAGTTCGACCGCGCTGGGCCCCAGCCGTACGATATGCTGGGCGGAATTCATTGCCGTATAGAAGCTGGTGAAATTGACCACCCCCAGCACCCGGTTGCCCGGCAAGGGCACCAGCTTGAGCGTGAGGTCCTTGGTAAAGGCCAGTGTACCTTCCGAACCCACAAGAAGATGAGCCAGGTTCACGCTGTCGTCGTTGGTGTAAGGCCGTTCGTTCTGGTTGTCGAAGATGTCGAGATTGTAGCCCGCCACCCGCCGCAACACCTTGGGCCAGTTGGCTTCGATCTCGTCGCGGTTCTGCGCCGCCAGATCGCGCACGAAGGACGCGATCTGCGCCGCGCGGCCGCTGAGGCTTTCGACGGGACCAAAGACCTGTTCGCTGCCGTCCGAAAGCCAGGCGGTGGCGCCCAGGACATTGTGCACCATATTGCCATAGGCGATGGAGCGGGATCCGCAACTGTTGTTGCCCGCCATGCCACCCAGGGTCGCCTGCGCGCTGGTGGAGACATCCACCGGATGCCAAAGACCATGTTTTTTCAAAGCCGCGTTGAGATGATCCAGCACCAGTCCAGGTTCGACCTTGGCGGTGCGGCCCGCGACATCAACTTCCAGGATCGCGCGGCGATATTTGGAATTGTCGATCACCAGCGCCGCACCCACCGTCTGGCCGCACTGGCTGGTGCCGGCTCCACGGGGCAGCACCGGCACTTTCAGGTCCCGGGCAATGTCTATGGCGATGGCGACGTCATGCGCCGTGCGGGGCACAAACACACCCACTGGCATCACCTGATAGATGGATGCGTCGGTCGCATAGCGGCCGCGCGCGCCGTCATCGAACAGCACCTCGCCCTGGGTTTCGGCCTCAAGACGGCGGGACAGCAATTCGCTGGTATCGGTGGAAACCATGACGGAAGCCGTGCTTGGCACGGATGAGATCAGCACGCGAGATTAGGCCTTAAAAAGGGCGTGGCAGGTTCTGCGGTTCTTCCGCCCGTTTGCAATTCTAACGCCGGAACCATAGCATTTCGACCCAATAAGACAAAATTTAGCAGGCCCCGCATGCTCACGCTCGATTTCCATCCCGTCGGCCATCATTTTCTGCAGATCCCCGGTCCCAGCCCGGTGCCCGATCGCATCCTGCGCGCACTGAGTCTTCCCACCATCGACCATCGCGGCCCGGAATTCGGCGCCCTGGGATTGCAAGTTACCCAGGGCATCAAGCGTATCTTCAAGACCGCCCATCCGGTGGTGGTCTACCCCTCGTCAGGCACCGGCGCCTGGGAAGCGGCCTTGGTCAATCTGCTTTCGCCCGGCGATCATGTGGTAATGTACGAGACCGGCCAGTTCGCGGCGCTGTGGGCGCGGCTGGCCAAGCGGCTTGGGCTTTCCACCGAAATTCTGGAATGGCGCGGCAGCGACTCCGACCTGCCGGAAGCCCCGGGTTGGCGGCATGGCGTGCAAGCCGCCCTGATCCAGGAGCGGCTGGAACAGGACAAGGAACACCGCATCAAGGCGGTGTGCGTCGTGCACAATGAGACCTCCACCGGCGTGACCTCGGACATTCCGGCGGTGCGCAAGGCGATCGACGCGGCCAAACATCCCGCTCTGCTGATCGTAGACAGTATCTCGGGTCTGGCCAGCGCCGATTACCGTCATGACGAGTGGGGCGTGGACGTCACCGTCAGCGGTTCGCAGAAAGGCCTGATGCTGCCGCCGGGGCTGGGCTTCAATGCGCTGTCGCCGCGCGCGCTGGAAGCGGCCAAATCCTCCAAGCTGCCCAAGTCCTATTGGGCCTGGGACGAAATCGTCGAGATGAACAGATCCGGCTATTTCCCTTACACGCCAAACACCAATCTGCTCTACGGCCTGCATGAAGCGCTGGAGATGCTGGAAGCCGAAGGTCTGGATGCGGTGTTCTCGCGTCATAAGAGATGGTCGTCCGGAGTGCGCAGCGCGGTAGACGCCTGGGGCCTGCCGGTACAGTGCGCCGACAAGGAGCTTTATTCTCCCGTCCTGACCGGCGTGATAGTCCCAGCGGGCGTGGATGCCGATGCCCTACGCAAGACCATCCTGCAGCGTTTCGACCTGTCGCTGGGGGCAGCCCTGGGCAGGATCAAGGGCCGCAGCTTCCGCATCGGCCATCTGGGCAACAGCAACGATCTTACCCTGCTCGCCACCCTGGCCGGTTGCGAGATGGGACTGAAGCTTGCGGGCGTCAATCTCCAGGGCCGCGGGGTGGAAGCGGCAATGGAATATTTTGCCAATCATCCTTCTCAGCCGTCACAAAGCAGAATCGCAAAAGCGTCATAATAGACGGGCTCCATCCGGAGCACGGGGAGGATTTACATGAGGCTCTTTCGACCCACCGGCATCGTGCTGGTGATGCTGTCGCTCATGTACCTGATCACATATGTCGACCGCGTCAATGTCAGCACCGCCGCCGCCGGCTTCGGCAAGGATTTCCATCTCAACAAAACCGAAATCGGTCTGGTCTTCTCCGCCTTCGCCTATCCCTATCTTCTGTTCCAGATCATCGGCGGCTGGGTCAGCGACCAGTTCGGCACCCGCCGCACGCTGATCGCCTGCAGCCTGGTCTGGGCCACGGCCACGGTGCTCACCGGACTCGCGGATGGGCTGGTCGCATTGATTGTGGCACGCGTGCTGCTGGGGCTGGGCGAAGGCGCAACTTTTCCCGCCGCCACGGCAGCGATGGCGCGCTGGGTCGCCGCCAAGGATCGTGGCTTTGCACAAGGCATCACCCATGCCGCCGCGCGGCTGGGGAACGCCCTGGCGCCCGGACTGATCGTGGCGGTGATGAGCGTCTATGGCTGGCGGGCGTCATTCTTCGTCTGCGCCGCATTGAGCTTTGCCTGGCTGGCGGTGTGGGCGCTGATCTTCCGCGAAAACCCGCAGGACCATCCGCGCATGACCCAGGAGGAGCGCGAGGCGCTGCCGCCGCCCAAACCCAAGGGCCAACCGGTGCCCTGGGCGCGCCTGTTCAGGCGCATGGCGCCGGTCACCATCGTCTATTTCTGCTATGGCTGGACCCTGTGGCTGTTCCTGAGCTGGATCCCGCAATATTTCCTGCACAGCCAGAATCTCAATCTCAGCAAGTCGGCTTTCTTTGCCTCCAGCGTGTTCCTGGCAGGCGTGATCGGCGATTCGCTGGGTGGTATTCTCACCGACCGCATCTACACCGCGACCGGAAACCTCAACCGCGCCCGCAGCCTGATGGTGGCGGTCTGCATGGGGCTGACCTGCCTGTCGCTGCTGCCTTTGATGTTCACCACGGACCTGATGATATCGCTCGCCTGCCTGTCGGCCGGATTCTTCTTCGCCGAAATGACCATCGGCCCGATGTGGGCGGTGCCCATGGATATCGCGCCGCAGGCGTCGGGTACCGCCAGCGGAATCATGAACACGGGCTCCGCATTGGCCGCCATCATCAGCCCCGTGGTCGGCGGCTTCTTGATCGATCGGACCGGCAATTGGCAGCTTCCCTTTGTCGGCAGCATGGTCTTGATGCTGGTCGGCATGGCGCTGACCTTCCTGATGCGTCCATCGCAGCGGCTGGACATGCCCTGAGGCACAACGCGCTTGCGGCAACAGGCTGTAATAGAATGTTTTTTCCGTAAGGTAACGCTCCGATCAAGGACCTTTTGCGCACGCGGTGCCCTCGCTAATATAAAGCGTCAGGGAAACAGGAAAGCAGCCGGTCATATCCCCGGGCATGCTGAGTAATAAGAGCAAGGACCAGCACCACCATAGCTGAATCATCTACTTGACGTTGGTCCATATGGGGCATGTCATTGGGGAATAGTCAGCATCATGAGTAGCGCAGCAGTGAATGAGCCATCCCGGCACGCGCCGGGAGCGATGAATGTCCAGCCTGACGATGCACTCGGCGGCATGAAGCCCACCGACATCGCCAATCCCGATTATTTTCACAAGGTTGTGGACTGCCAATGGGCGTGTCCCGCCCATACGCCGGTGCCGGAATATATCCGCATGATCGCGGCGGGACGTTACTCCGACGCCTATATGGTCAACTGGCATTCCAATGTCTTTCCGGGCGTCCTGGGCCGCACCTGCGACCGGCCTTGCGAACCCGCCTGCCGCCGCGGCCGGGTGGAAGAAGTCACCAAAAAGGCCGAGCCCGTCGCCATCTGCCGCCTCAAGCGCGTCGCAGCCGACAATAAGGACGATGTGAAGGCGCGCATGCCCACTTCTCCCGCGGGCAAGAACGGCAAAAGGATTGCGCTGATCGGCGCCGGACCTGCTTCGCTCACGGTGGCGCGGGACCTGCTGCCCCTGGGTTACGAGGTGGTGCTGTATGACGGCGATGCGTCCGCCGGCGGTATGATGCGCACCCAGATTCCCAAATTCCGCCTGCCGGAAACAGTACTGGACGAGGAGGTGAATTACATTCTCGACCTCAAGCCGGAACTCAAGCTGGGCCAGAAGATCACATCCCTCAAAGCGTTGCTGGCGGAGAATTACGACGCTGTCTTTGTCGGCTGCGGCGCACCGCGCGGGCGCGAGCTGGACATTCCGGGCCGCAAGGAAGCCAAAGCCAATATCCATATCGGCATCGACTGGCTGTCATCGGTGTCCTTTGGCCACACCACCAGCATCGGCAAGCGCGTGATCGTGCTGGGCGGCGGCAATACCGCCATGGATTGCTGCCGAACCTCGCGCCGGCTGGGCGGCGACCAGGTGACTGTGGTGGTGCGCTCCGGCTTCGGGGAAATGAAAGCGTCTCCCTGGGAAAAGGAGGACGCGATGCATGAAGGCATCCCCATCCACAATTTCCTGGTGCCGAAGGAATTCCTGCACACTGGCGGCAAGCTGACCGGCGTGCGGTTCGAAAAAGTGAAGGCAGAGTTAGACGCCAAGGGCCGCCGCAACCTGATTCCGTCCGGTGAGCCGGACGTGGTGATGGAATGCGACGACGTTCTGGTGGCGGTGGGACAGGAGAATGCATTTCCCTGGATCGAACGCGATATCGGGATCGAATTCGACAAATGGGACATGCCCACGGTCGATCCCAAAACCATGCAGTCCAGCAATCCCAGAGTCTTCTTCGGCGGGGACGCTGCCTTCGGGCCCAAGAACATCATCTGGGCGGTGGCACATGGCCATGATGCCGCGATTTCCATCGATCTGATCTGCCAGGGCAAGGATGTAACCAGGCGACCGCCGCCCATGGTCAATCTGTCCAGCCAAAAGATGGGCATTCATGAATGGAGCTATGACAACGATATCTCCAACGACCTTCGCTACAGGGTGCCGCACGCCCCCATCGAAAAGACCTTGAAGGATGTCCGGCTGGAAGTGGAGTTGGGCTTCGACATCAAACAGGCCTTCCTGGAGGCGCAACGCTGCCTGAACTGCGATGTGCAGACGGTGTTCGACACGCCGAAATGCATCGAATGCGATGCCTGTGTCGATATCTGCCCTATGGATTGCATCACCTTCACCGTCAATGGCGAGGAAGGCGACCTGCGCGAGCGGCTGACGGCGCCGGCGCTGCACAAGGACCAGGACCTTTACGTCTCCAGCACGCTCAAGACCGGACGGGTGATGGCCAAGGACGAAGACCTCTGCCTGCATTGCGGGCTGTGCGCCGAACGCTGCCCCACCGGCGCCTGGGATATGCAGAAATTCCTGTTGGAAGCGCCCAAGACGGAGTACGCATGCCGGCGATAAACTCCGTCAACGATTTTGTCGTCAAGTTCGCCAACGTCAATGGCTCAGGCTCGGCGTCGGCCAACGAGATGTTCGCCCGCTCCATCCTGCGCATGGGCGTGCCGGTCGCTTCCCGCAATATCTTTCCCTCCAACATCCAGGGCCTGCCGACCTGGTATGAAGTACGGGTCTCTGGCAAGGGCTGGCTGGGGCGGCGCGGCGGCGTCGACCTGATGGTGGCGATGAATCCCCAAACCTGGGACAAGGATGTCGCCTCCCTCGATGCGGGCGGTTATCTGTTCTACGATTCCTCCCGTCCCATCCCGCTGTCGAAATTCCGCGATGACATCAACGTCATCCGCATGCCGCTGACGGAGATCTGCAACGCCGCCTACAAGGACCCGCGCCAGCGGCAATTGTTCAAGAACATCATCTATGTCGGCGCCCTGGCCCAGCTTCTGGGCATCGAGATCGATGTGCTGGAGAAGTTGGTCGGCGAACAATATAAAGGCAAGGATGCGCTGATCGCGCCCAATCACCAGGCGTTGCGGATGGGTTTCGATCATGCCCGCGATGAGCTTTCCGGCCGGTGCGGGCTGAAAATCGAACGCGCCGATGAAGTGGGCGAGCGTATCTTCGTCAGCGGCAATGACGCCGCCGGGCTGGGCTGTGTCTATGGCGGCGCCACGGTGGCGGCGTGGTATCCCATCACGCCTTCGACTTCGGTGGCGGAAGCCTTCGCCAAACATTGCCGCAAATACCGCGTCGATCCGGAAACCGGAAAGAACAAGTTCGCCATCGTGCAGTCGGAAGACGAGATTTCCGCCATCGGCACGGTAATCGGGGCGGGATGGAATGGCGCCCGCGCCTTTACCGCGACCAGCGGCCCCGGCATCTCCCTGATGCAGGAATTCCTGGGGCTGGCCTATTTCGCCGAGCTTCCCGCCGTGATCATCGATGTGCAGCGGGGCGGGCCTTCCACCGGCATGCCCACCCGCACCCAGCAGGCCGATCTGTTGATCTGCGCCTATGCATCGCATGGCGACACCAAGCATGTGGTGCTGTTGCCCAAAGATCCCAGGGAGACTTTTGAATTCTGCGCCCTCTCCTTCGACCTGGCGGAGCGGCTGCAGACCCCGGTCTTTGTGCTGGAGGACCTGGACATCGGCATGAACGACTGGCTGTGCGAGCCTTTCGCCTGGGACGACAGCAAGGTCTATGACCGCGGCAAGGTGATGACGGCGGAAGAGCTGGAAGCCGGCAAGACGTTCGGCCGCTATCTGGATGTGGATGGCGACGCCATTCCCTATCGCACCCTGCCCGGCACCCATCCCACCAAGGGCGCCTTTTTCACCCGGGGCACCAGTCGCGACCGCTTCGCCAAATACAGCGAAGAAGGCCCGGTCTATCAGGACAATATGCAGCGGCTGCTGCGCAAGTTCGAGACCGCAAAATCCATGGTGCCGGCACCGGTGATCAATCTGGCCAAGGACAAGAGCCAGGAGAAAAGTCCAGAAAGAACCAAATACGGTTTGGTGTTCTTCGGCTCCACTGCACCTGCAGCGCGGGAAGCCCTGGCCGCGCTGGCGGAAGACGGCATCCATCTGGACCGGATGCGGGTGCGCGCCTTTCCTTTCCCGGACGCCGTTTCGGATTTCATCAACGCCTATGACCAGGTCTTCCTGGTGGAACAGAACCGCGACGCCCAGATGCGCTCGCTGCTGGTCAATGAATGCGGCATCGACCCGGCCCGCTTCATTTCCATCCTGCATTTCGACGGCACGCCAATCACAGCCCGCTTCATCATCCAGGCGATTTCCGAACGCCTGGCACTCACCTCAAGGGAAGCCGCGGAATGACCTATATCGCCAAGCCCAAGCTGCGCCATCCCGCCATCGCCGTGAACAAGCTGGGCTATACTCATCGCGATTATGAGGGCTCGGTCTCGACGCTATGCGCCGGCTGCGGTCATGACTCGATTTCATTTGCCATCATCCAGGCCTGTTTTGAATTGAACATCGAGCCGCACCGGGTCGCCAAGCTGTCGGGCATCGGCTGTTCCTCCAAGACGCCGGATTACCTCCTGGGCCAGAGCCATGGCTTCAATTCGGTGCATGGCCGCATGCCGTCGGTGCTGACCGGCGCCAACCTGGCCAATCGCGACCTGCTCTATCTGGGCATTTCCGGCGATGGCGATTCCGCCTCCATCGGCCTGGGCCAGTTCGTGCATTGCGTGCGCCGCAGCGTGAACATGGTCTATATCACCGAGAACAACGGCGTGTACGGCCTGACAAAGGGCCAGTTTTCCGCCACAGCCGACAAAGGCTCCAAAAGCAAGGCGGGCGGCTTCAACCCCGATTCCCCGCTGGATCTGGTGAGCATGGCGCTGATGGTGGGCGCCACCTTTGTCGGGCGCAGCTTCTCCGGTGACAAGGCGCAGATGGTGCCTTTGATCATGGCGGCGATGAGCCATCCCGGCCCCGCCTTCATCGACATTGTCAGCCCCTGTGTGGCCTTCAACAACCATGCCGGCTCGACCAAGGCCTATGATTTCGTGCGCGCCCATAATGAAGCGGTGAACCGGCTGGATATCATGGAGCCGCGCGAAGCCATCACGGTGGAGTATGCGCCCGGCACCACCGAGGAAGTGGCGTTGCATGACGGTTCGACCTTGCGGCTGGCCAAGCTGGCGGCCGATTACGACCCCTTCGACCGGGTCGGCGCCATGAACTATCTGCAAAGCCACGCCGCGGCAGGCGAGCTGGTCACCGGGCTGATCTACATGGACTCCGCGGCCAAGGACATGCACGCCAATCTCAACACCGTGGCTGCACCCCTGAACCGGTTGTCGGAAAAGGAACTCTGCCCCGGAGCCAAGGGCCTGGACGCGTTCAACGCGGCGCATCGCTGATGAAAAAAGCTCTTGCCACCCTGCTTCTCGCCGCCACCTGCGCCGGCGCATCGGCCCAGCCCGCGGTGGACGCTCATCTTGCCGCCGCCAAGAAGGCGGAAGGCACGGATTTCCCCGGCACCATTGCGCGGCTTTGCATCGTGCCGGACGCGCCAGTTGGTGGTGGAGCAGGGGCGCGGCCTCCTGGCCCACGCCCCATCCCCGAACGTGCCACTTGGTATGCCGAGCCCGCACGGATGTTCGACAATCTTTATTGGGTGGGGACCAAGATCCATTCCGCCTGGGCGCTGCAGACCGGCCAGGGCATCATCCTGATCGATACGCTCTACAACTATGCGGTAGAGCCCGAGATTGTGCAGGGGCTCAAGAAGCTGGGCCTCAACCCGGCAACCATCAGATATGTGATTGTCACCCATGCCCATGGCGACCATGACGAAGGCGCCCGCCTGCTGCAGGACCGTTATGGCGCCCATGTGGTGATGGGCGCGCCCGACTGGGACCTGATCGAAAAGAATCCCGACATACCGGGCGGCATCCCCAAGCGCGATATCGTGGCCGAAGACGGGCAGAAGATATCCCTGGGGGACAGCAGCGTGACCATCGTCACCACACCGGGGCACACAATGGGAACTCTGTCGATGATCTTCACCGTGAAGGATCACGGCAAACCCATGACCGTCGCCTATTCCGGCGGCACCGCCTTCAATTTTCCCAAAGAGGCGGCGCGCTACGACACCTATATCGCCTCCCAGAAGAAGATGGCCGATGCGGCCAAGGCTGCCGGCGCCACGGTCCTGATGTCAAACCACTCGGAATTCGACGATGCCTGGGAGCGCAGCCGGCTGATGCGCTTGCGCCGTGCCGGCGAGCCGCACCCGTATGAGCTGGGCGCGGAAGCGGTGCAGCGTTATTTCACCATGACCGGTGAATGCGCCATGGCGATGCGCGAGAAGCTGGCGGGGCGCTAGTGTCGTGGTTTCGAAGTTCGCAATATCAGTGATATCGGGCTTGTAGCGAACTTCGAAACCAAAACGGCACTAGAATCAATAAGTTGCTAGTGTCCTTCGATTCCGAAATTCGCCCGAAATCGATATAGAGATAGCGCGAATTTCGGAATCGGGACGCTAGAGCGCGTCAGTCAATCCAAAGACCGCGCCGGCGGTGCCACTCTTCGATGGACTGTTTGGGATATTCGCGGAATTTCGCATCGCCGCGGCCGAACTGCGGCTTCACCCAGGGCGCCTTGAACTTCAGCATCAGATGTACCCTGGACGGCGGCACCGGCAGCTTGGTGTCTATCGCCGAGGCAAAGGGATGCACCAACTCCGGCCAGCCGGGATCGTAAAGCCAAAGCGCGGTGCCGCATCTGGTGCAGAAATTGCGCTCGCCCGTGCTGGTTTCACAGTGTCCGCGATCGTCCTTGATCTCGGCGCGAAATATGCCGATGGCTCTTCGCCCACGCACCTTCAGGCTTTTGTTTTCGCCGGAGAGATTGATGGCAAAGCCGCCGCCGCCCGCGGTCTTGCGACAGATGGAACAATAGCAAAGCTGGTAGGGATAAGGCGCGTGACTGAGAAGCGAGAAATGCACCGCGCCGCACCGGCAGGAACCTTCAAGTTTGACGGCCACGGACGTTCTCCTTCGAACCCCTCAGGCAACGGCGCCGGCAACCCGGGGTTCCGGACGGCGGTCCCATGATAGGAAATCCCTTTTCCTATAGCGGCCAACTACAACCAGACGTTGTCGTCCTGGTCGTAGCGACGTTGCCGCTTCTCGCGCAAATTGATTTGCGATGACCAGAAATGAAAGATCGGTCATTTGATCCCACCCGGAAAATGGGAAACCAATTGTTAGCCGCTTCGGGCCAAGGTCCGAAAACCGTTTGCAGATATTATTCCTCGCAGCATTTCCAGTCCGATTAAAATGGCATCCTTTATCGATAACGACGCAATTCAGGCGGTATTCGCCCAGCCGCTCCCCGATGGGCGCTTCGAAACGCCCGTGCGAGACTATCTCAGGTCCGTAGGGGCGCGCCGCCCGCTTCTGCTTCTGGCTTTCGCACCCAAAGGTGCAGGCACGTATTTCCGCCAGGCCGCGATACACGCCATCAACGGGCGCCTGATCCGCATATCTCATGCCCAGGGCGGCCGCGACGGCACGCTCTATCTCCCCAATGTCCTGGCTTGCTGCCTTGACGATGGCCCTCTCGCGACCGTGACGCACATTCACATGCAGGCCTTCCCTGCCAACCGGTATTTCATCGAGGCGGTCGGACTGAAGCCGGTCATCATGATCCGCAACCTCGCCGATATGCTGGCCTCGTTCCTGGACATGCTGGAGGTCGATCCCGTCGCCCGTACCGATGGACTCAATTGCCAGATTCCCAGGAATTTCTGCGAACTCGACCGCGGCACAAAGCTCGACTTCATGATCGATGCGATTGCGCCCTGGTATGCGAGCTATTTCGCGACCTGGAAAGACTTTGTCGATTCCAGTTCCGATACGGTGTGCGTTCTGCATTATCGCGACTTTTGCGATAACCCTGCTGAAACGCTGTACAAGGCCATTTGCCATGCCGGCTTCGCCACCACCAGGTTTCAATGTGCCAAGTCGGTCGAGCAGGTGTGGAAGAGCAAAGAGAATTACCGCTACAACAAGGGCGTTTCAGGCCGCGGCAAGGACTATTTCTCGCTCGGCCATCTCGCGCGCCTGCAAAAGCGGCTGTCCTACTATCCCCAACTATCCGACTGGATGCCGGAACTGCTGGGGGACGGCGCGCCGATCGCTGCTGTTGCCGAATGGCTCCGGCAATCCGGCACCCAGAAATCGCAATTTGGCATGTCAGGCGCAAGGATAGCCTGCGCCCGTTTGAAGCCCGATAGCCGGACGATTACGGCAGACCGAACACCACCAGGCTGTCACCCACCGGCGGGCTATGCACGAATGCCCCGCCGGTCGCCACCACGGCGACATATTGCTTGCCGTCCGTTCCCCGATAGGCGACGGGCGAAGCATGCGCCGACGCCTCCATCTTGTAGGCCCATAATTCCTTACCTGTCTTGGTCTCGAAGGCACGGAAGCGGCTGTCGTCGGTGGCGCCGATGAAGATCAACCCGCTCGCCGTGGTCAGCGGCGCCCCCAAATTGGGGCGTCCCGTGTCGCGCTTTCCTTCCGGCATGATGTCGCTCACGCCGAGATTGACGCGCCAGGCGACCTTGCCGCTGTTGACGTTTACAGCCCACAGATCGCCCCAGGGCGGATTCTGGCAGGGATAATAGCCATGATCCTTTATCTCCTGCTGAAAGAAGCTGTCCGGGCCGTAGGCAGACGCCCAATACCCGCCGGGTTTCTTTTCCAGTGCCTCGATCGAGCCCAACTCCTGGGTGTTGACGATGAAATAGCCCAGCTTGGGATCGAAGGCGCCGCCGCCCCATTCCGGGCCGCCGCCCGAACCGGGGAAGCGCGCATTCTGCGTACCCGCAGTGATCGGCGAAAAAGGCACGGTGTCCTGGATCTTGCGGTCTGCAATCATCTTCTTGCAGAAGGCTTCCAGCTCCGGGGTTATATTGGTCACGTCGGTGGCGGCGGTGAAGCTCTGCTTGGCCAGCGGCGGCGGCGTCACGGGAATGGGCTGGGTCGGCCAGGTCTGTTCGCCGCCGACTGTGCTTTGCGGCACCGGCACTTCCTTGACGTCGTAGAGCGGCTTGCCGGTGAGGCGATCGAGAATAAACAGATAGCCCGACTTGTTCATCGCCGCTACGGCGGGAATGGTCTTGCCGTCTTTCTTGACGTCGAACAGCATGGGCGGGGTGGGAAAATCCCAGTCCCACACTTCATGATGCAGAAGCTGGAAATGCCACAGCCGCTTGCCGGTATTGGCGTCTACCGCCACCAGCGAATTACCGAACAGATTCATGCCGTGGCGGTCGCCGCCCCAGCGGTCCGGCGCAGGCCCGGTGAACGGCAGATAAGCGATGCCGCGCTTGTCGTCGACGGTGATCATGTTCCAGATGTTGGTGCCGGCACGGTCCCGGCGACTGTCGGGCGCCCAGGTGTCGGCGCCGAACTCTCCGTCATGCGGCACGCCATGGAAAGTCCAGACCAGCTTGCCGGTACGCACATCCCAGGCGCGTTCATCGCCCGAAATACTGCGCGATTCCTCCGGCCCCGAGCCGCCGGTCAACACCAGGTTCTTGAAGATACCCGGCGGCGAAGTTAAAGCGTAATTCTTGTCATAGCCGCGCATGATGTCCGGCGTCTTCAGGTTGACCACACCGTGCTCGCCGAACCCCTCGGCCGGCTTGCCGGTCTTGACGTTGATCGCCATCATCTTGCCGTCGTTGGTGCCGAACAGCAGCTCCGGCGCATATTTGCCATCGCCCGGCCAATAGGCTATGCCGCGCGGCGCGGGCCGCGTGTTGCCGGGCATCTTGTAGACCCACAATTCCTTGCCGGTGGTGGCGTCCAGCGCCACGATCCGGCCATAGGGCGAACCCAGATACATGACATTGCCGACCACCAAAGGCGTGGTCTCCGACGTCGCTACCCGCGTCGCGTCCGCCGGCTTCATGTGATAGGTCCAGGCGACTTGCAGCGACGTGACATTGGCGGGCGTGATTTGGGTGAGCGGCGAATAACGCTGGGCACCGCGGTCATTGCCGTAATTCGGCCAGTCTTCGCCGGTCGCGGCCAAGGCGAAATTGCCCGCCAGGACGGTGCCGCCCAGCAAGGTGGCCATCATGCAGGCATGAAAAATCGATCGTGACATTGTGTTCCCCTGATTGCGGCCCCGGTTATCGCCCGGCCTTTAAGGCAGATTTGCAGGCCGCAAAGTCTATTGCAAGGCAAAGGCGGTCACTTCGTCGGAGCCCGCTGTTTCGCCCCAGAAACCTCCGGTGGTAACAGCGGCGACATATTGCTTGCCGCTTTTACCCTGATAGGTCAGCGGCGTGCCGTAAAGCGACGCCGACAGCTTGAAGGTCCACAGCTCCTTGCCGGTTTTGGTGTCAAAGGCGCGCAACCGCTTGTCGTCGGTTGAGCCGATGAAGATCAACCCGCCGCCGGTGACGATGGGACCGCCCACATTGGGCCGCCCCGTTTTGGGATCCGCCAGTCCGTCGGTGACACCCAAGACGCTGCTCCAGGCGATGGCGCCGGTATTCACGTCGATGGCGTAAAGATTACCCCAGGGCGGCACCTGGCAGGGCATGTGGCTGACCTTGTCCCAGAACCATTGATAGCCATACTTCATGTCATAGCTGCCATCGGACTTGCGGATCATCATCTGCTGCGAACCCATCTCGCTGGCATTGACGATGTAATAGGCGCTTTTGGGATCGAACGCGGCGTGGCTCCAGTCGATGCCACCCCAGTTGCCGGGAAAACGCGCCACGGCGTGGTCCACGCGCGGCGGCTGGAAATAACCGGCGCCCACGACCTTCTGTTCCTGGATGAGCTTCTCGCAGCCATCTTTCTGCTGCGGGGTCAGGTTGGCCAGCTCAGACATGTTGAACGATGTGCGGCCCAGGGGCGGCGTCACCGACGCGGGCTGTGTGGGCGACACCTTCTCGTCCACCATGTCGGTCTCGGTAGGCACTGGCATTTCCTTGACATCGTAGATCGGCTTGCCGCTAACCCGGTCCAGCAGGAACAACAGGCTGGCCTTGCTCATCACCGCAATGGCAGGAATGGTGCGGCCGTTTTTTTTCACTTCCACGAGCGTGGTCAGCGGCAGGTCATAGTCCCACAGATCGTGGTGCAGCGCCTGGAAGTGCCAGAGATATTTGCCCGTTGCGGCATTCACCGCCACCAGCGAATTGGAAAACAGCGACTCGCCTTTGCGGTCGTTGCCCGACTGGTCGAAGGTCGGTGCCCCGAACGGCAGATAGGCGATGCCGCGCTTGGCATCCAAGGTGAGTCCGATCCAGACATTGACGCCGGACCGCTTGACCCAACTGTCGCCGTCCCAGGTGTCATGGAATTTCTCGCCCGGCTCCGGCACGCCGTTGAAATGCCAGACTTCGCGGCCGGTCTGCACGTCAAAGGCCCGCACCTGACCCGACGCGCCTTGTTGCGGCGTCTCCTGGGTGCGCGAGCCGGTGATGATCAGGTTCTTGTAGATCACGGGCGCGGAGGTGATGCCCAGCGCCGCCTGGGGGAAGCCCTGCATCACCGCATCGCTGTGCAGGTCCACCACACCCTCCTTGCCGAAACTTTTCACCGGCGCGCCCGTATCCGCATGGAGTGCGATCAGCAAGCCCCCACGGGTGCCGAAGACGATCTCGGGTTTCGCGCCCGGCCAATAGGACACGCCGCGCGTTGCCGGCTGGTCGCTGCCCGGCACTTGATAGGCCCAGCGCTGCTTTCCGCTTTCCGCGTCCAGCGCCACCACCCGGCCATAGGGTGTGGAGACATACATCAGGCCCTTGACCACGATCGGTGTGTTCTCGGAGGAGGCGAAACCCCGCGCAGCCCGGTCCGGGGTGCGCATGTGATAGGTCCAGACCGGCTTCAGGCTCGCAACATTGGCCGGCGTGATCTGGGACAGGGGCGAATAGCGGCTGTCGCCATAGTCATGGCCGTAGGCTGGCCATTCCTCCAGCGCCCCGGCCGCCAGCGACGGGGGCGATATCATCGCCGCAGCAAAGGCCAGCAGGCCGGCCACCACAACCAATCCCGGCAAAGCCTTGCGCATTCCCCACCCCTCGCCCTGTCAATGCGCAGGTTTATCACCCTTTTCCAGCTTCTTTGGATACCGGCAGGAACGGCGTCCGGTCTGGACTATCTCTCATCAGTTGAGAGATGACGAGGCGTCATCTTTGAGCTATTGTTACATTACGACAATCATTTGCCGGCATCGCCTGCGGCACAGATCGCTGATCAAGCGGCACAAGGGAAACGCGGGCGATGCGTCACGTATGTGACGCGGCCAGGAAGCGATGCGGGGGAAAGATCTTGGCGACACCCAGGAACCATTCGGTGATGAAGGCCTTCGCCCTGCTGAAGGCGTTCCAGGATCCCGAGGAATGGCTCACCAGTTGTGAACTGAGCCGGCGCGCCAATTTGCCGGAAGCATCGGGCTATCGGCTGATCCAGACCCTGGAAGAAATCGGCGCCGTGGTCCGCGGACCGCGGGGACGCTACCGGCCCGGGCTGCTTCTCTTATCCCTTTCGCACAATGTGACCGTCGCGGAGCTGCTGCGCGACGCCAGCCAATCCTTGATGACGGAGTTGGCGCGGCGCCTGAGCCTTACCGTCCACCTGGGCGTGCTGGAGCACGGAATGGTCACCTATGTGGCAAAGCTGTCCACCCCCGGTGCCTTTCCCGTTCACACCCGCGTCGGCGCCCAGTTGGAGCCCTACTGCTCGGGCCTGGGCAAGGTGCTGCTCGCAGCCCTGCCTGATGAAGAAGTGGAGAGCTTTATCCTGGACGGCGAGCTGATCGCACTGACGCCTTACACCATCACCACGGCGGCGGCATTGAGGACCGAACTCAGGCGCGTGCGCGAACAGGGCTACGCGATGGATGATCGCGAACATAAAGCCAACATGCGATGCATCGCCGTGCCGGTGCTGGACCGGGAAGGGCGAGCTGTGGCCGCCCTTTCCGCTTCCGACGATGCGGACCGGATGACGGGCGAGCGCCAGGCGGAAGTGCGCAACGCCCTGTTCCAGGCCTCGGCCAATTTGCGCCACAAGCTTTATCCGGTGCCGGCCGCAATCCAGACCCGCCGGCCGGTTGCCGCAGAATAGCTTTACGTCACTGCGTTACGTCGCCAAGCTCTTTGCGGGCGCGTTCCATCTGGGCCAGGAAGACCGGGTTCTGCATCAGCCTCAGCGCCAGCACCGTGCCGAATTGCTGGCCGGCCACAATGTCGCTGCGGAAATGAACGCCGCACACCAGCCGGTGTTCGGCATATTCCGCCGATCGCGCCAGGATGCCTTGCGACTTTTCCGGCATCAGCGATGCCAGCACCACGCCCATGGAAAATGCCAGGGACGAATGGCCGCTGGGGTAGGAGTTGGCGGCCTTTGCTTTTCCGAGTTTGACCGGCTCGCAGACCTTGAGGCTGGCATCCACCGCATATGGGCGCAGACGGTGGAAATAGGCCTTTGCCGCCTTGGTATCGCTGTCCTCCTCGTCCGCCACCATCTGCAGCAGCTTGAAAGTCTGCGGCCTGGAAGCGATGTCGAAACCGATCGCCGCGTTGAAAATATCCGGCGTTTCATCCTTCGCATCATGCGTGGCGATGGCTCGCAACTCAGGCGAGGTACGGGCGGCAATCGTTCTCAGCTCGTCGAATTCAGCCTTCTCTTCCACCGATCCTGCGGCCGGCGGCGGCGGCAAGAGGTGGGATGCATCGACCTCCGAAGGGCTCAGAAGCGCTGCCTGCGCCGCGGGCGTAGACAGCAAAACCGAAACCAGGACCAGGACTGCAAGACGCATCGCACGCTCTCCTTCGGTGGATAATCAGAACCGGGCCTTGAGGGTGAACTGGAAACTGCGCGAAGGTTGGAAGTAATACTGATCCAGGCTGTTGGGGCGGTTGGTATAGTCATAGACATTGGCCCCGCCGAGAGGGGTCTTGTCGTTGATGCCCACGGAGGCCAGGCTGCGCGAATTGAGCAGGTTGTAGATGCCCACGCCGAATTCCAGGTTTTCGTAGGACACGCTGCCCTTGAAATCCATCACGTTATAAGCGCCCAGCTTGTAGAAGCTGGTATTGGTATTGTCGGAATATTGCTGGCCCACCAGCTTGTCGACCAGCGAGAATTTCCAGATTCCCATCTTGTAGAAAATACCGCTGGCCGAGGTCCACATCGGAGCCTGCTTGAGCCATTTGCCGCCGCTCTTGGAGGAATTGAGCGAGCCGTTCAAGAACACCGCCAGGCCTTCCAGGTCGCCATCGAAGGCATATGTGCCTTCCGCCTCAATGCCCTTGTAGGTGGCTGTGCCGGTATTGATGGCGCAGGTCTCACCCGGAGAACCGAAGATCGGCGCCAGGTTGCAGTTCTGGAAAACGATATTGTTGTCCACCCCGATGTAATAGATGTCGGCATCGACGGTGAAATTGTCGGCGTAATAGACCGTGCCGAACTGGTAATTGGTGGTGGTCTGTGCCTTGGGGGCATTGGGCAACGACAAGGGCACCGATTGCTCAAAGGCGCTGATGTCGGGCACATAGATGCCCTGGGCATATTGCGCATAGACGCTCCAGCTGGGCTGGATCTTATAATTCACCGTCGCGAACGGCAGGTCCCGGGTGGTAGTGAATTCACCGGTGAAGGGAACAACCGGTTTGGTCTTCTGCTCCAACGGCGCGTTCACGGAATGATCCCAGGAGACATATTTGAAGCCCGGCGTGATGGTGAGATCGGGCAACGGCTTGAGCTCCAGCTCGATGAAGGGCTCATACTGATCCCAGCCGGAATGTTCCTGATATTCGAAAAAGCCGCCGCCGAAAGGCCTGGACGTGGGCGTGGCGACGACGGTGCTGGGTTTGGACGTGCTGTTGTAGAGGCGGGAGTCCGCGAAAGTCTGGTCGTGCCAGGGATTGCAACCCGTGGACGACCCGAAGCATTTGGTGGCGTCATAATCCGAGCGGGCGCGCTGGGAGACCGAGCTTTCCCACCATACCCCGGCGCGAACCTGGCCCGTCAGCCAGCCGAAATCGAAATCGCTGGAGATACGGAAGATATTCCCCCAGACGCGATAGGCATTCTGCTTGGTATAGCCCGGCACATCGTTTGGGAAAAAGACGCCGCCCACGATTGTGCCGTTGCCTTCGGTGATGCCCTTGGCGATGTCGGCAGCGGTCTGCTGCACCGAGGTCGTGCTCAGGGTTTTGTTGACGTAAGCGTAGGTGTAGAAGGTATTGTCGATCTTGATGCCATTGCTCAGATCGCCCTGCAGGCGCAGATAGTCCATGTCGGTCTTCTTGTGGACATGATTGTAGCCGGCATAGGTGCCCGCCGCCGGATTGTTGATCTGCAGCGCGTAGTCTTTGCCGAAGGCCACCAACTGCGCCGCGGTGGCGCCGGAATTGTCTTCCAGCTGCTGGAACAGGCCATTGTAGCTGCCGAACAAGGTGGCCTTCCAGCCGGGCGCGAACTCGCTCTCCGCCTTGATCAGATAATTCTGCGCCGCGCTGGACTGATGGCTGAGATAGCCGCCGGTATTGGTGTCCTGATAATTCAACAACAGGCGATTGGTGGTGCTGCCCAGTTGCAGATCGCCGGTTTGGTAATTGGCGTTGAACATGCTTGTGCCCCAGCTTCCGGCCGTCGCCTGGGCGCGGCCCTGGCTTTCATGGCTCAGGACTTCAGAGAACATGTTGACTGAGCCGCCATAGGTGGACGGGCCCAGATTCCCGGCATTGCCGGGACCGCGGTCCACCACGATGCTGCCGATCGTGGTGGTGGGGAAATAGGATTCGGAATGATGTGTGGGGCCGTTGGTATCGCCGAAGGGAATGCCGTCATAGGTAAGACCGAAGCTGCCGTCGGGCAGACCGCGCAGCGTATTCTTCACGCCATTGTCGGAAAGGCCCGGACCGTTCAGGTCGGTGCCGGTCATCGAAGGCGCGATGGCCAGGATGGAGGTGTAAGTGCCGGTTTCCGACACCGAGTCCTCGATGTAGGACTTGTTGATGATGGTTTGCGGCTCCGTCGTGTCGAGCGATGCCTTGGCCGGCGCGGTTTCCGGATCGAAGGCGGTCCCGGTTACGACCACGGTCTCGATCTCGCCGGCGCTTTGCGAAGAGGTGAGCTGCTGGACGTTGGCGGCCACTTGCTGGGCACGCGCCTCGCCCGCCTGCAGGAGGCCGGCAAATAGCGCGACGGCGGCGGAACAGCGCAACAAATCGAACCTGGCGGCAATCATCAAATACTCCTCGAATCAAAATCCATCGAGACGAGCGGCCGCGTCTGCGCGATCGCTGTTTCTGCGACGCACATTGGTTGTGAATGAACGCTGGGTGGTCCCCGTCTTCGCGACTGCAATGGCACGGAGGAATGACGGTTCGGTGACGCTCGCTATACGAAAAATCAATTGGGGCGCGGCATGACGTCCATGCTGAAAAACCCGGCAAAATTTCACATTAAATCGCCGACAGGTCATGCCCAGCGCAGACCATGTTGGGAAAATTTATCTGGCCCGATGGCGGTGCGGCATGTGCCGTTCCGTGCGTGCGTGGGAGAATGCAAAGAAAACCGGGAGTATTAGGATGGGTCTTAAGCTCACTGCCTGTTCGGCTTTGTGCCTCCTGCTGGCCATGCCTGCCGGCGCACAAAATGCGCATTCCTACCGCATCTTGAAAACCTACACTCTGGGTGGAGACGGCGGCTGGGATTATCTCAATCTCGACCCCGCCAGCGGGCATCTTTTCATCACCCGCGGCGATCATGTGATGGTGGTCGATCCCGCAAGCGGCAAGTTGCTGGCCGACATTACCGAGCTGCAAGGCATTCATGGCACGGCCTTTGTGGGCGGCCGCGCGTATATCAGCGAGGGCGGCGCCAATCGCGTCGCCGTAATCGACACCGCGCGCCTCGCCAAGACCGGGGAAATTCCCGTCGGCATCCGGCCGGACGGCATCCTCTACGATGCCTTCTCCAAACGCATCTTCACTTTCAATAGCACCAGCAAGGACGCAACGGCGGTCGACCCGGACAGCAGCAAAGCGGTGGGCACGATTGCACTGGGTGGCAAGCCGGAAGCCGCAGTCAGTGACGGGGCCGGGACCATCTTCGTCAACATCGAGGATAAGAGCGAGTTGGTGGCCTTCGATGCCAGGACGCTGGCCGTGAAACAACATTATCCGCTGGCGCCTTGCGAAGAACCGTCCGGCATGGCCGCAGACCTTGCCCATGGCCGCATCTTCTCCGGTTGCGACAACAAGATGATCGCGGTGACCGATATGAAGACCGGAAAAGCCGTGGCGCAATTTCCCATCGGCGAAGGCGTGGATGCCAACCGCTTCGATCCGGCAACCGGCCTGGTCTTCAGCTCCAATGGCGAGTCCGGCACCCTCACCATCGCCCATGAGGACAGTCGCAACAAGTTCACGGTGCTGCAGGACCTGAAGACCGCCGGCGGTGCGCGCACCATGGAGCTGGATGAGAAATCCCATCTTGTCTATGTGGTGACTGCCGACCGCAAGCCGGGGATGCCGACAGCGGATCGCCCCAAGCCGCGCCCGGTGCCGGTACCCGGCACCTTCCGGCTTTTGGTGCTGGGCCGCTGAGCCGCCCTACTCTGATGGGTCCTTCGGCTTGTTGTGGAAGGGCGCCGCGGTGTAGCCGGTCCGGCCCGGTGCATACGGCAAATAGATGGCTTCATAATAAGCCAGGTCGTGCGGCGGCGGCGCATGCCCTGCCGGCATCGGCTTATGCGAGAAAGTCTCGAAATAGGCGATCGAGGCGTCGCGCCACCATTGCGCGTCCTCTTCCTGGATGGCCAGAAAAGCAGCGGTCTGTGACCAGCGTTCGGCGTCCACATACGGCTTCATCGCCGCCCAGGTCTTGCGCATCCCGGCGACTGCGGCGATGCCGCTGTCGTAATGGACCACCAGCTCATCCCACAGGCTGCGGCCGGATTTCATTTTGTGATCCCAGGCGGTGTGCTGGAACCATAAGAGATACCGGTCGGGAATATCGGGTCCTGAAAACAGTTTGGCAATGGGCGGCGCATATTGGGAAGTGGCATCGCTACCCGAAGGGGTGCGGTCAAACCCCAGGCCTTTGGCATCGGCGCGGTGAAAATAGACGGGATTCTGTTCCGGCCGCGGCAAGTCGCCGACCCAGGGGCCGGGCCCGTAATGATGACCCGTCGCCATCAAATGGTGCAGGCCCAGCGGTGTCATATAATCCACCACCGCCTCACGGCTTTCCAGCATCATCGGCACGGTCCGATTCACGAAAACCGAATCGTTGGTGAAGGTCATATCCAGCCACTCGCGCGCGATCGCCTCGGCACTGAGATCCGGATCCCAGGCTAGGCGGCCGAAGCCGTACCAGTCGGCTTGTGAGAATTGCGCGCCCGTCCAGTTGCGATCGTCGCCGATATTGGACACGCCAACCATGGCGGACTGATCATGACCCTCCAGCGAGCCGTCAATCACCTTGGCGACGGTCGAGCCTTTGCCTTTGGCCATGGTGTCCCAGTCCAGCACCTCCTTGAAAAGCTGCGGCAGGTAGACCAGGTGCGTGGCCTGGCCCAGATATTCCTTGGTCAACTGCACTTCCAGCGCCAGGTTGGTTTTGGGCATGGCACCGAACAAAGGATGGGCGGGCTCGCGCGGCTGAAAGTCGATGGCACCATTCTTGGTCTGGACGAAAACATTGTCGCGAAATTTTCCATCCAGGGGTTTGAATTCGTTATAGGCCTGCTTGGCGCGGTCGGTGGGGTCCTTCTCGCTATAGACAAAGGCGCGCCAGAACACGGTGCCGCCATGCGGCGCCAGCGCATCGGCGATCACATTGGCGCCTTCCGCCTGGCTGCGATTGTAATCGCGCGGGCCCGGCTGGCCTTCAGAATTGGCCTTGACCACAAAGCCGCCGAAATCGGGAATACGGCGATAGATACGGTCCACTTCCTTTTTCCACCAGGCCTGCACTTGGCTGTCTGCGGGATCGGCGGTCTTGAGCTTGCCCAGCTCTATGGGGGCGCTGAACCGCACCGCGATATAGGCGCGGATGCCATAGGGACGCAGGACGTCGGCCAACGCCGCCAGCTTGTCTATGTACATGGACGACATCATCCAGACATCGGCCGAGACATTGTTCACCGCGATTCCGTTGATGCCCACCGACGCGTCGGCGCGCGCCATCACGGTGTAACGCGGGTCCATATAGTCGGGCAGCTTGTGCCAGTCGAAGATGGAATGGCCGGCATAGCCCCGCTCGATGGTACCATCCAGATTGTCCCAGTGGTTGAGCAGGCGGAATTTGAGGCGCGGCGCACTGGCGACATCGAGATGAGCGACCGGTTGCCGGGTCTGGATCAGGCGCAGGAAAGCAAAACTGCCGTACAGCACACCGATATCGCTGTTGGCGGCGATGACCGTGACGGTATGGCCGTTCAAGGACGCGCTGTGGATCAGATAGCCTTCCCGGCCCAGCGTGCCCAGCGGCAGCTTCAAACCCGCGATCAAGGGAGAAGAGGCTGGCGTGCCGATTACCACCGCGCCATCTGTCATGCTGCCCGCGTCGACCGGCTTGGCCAGAAGACCGCTCAGGCCTTGCGTGAGTTCCGCTTTTGCCGCGTCCAGAGAAGGTGAAGCGCCTTCCGAAACCACCGCCATCGCCAGCGGACGATATTGCGCCAGTGCGTTAGCCTCCATCGGGCGATAGCGCAGCCACAGGTCGTAGCCGTCTTCTGCGCGCGCAGGCGCGGCAAGCAACAGTAGAAAAGCAGCAGCAAGGAAGCGGTTCACGAAATCTCCTCAAATCCGCGGCGGCGCATTGCGGAACGCGGCAGCAATCGCCTGGCGCAGCAGCTTGGGCTGGTAATTGTCGTCATAGAGCGATGGCCGCTTGAGCATGCCGTCTGGCCGCTTGCCGAAATTCTGCAGCCAGGAATAGTGATCCATCATGCCCCAGGCCATCAGATAGTCGGTCTGGCGATAGGCAAACATGAAATCCAGATAGCGCCGCGCCAGGTCGGCCATGAAGCGGTCGCGTTCGGCAATATCGGCCGGCGTGCCCCGCTCGCTGACATCGAACTCCGTCAGGCACAGCCGCAAATCCATCGCCACCACCGCATCCAGGAACTGCTTCCAGGCCGCCTGATCCGCTGCATTGAAGCTATTGGGGCCCTGGGATTCCGGATTGGTGCCCGGGCCGATATGGCTTTGCACTCCCAACAGATGCACCGGCGCCTTGTTGGCCTTTAGCCGGGCCAGAAGCCTCAGCACGCCGTCACGATGTCTGGCGCTGTTCGGTCCCCAGCCCATATAGTCATTATAGACCAGCTTGGCGTGTGGGGCGGCTTTGTGGGCAGCGTCAAAGCAGATGTCGACCACAGCGTCGCCCAGATATTGGCTGAAAGGGGTTTGGCGCATCTCGCCGGTCACTTCGTCCACCGTCTCGTTCACCACGTCATAGGTGAAGATACGGGTGCCGAAATGGGTGCAAACGGTGGTGATGTGTTCACGCAGCAACCGCTCGGCTTCGGTGGCCGGACGGCTGCCGAAATCGTAATTCACCAGCCATTTGGGAAAATATTGCGTCTTCTGCCACAATAGTGTGTGACCGCGCATCAGCATGTTGTTGGCGACCGCGAAGTCGACCATGCGGTCGGCCAGATAGAAGGAATATTCCTTTGGGTTCGGCCGCAGCGCCACCCACTTGGTCTCATTCTCGCAGACCAGGATGCCGCATTCGCGGCTGTGAATGGCACGCACACCGGCATCGTTGAAGGACGAAGCAAAATCCTCCGCGCCCCCGCCCGCGCAACTGCCGAAGCCGGCAAAGCCCTTGGCCTTGGCCAGGGCATCGAGGGAATCCGGCGCGGCGGCAGCCCGGGCCTCGGTCGAAGCCATAACGGCCATGCCGGCAGCGGCAGCCAGACCGGCAAGATCGCGGCGCCTCATTTCCTCCATCGCCCTGCTCCTTATATTTGTCTTTCCGAGCTTGGAAGTTAGCGTTACCATTTCCCGGCTGTCCGTCAACCGGCCCGTGCGTCAAACCGGCGGCCAAAGCGCTAGACTGGAACACAAGAACAAGCCCGCTTGGGGCGAACGGGAGGGATGATGCGCCGCTTCTTCGGCCTGCGCTGGCTGACCATTGCCTTGATCATGCTGGGGGCGCTGGTCAATTTCCTCTCGCGCCAGACCTTGTCGATCGCCGCTCCCACCGTCATCAGCAGCCTTCACATCACCACCCAGCAATATGGCTGGATCACGTCGGCCTTTCAGGGCGGGATCATGCTGCAGCCGGTGGTGGGCTACGTCATCGACATTCTGGGCGTGAAGTCGGGCTTCGCCCTGTTCGCCTTCCTGTGGTCGGTAATCTGCATGGCGCATGGACTGGCGGGCAGTTGGCAGGTCCTGGCCGGCCTGCGTGGGCTTTTGGGTTTTGCGGAAGGCGCCTTCTCGCCTGGCGGGCTGAAAGTCGTGTCGGAATGGTTTCCCGCCAAGGAGCGCGGGTTGGCGGGCGGGCTCTACAATATCGGGCCTTCGCTGGGTTCGATGCTGGCGCCGCCTTTGGTTGCCTGGGCGATCCTCAACTATTCCTGGCAGGCCTCATTCGTCATCGTCGGCCTGATCAGCCTGGCATGGGTGGCGCTGTGGCTGCTTTTCTACCGTCCGGTGCGCCAGCATCCCACGCTGTCGGAAGAAGAGCGAACCTACATTGTTTCCGGCCAGGAAAACTTCCTGCAGGCCGACGACAAGAAGCCGTCCATCCTGTCGATCCTGGGACGGCGCAATTTCTGGGGCATCGCCCTGCCCCGTTTTCTCACCGATCCCACCTGGGGCATGTTGTCTTTCTGGGTACCGCTGTACCTGACGACCGTGCGGCACTTCGATCTCAAAGCCATCGCGCTTTATGCCTGGCTGCCCTTTCTGGCCGCCGACCTGGGCTGCATTTTCGGCCCCAGTGTGGTGCTGTTCCTGCAACGGCGCGGGTTGGACCTGATCGATGCGCGGCGCGGCGCCTTCACCCTGGGCGCGCTGATGATGATCGGCGTCGCCTTCACCGGCGTGGTGCAGAGCCCGCTAGCCGCGGTAGCGCTGATCAGCCTGGCGGGATTTGCCCATCAGACCCTGTCGGTCACCATGATCACCATGGCCACCGATCTGTTTCCCCGCAACGAAGTCGGCACGGTCGCCGGCATGGCCGGCACCTGCGCCAATTTCGGCATCCTGCTCTTCACCTGGCAACTGGGACAACGCGTAGACCAGATCGGCTATACACCGGTCTTCATCCTGTTGGCGGTGTTGGATATCGTTGCCGCCATCGTCGCCTGGACCGTAATCCGGAAGCCCGCCCGTGCCTGATATTCAAAATCCCATCCTAAAAGGCTTCAATCCCGATCCGTCGATCGTGCGGGTGGGCGATGACTATTACATCGCCACCTCGACCTTTGAATGGTTTCCGGGGGTGCAGATCCATCATTCCCGGGATCTGGTGAACTGGCGCTTGCTGACGCGGCCGCTTCGCCGCCCCAGCCAGCTCAACATGTTGGGCGATCCCGATTCCTGCGGCATCTGGGCGCCCTGTCTCAGCCATGACGGCGGGCAGTTCACTCTGATTTATACCGATGTGAAGCGTTATGGCCGCACCTCGGTGGGCGGCGCCTCGGGCACATCCTTGCGCGACTTCCACAATTATCTGGTGACGGCGAAGGCCATCGACGGCGAATGGTCGGACCCGGTTTATATCAACAGCAGCGGCTTCGATCCCTCGCTATTCCACGATGATGACGGCCGCAAATGGTTCCTCAACATGCTGTGGGACCATCGTCCCGGCAACAACCGCTTTGCCGGTATCGTGGCGCAGGAATATTCACCCAAAGAGAAAAAGCTGATCGGCGAGCGGGTGAACATCTTCAAGGGCACACCCTTGGGCCTGACCGAAGCGCCGCATCTCTACAAGCACGATGGCTGGTATTACTTGCTGACGGCGGAAGGCGGCACCGCCTGGAACCATGCCGTCACCATGGCGCGATCACGCAGTCTCTTGGGACCGTATGAATTGCATCCCGACGCTACCATTCTCAGCGCCCGCAACCGGCCCGATGCACTGTTGCAGCGGGCCGGTCACGCCGACCTGGTGGAGACGCAAAGCGGCGAAACCTACATGGTCTATCTCTGCGGCCGGCCCTTGAAGAACCGGGGCCGCTGCACATTGGGGCGCGAGACCGCCATCCAGAAGATGCAGTGGCGCGACGGCTGGCTTTACACAGAAGGCGAAGCAGGTGTGCCGCAACTGCGGACACAAGCGCCCAACCTCAAGCCCCATCCTTTTCCGCCCGCGCCGGAACGCGATGATTTCGATTCACCGAAGCTGGCGATCGACTTCCAGTGGCTGCGCACGCCATATCCGGAAACCATCTTCAGCCTGACGGCACGGCCGGGCCATCTCAGGCTCTATGGCCGCGAGACCATCGGCAGCCTGTTCACGCAAAGCCTGGTGGCGCGCCGCCAGCAATCGCATTGCTACAGCGCCGAGACCTGCATGGACTTCGAGCCCGCCCATTTCCAGCAGGCGGCGGGATTGGTCTGCTACTATGGCGGCAACAAGTTTCATTACTTTCATGTCACCCATGACGACGTGCACGGCAAACACATCCGGGTGATGTCGGCCCTGCCCGACGCACCGGTCGGCGATGCCTTCACCCCACCTATCGCGCTTCCCATGGGACCAATCCATCTGCGGGTCGAGGTCGATGAAGAGCGGCTGTACTTTGCCTATCGCCTGGTGGGCGGGACGTGGCAAAGGCTGCCCCAGACCTTCGATGCCTCCATCCTTTCGGACGAAGCGCAGATGCCAGGCACACCCAATTTCACCGGCGCCTTTGTCGGCATGGCCTGCCAGGACATGGCGGGGACTGCGGCGCCCGCGGACTTCGACTGGTTCTCTTATCGCGAGCGCCGCTTTCTTCCCGATCCTTTCGCGACCGCCTGAGGCAGCTTACAGTCCCGGAATTGGGCTGGACGGCAGCCCGGGCGGCTTTGACAAAAGCGCCGCGGTTTCATAGGATTGTTAACGGTACCACAAGCGGCATTAGAACCGTTTTGGGTGAAGGGACGAGATGCTCAAGATTGTTTCCGCCAAAGTGATCGTCACTTGCCCGGGGCGAAATTTCGTCACCCTGAAGATCGAGACATCGGATGGCGTCACCGGTCTGGGCGATGCGACACTCAACGGGCGCGAGTTGGCGGTGGCGAGTTATCTCACCGATCACCTGATCCCCTGCCTGATCGGGCGCGACGCCCACAATATCGAAGACACCTGGCAGTTTTTCTATCGCGGCGCCTATTGGCGGCGCGGGCCCGTCACCATGTCGGCCATCGCCGCGGTGGACATGGCGCTGTGGGACATCAAGGCCAAGGTAGCAGGACTGCCGCTGTATCAGTTGCTGGGCGGCAAGTGCCGCGACGGCGCCATGGTCTATACCCACGCCACCGGTCGAACCATCGAGGAGACGCTTGAAAAAGCGCAAGCTTACATTGCCCAAGGCTTCAAGGCGGTGCGGCTGCAGACCGGTGTGCCCGGACTGAAGTCCGTCTATGGGGTTTCAAAAGATCACAAAGCCTATGAGCCTGCCGATGCCGACATCCCGTCCGAGCATGTCTGGTCCAGCGAGAAATATCTGCGCTCGGTGCCTGAC